>Ga0224504_10000005_pt1 | contig 84852 bp, 76 predicted proteins | sample SF_Oct11_sed_USG_3_FD_170160 | JGI IMG/M metagenome (GOLD analysis project Ga0224504, IMG submission 170160) | Sediment microbial communities from San Francisco Bay, California, United States - SF_Oct11_sed_USGS_24 | ecosystem: Environmental > Aquatic > Marine > Sediment | place: USA...
CACGACATGGATTGGGCCCCGTTCCCTCGCCTGATACCTTGTTTGAGTGGCTGGCTCTGCTTTTTCTATTGATATTTGCCCTGAATACGTTGTTGTTGAAGCGCGTTTATTCAAAGGGCGATACCAGCGGGAGAACATTGGACCTGAACCGCGTGAGGGGCGGTATGGCGGTGGGCTTGTTCGCTGCACTCCAGGGCATTACGCGGCCTGCCGAGGTGGTCGTCATCATCGCCACTATTACCGGGATTTGTATCGGTATGGCTTTCAGAAAGGGTTTCAAGGCACCTATCAGCAACAAACAATCATGAAATGGGAGAATCCGATGAATAAATGGCTTTTGACAGGTTTAGCACTGTTATTGACAACACCCTCGTTTGCAGGTGACCTGCCGCTGGACGCCCGAATTGAGCGCGCCATGTTCGGCGATCACCGTTCCGAGCAAAACATCACGCGGAACCGATACAGGCACCCGGTCGGAACCCTGACGGCCCTGGGGCTTGAGGACGGCATGACCGTGATGGAGATCTGGCCCGGTGGCGGCTGGTACACAGAGATCCTGGCCCCCGTGGTCCGCCATCATGGCCAATACATTATTGCCGCCTATGACGTTGACGTTCCGGATCAGCCACAATACCGCTACCGTTCGCAGGATGCCCTGCTGAAAAAGTTCTCAGACCGTCCGGATATTTATGACCAGGTGGCTGTCGCTGCGTTTTCTCCGCCGCAATCCGCCTCGCTCGGGGAAGCAGAATCCATTGACCTTATCCTGACGTTCCGGAATACACATGGCTGGGTAGGGGATGGGCTGGCCGAATCGATCTTCGCGGAATTTGCCCGGGTCCTCAAGCCGGGTGGAATCCTGGGCGTGGTGCAGCACAGGGCGGATGATTCTGCGGACCCGGCGCAAAGTTCGGAGATGGGTTATCTTCCCGAGCGTACCGTTATAGACCTGGCCCGAAAGGCGGGCTTGTTCCTGGAGGCGCGCTCCGAAGTCAATGCCAACCCGGCCGACACGAGAGATCATGAGGGTGGTGTCTGGAATTTACCACCGGGGCTCAGCGCCTGTCGTGAATTGGACGGGGAAGATGAAATGGCGGCCTGCAAAAAGAGGTTCCAGGCTATCGGCGAAAGCGACCGGATGACCTTGAGGTTCCGTAAGCCGCTCGATTAGTTAATCCTCGGCGCTGGCCTGTTCCAACGCTTCACTGGCCTCGAGCCAAGACCATTCGAGCGTTTCGAGTGTTGCTTTCAGTTCGGTCCTTTGCTGGGTCAGGCTGTTCATTTCCTCCTTTCTTTCGGGATCGGAATACAGGGTAACATCGGTCATTAGCTGCTCGATTTCGAGCAGTTTCCGGCGCTGGTTTTCCAGTTGTTTTTCAATCGTCCGGACGCGGTCGCGCAGCGGTTTAAGCAACAGCCGCTGTTGCGCTTCCCGTTGACGTTGAGCCTTCCTGCTGACGGGTTCTGCACGGGTGCTTTCCGCCCGCTCTGCAGTAGCGGCACTGCCCCGCACCTGCTGTTCCCGTAGCCAGGCCGGATATTCGTCAAGGCTGTACTCAAATCGTCCGACTGTGCCATCTTTGATAATCCAGAGTTCGTCGCAGACACTGCGCAACAAGTGCCGGTCGTGGGAAATAACCACCAGCGCCCCGCTGTAGTCCACCAGTGCCCGGCTCAGTGCTTGTCTCATTTCGAGATCCAGGTGGTTGGTGGGCTCGTCCAGCAGTAAAAGATTGGGCTTCTGGCGGATCATCAGGGCCAGCACCAGCCTGGCTTTTTCGCCACCGGAAAACGGCGCCACTGGATCAAAAATTCTTTCTCCACTGAACCCGAAGCTGCCAAGGAACTTGCGCAGCTCGGATTCCCGGGCATCCCGTGCGATCGCCCGCAAGTGATCGTATGGGCTCTGATCCGGTTCGAGCAGGTCCAGTTGGTGCTGGGCGAAATACCCGATTTTGGTTTCTCTGCTCAGGGTCCGCTCGCCCGAAAGCAAAGTGCTGCCGTCGCACAGGGCCTTCACCAGGGTGGATTTACCGGCGCCATTGACGCCCAGCAGTCCGATCCGGTCGCCGGCCGATATCAGCATATCAACGTGGCTGAGGACGGGTTCAGCGTATCCTGCAACGGCTTGCTCCAGCTTGACCAGGTGCTGCGGTTGTCTGTCCGGCTGCATGAAGTGAAATCGGAATGGAGAATCGACATGCGCAGGCGCGATGCGGGTCATGCGTTCCAGCATCTTCAAGCGGCTCTGGGCCTGCCTGGCCTTGGATGCCTTGTAGCGAAACCGGTCGACATAACTCTGGATGTGGCTGATCTCTTTCTGTTGTCGTTTGAACAGGGCCTGCTGCTGTGCCAATTGCTCGCTTCGCCGCTCTTCGAACTGGCTATAGTTGCCGGTGTACAGGCGTATCTGGTGATTCTCAATGTGCGCCACGTGGTTGCATACACCGTCGAGGAAATCCCGGTCATGCGAGGCAACCATCAGGATGCCCTCATACTGCTTGAGCCAGCGTTCAAGCCAGAGAATAGCGGGTAAATCGAGATGATTGGTCGGTTCGTCCAGCAGCAGGATTTCAGATGGGCACATCAGGGCGCGTGCGAGGTTCAGCCGCATTCTCCAGCCACCTGAAAATTCCTGAACCGGTGTTCGGTGGCTGTCCTCGGCAAATCCGAGGCCGTGCAACAGCCGGGCTGCGCGCGCGTCGGCAGTAAACCCATCCAGCCGGTCCAGTTGCTCGTAAAGCAGGTCTATGCCCTGCGCGTGCCCCGCCTGCTCGGTTTTGGTAATGGCGGCCTGGACCGAACGGAGTTCCCGGTCGCCATCAACGACATAATCCAGCGCACTGCCGGGGCCGGAAGGGCTTTCCTGCGCCACGTGGGAAAGCCGGTCTGCCGGGTTTATGCTCAGCACGCCTTCATCAGGTTCCAGCTGTCCCAGGACCATCGCGAACAGCGAAGACTTACCACTGCCATTGGCGCCGACCAGCCCGAGACGGTTGCCAGCGTGGAGCTGAAACGTCACATCTTCAAAGAGCAGCAGTCGTCCGCGACGCAAACTCAATTGGTTGAATCCCAACATACTGGATAATCCGGGCGGCAAGCGGTGGGGCGATATTATATGCTTCCTTTCTATGAAGAAAGTGCTGTATGCCCTCGGATTCGTGGTGTTGCTGGTGGCCTGGCGGGATTGGTCGGGCCGGGAAATTATCCACCAACCCGGCATCCTGGTTTCAGAAGCGCCCCGTCAACAAGCCCTGGACGAGAGCGAACCCATCCGGGTTGGGGAGTTTCGCCTGTCCCGTCGCGCCAGCTTCGACCTGCAGGCCCGGGTCCTGTCCAGGGAGGATTACTGGTGGGGCACAGAGTCGGACCTGTCTCCCATCGACCTGGCGCTGGGGTGGGGCGTGATGTCGGACCAGGCCGTACTGGACCGGATAGAAATCACCCAGGGTTCACGCTGGTACTTTACCCGTTACCAACTGCCTGCACCCATCAGTGATGAGCAGATCATCACCCACAGCAGCAACATGCACCTGATTCCGGCTAATGCCTGGGTGCGGGGAAAACTGAAAAAGATCCGGCGTGGACAGGTGGTTCAGTTGAAAGGTTCGCTGGTAGATGTCGACAGCGATTCCGGATTCTACTGGCGAACGTCGCTGCGACGTGACGATACCGGAAATGGTTCGTGTGAGGTCTTTTATGTAGAAGAGATCTACATTCAGTAATCAGTAAGAAAGGGAGGCGCGAGGTTGATTTTTGGGTCAGGCCTGGGCCACTATGTTCTGAGTATGACAGCCGAACAAGCTAAACCGTTCGTAGCGCCTTGCCATGACCTGGACATCCGAGCACCCTTCAGGTGGCTTAAGTCCGGGTGGCAGGATTTCCGGGCAGCGCTCGGGCTCAGCCTGGCCTGGGGTGTGTTTTGCTGGCTCATTTCCACCCTGGTGACGGCGCTGGCCTGGAAGACGGGTGGTGCAATCCTGCTGCTCAGCTTTTTTTCCGGCTTTGTCTTTGTGGCGCCTTTGCTGGCTTTCGGCATGTATTCGGTCAGCCGCCAATTGTGTCTCGGCAATAAGCCTGGTCTGCTGCAAACACTAAGGGCCGCCCGCCGACCCTTTACCAACTCGCTGGTATTTGCGCTGGTACTGCTGGTGATATTCCTGCTTTGGGCCAGGGCCGGCACCATGGTTCACATCTTTTTTCCGAGCACCGGCGAAGTGAAGCTGGAGGATTTGTTTTTGTATCTTGGTGTGGGTTCTGCGGTTGGGGCTGTTTTCGCCTCGATCTGCTTCATGGCCAGCGTGTTCTCTCTGCCATTTATCGCCAACCGGGATGTCGATGTCATTACTGCCGTGGTTTCCAGCGTTAACGCCGTACTGAGAAACAGGAAGACGATGTTTTTATGGGCGGTGCTGGTGGCTTTCTTTACCGCAGTGGGATTCGTTACAGCCCTGGTAGGGTTTATCGTGATTATTCCGCTGCTGGGATATGCCACCTGGCATGGTTACCGCGAGGCACTGGATGTCACCGGCTGGGACGTTTTACCGCAAAGCCAGCAAGGTCATTGAAAACAGGCATAAAAGAAAGGCCGGCGTGTGGAAATTGCCGGCCTTTCGGCTTTGTCAACTTTGTACCGTGGGATTCAGTGTGACCCACTGGGGCCGAAGCCCTTGACACAGGAAATTGGGGGGGACTGTGCGTGGGTCACAATCTAATCATAGGACAGATTCAGAAGTCTGCAACACGTTTTGGCTGTTTCCGTCCATTCAATCTTCCACGCCCAACCGCTTGTGCATGATGGGGCTGGTGGTCGTGTATTGCAGGCGGACTTTTTGCTCCGGATGCACATGCTGCTGAACGGCAAATGCTGCCAGGGCCGCTTCGTGAAATCCACTGAGGATTAATTTTTTCTTACCCGGGTAGGAATTGATGTCACCGACGGCGAAAACACCCGGAATGCTGGTTTGGAATTTCTCGGTATCCACACGAACCTGGCGCTTATCCAGGTCCAGGCCCCATTCAGCGATTGGGCCAAGGTTGGGTGAAAGTCCCCAGAATACGAAGACTTCATCAGCCTCGATATGCTGCTGCTGCCCCTGCGGATCTGCGATTTCAAGTCCGCCAAACGCGCCATCCTGCTCGAAAACCCCACGCACATGGCCCTGGAACTCTCTTAGTGTTTTAGCATTGACCAGTGCTTTCATTTGCTTGACCGAAGCGGGTTGTGCCCGGTATTCGTCCCTGCGATGCACCAGGGTGATGCTGCGTACCTTGTTGTGCAACTCGAGTGTCCAGTCCAAGGCGGAATCCCCACCTCCCAGGATGATAATGTCCTTACCTGCCAGGCTTTCAGGGTTCCGAATCCGGTAATGGATGGTGCGGTTTTCCCACGCATCTGCACCCTTGGCCCTCAGGCGCCGGGGCTGAAACGCTCCCAGCCCGGCGGCGAGTATCACCGCTGCCGTGTCGAACCGGGTGCCTGCGGATGTTTCCAGCAGGAATCGCCCATCGTCGGTCTGTTCCAGGCTGTTGACGGTCTGGCCGAGATGAAATTCGGCATTGAATGGCTTGATCTGTTCCATCAGCCGGTCGGCCAGTTCCTGGGCACCGCATACGGGCAGCGCAGGTATGTCGTAAATGGGCTTGTCCGGGTAGAGTTCTGTGCACTGTCCACCCACCTGTCTGAGAGAATCAACAACATGGGCGTGTATATCGAGTAACCCCAGTTCGAAAACCTGGAAAAGGCCGCAGGGGCCGGCGCCAATGATGACTACGTCGGTTTTTATCGTCATATCGTGTTTGCCTGATGCGATCTTTCTGCTACCTTGGGCTGATCTCCTCAGATTCAAGCCATGGGGTAAGAAAATGGGCCAGGCAAGAGAGATCCGTCTCGAAGCCTCGTGGAAAGAGCGACTCGCAAGCGAGTTTTCACAAGACTACATGATTCATCTGCGCGCGTTTTTACTGCAGAGAAAACGTAGTGGGGCGGTAATTTATCCGCCCGGCGACCAGATTTTCAATGCGCTCAATTCCACACCCTTCGAAGCTGTCAAGGTCGTCATCCTTGGCCAGGATCCTTACCACGGCCCGGGCCAGGCACACGGCCTGTGTTTTTCGGTGCAAGACGGAATCGCTCTGCCACCGTCATTGATCAATATTTACAAGGAGCTTGAATCGGATCTTGGAATGCAACGGCCCGCCAGCGGTAATCTGCAGCGCTGGGCGGAGCAGGGCGTTTTACTGCTGAACGCGGTGTTGACGGTGGAAAGAGGCCAGGCCGGGTCGCACCAGGGTAAGGGTTGGGAGCGGTTTACTGACAACGTGGTCGGTGCCCTGAATGCTGGCCGCGAAGGGCTGGTCTTCATGTTGTGGGGTGGTTACGCCAAAAAAAAAGGTGTGGCGATCGACCGCAAAAAGCACCTGGTGCTGAGCGCGCCACATCCTTCGCCGCTATCGGCCCATCGTGGGTTCCTTGGCTGCAGACACTTCTCGAAAGCCAACCACTGGCTTCAGCAGAAGGGTGAGGTCCCCATCGACTGGAGCGTACAGGCCGGCTAGCCGGAAAACACTTCCAGTGCTTCGTCGATCGGCATCCAGTTCACGTGTGCGTCGAAAAATGAATTCGCCTGGGGCCGTCGGTCGATCTCGCCATCTATACAGCCCAGGGCTACGTGGGTTTCACCAGGCCAGCGATCGGCCTCGAACAGCATCGTGCTACCGCAGTCCGAGCAAAAGCCGCGCCGGGCTCCATCAGAGGACTTATACCACTGGAGGTGATGGTCGCCTTGCAACAGGATAAAGTGATCGCTCTGGAAGCCCGCCCAGGTGACATATCCGGCGCCATGGGCTTTCCGGCACATGCCGCAATGGCAATGGGCGCACCACTTGCTGGGTAGCTGTACTTCAAAAGTAACGGAGCCGCACAGGCAGCCGCCCCGGATGCACTTGTTTTCATTCATGATCAGATCCTCAATTCATCAACAGGTACGATGCCAGCCTGACCCACATGAACAGCAGGAACAGGCAGCTCATGAAGTAAGCAATGAACCGGTGAATCACCCGGTTGTAGGTGCACTGGACAATGCTGTGAATGACACGCAGGAGTACGAATCCCCAGGCCAGTTGAACCAGCAACGCATCCTGAATCAACAGCAGCATTGCAACCATGCAGGCCAGGTAGAAAAGAACCGGCATTTCAAACAGGTTTTTGAGGTTGTTGGACGCTGCGGCTGAAGCGGTCAGCAATTGATGTGCCTCGGCACGGTCGCGCAAATCCTGGTGAGGAATTTTTTTGCGGCCGATCTCGGGAATACGGACCGCAAACAGGTATATCCAGACGGCGAACGTCAACAGGACCATGCTGAGCAGAGGCAGTAAAATTGGGTTGAATGACATCAGAAGTCCTATAGACCGGGGCTAATCTTCATTTTACCAGATGGCCGGCAGCGTGATTGCTCCCCGTTGCTTTTTTGATCCGCTATTTGAGTTGGTTCGCGCTATAATCGGGGATTAATTTGTAACTGTCTTTAGTGAGGAAAAATAATCATGAGCTACCGCCACGTCAAACTCCCTGAATCGGGGCAGAAAATATCCATCAGCGACAACCGGCTGGTTGTTTCGGACAATCCTATCCTGGGTTTTATCGAAGGTGACGGTATTGGGTCTGACATCACTTCTGCAGCCATGCGGGTATGGGATGCCGCGGTTGCGAAAGCTTACGGCGGTCAGCGGAAAGTTCACTGGGCTGAGCTCTTTCTCGGTGAAAAAGCGGCGGGCATTTACGACGGCGATTATTTTCCTGCTGAAACGCTCGACGCGATCAAGGAATTAACCGTGGCTATCAAGGGTCCGCTGACGACCCCGGTGGGTGGTGGTTTTCGCTCCCTGAACGTTTCCTTGCGCCAGGAACTGGATCTTTACGCCTGTGTCAGGCCGGTAACCTATTTTTCCGGCGTCCCTTCACCGATGAAGCGGCCCGAAGACGTCGACGTGGTCATTTTCCGCGAAAATACGGAAGACGTTTACTGCGGTATCGAATACCAGTCAGGCACCCCGGAGAATGAGAAAGTCGCAAAATTCCTGAGAGAGGAAATGGGTGCGGAATTTTTCGAAGATGCCGGGATTGGTATCAAGCCGATTTCGCCTTTCGGTTCCAAGCGGCTGGTGCGCAAAGCGATCCAGTTTGCAATCGACAATGATCGCGACAGCGTCACACTGGTGCACAAAGGCAACATCATGAAGTTCACCGAGGGTGCGTTCCGCAACTGGGGTTATGAGTTGGCACGGGATGAATTCCCGGACCAGACCATCAGCGAAGACGAGCTCTGGGAAAAATACGACGGCGAAGCGCCGGCAGGCAAGATTATCATCAAGGATCGCATCGCCGACATCATGTTCCAGTTGATGCAGTTACGCCCGGCAGAGTTTGACGTTCTGGCAACCATGAATCTGAACGGAGATTACCTGTCCGATGCCCTGGCCGCGGAAGTCGGCGGGATGGGCATCGCACCGGGCGCAAACATGGCCGATCATGTGGCTGTGTTCGAGGCCACGCACGGAACCGCTCCAAAGTATGCAAACCTGGACAAGGTCAACCCCAGCTCATTGATGTTTTCGGGTTGCATGATGTTTGATTACATTGGCTGGAGAGAGGTGTCCGCGATGATCAACCAGGCGTTCGCGAGCACCGTGGCTGCCGGGATCGTGACCTACGATTTCGCGCGTCAGATGGACGGTGCGACCGAAGTATCGACATCCGGATTTGCCGACGCCCTGATCGAAAGGCTTTGAGTCGCCAGCAGCATCCATCCGCCGCACCGTGAAGACGGGTATTTTCGAGGCAGTGCATCACTGCCTGATGATTTCCGACCCCGTCGGCAAGTGTGAACAGGTGCCGCGGCTTGCAGAATGGCTGGCTGCGGACCCGGCCATGTTCGACGAGGGCTATCCGGTTGAGCCGGTTACCATTCCGGGGCGGCCGGACCGGCCCGAACTCGTCGACCCAATGCAGGTGCCGCGGCGGCGGCCCGGCAGCCAGCAGGGCAGGGCCGCGCTGGTCCACGCCATCGCTCACATTGAATTCAATGCGATCAACCTTGCCCTGGATGCCGCGTACCGTTTTCGGGGAATGCCGGCGCAATTCTATAGTGACTGGATTTCAGTGGCTATCGACGAGGCTCGTCATTTTGAAATGTTACAGCGTCGTTTACAGGAAATGGACTGCTGCTACGGTGATTTTCCTGCGCACAATGGATTGTGGGAGATGGCCGTCAAGACAGCCCACAGTTGCCTGGTGAGAATGGCCCTGGTGCCCAGGGTGCTCGAAGCCCGGGGGCTGGACGTTACTCCCGGGATGGTGCAGCGTCTTTCCTCGGCCGGTGACAAGGACACCGTGGCAGTGCTGGAAATTATCCTGGCCGAAGAAGTCCGGCACGTGGCGATTGGCACCCACTGGTTCAGGTATTGCTGTCAGCTGCAGGGTAAACCGCCGCTACCCACGTTCCTGGAGTTACTGCAAAAGAACTACTCGGGCACGCTCAAGGGTCCATTCAATCTCGATGCCAGGTACCGGGCAGGGTTTACCGAGGCGGAGATGTCAGCACTGACAGCCGGGTTATAGCCGCGCAGGGCGGGACGCAATGCTCACGACTCGAGCCTGACTGATTCGATCCCGTCTGGTGAGGCCATAAGGTAGCTGCCGAAGTCATACCAGTCGGCCAGCACGATACGTTCAGCCGGGCCGCTTTCCAGGATTACAGCGTGTCTCGCCGGCCGGTGCGTATGGCCATGTATCATCCTGGGAACTCCGTGCCTGCGAAACGCATCGTCCACCGCAGCGGCATTCACGTCCATGATCTCCATGCTTGATGACTGCGTATGTTGCAAGCTGGCCTGACGCGCAGACTTTGCCATCTCCAGTCGCTCCTCGATCGACAGGGCCAGCACCCCCGCCTGCCACTGAGGATCCCGGACCTGCCTGCGCAGGGCCTGGTATTCGACATCATCGGTACACAGGCTGTCCCCATGAAGCAACAGCGTGGGCGTGCCAAACAAATTGATGACCTGTTCTTCCGGCAACAGCTTCAGTCCGGCCCGTTCCGCGTAATCCCGGCCGACCAGGAAATCCCGGTTGCCATGCATGAAATAGCATTTCACACCTGCGGAGGCGAGAGCCTGCAGCGCCGTGGCGACCTGTTGTGCCGTGGTGGAAAGGGCGTCGTCACCAATCCAGAACTCAAACAGATCACCGAGAATATAGAGTTCCCCGGCCCGGGTGGCCGGTCCAGAAAGGAATGCGCCAAACCATTCTGAACGGGCCGGGACAGCATCCTCGAGATGGAGATCGGAAATAAAGAGAGTGGGCTTCATCAGCCGTCACTGATCTCCACGGATTCGATTACGACCGGTTCTTTGGGGACGTCACTGAATCCCTGGACTCTGCCGGTTGGAACGAAACGGATGCTGTCTACCACGCTCATACCCGAGGTAACGCGCCCGAATACGGTATAGCCCCATTCACGCGAACTCCCTTCACCCGTGTAGTCCAGGTCGGTGTTGTCATTCACATTGATGAAAAATTGTGAGGTGGCCGAATGCGGGTTGTTGGTTCTCGCCATGGCGATGGTGCCGCGCTTGTTTTTCAATCCGTTTGCTGCTTCATTCTGAATCGGTTCACCGGTGGTTTTCTTCTGCATGTCCGGTGTGAAGCCGCCGCCCTGGATCATGAAATTGCCGATGACCCGGTGAAAAATCGTTCCATCGTAATAACCGCTTTTTGCATAATTGACAAAGTTTTCGACAGAAACAGGTGCTTTATCGGCGTAGAGTTCCAGTTGGATTTCCCCCATGCTGGTGCGTATGACGGCTGATGGATTGCCCTCCGCGAGGAGTGTCGGCGGCGTCAGCAGGGTGAGCAGTATGGCGAGACCGGCGAGCCGGTTCAGGACAGCTTGGTGCTTGTTCATTATGAGATTCCCAGTTCAGTAGTAAGGCATAAAAATGGAATGATACTGGTGCTTGGCAGACCGGGCCAGTAATTTCCGAAAACCATTGGTTTTTTGTCGTCTAAAAAGCGGATAAACCACGGATTTATGGTATAATTCTCTGATTAATGCGCAGGCTTTCTGGCTCGTGCTTCTCGCCTTAGTATGAAAATTTAAAATAAAAATAAATCAATTAGTTATGAGTAATTTCGGAGAAATATTCTAATATGGCTGAACTTGCCAAAGAAGTGCTTCAGGTAAACCTCGAAGACGAAATGCGGCAGTCCTACCTGGACTATGCCATGAGCGTGATCGTAGGAAGGGCTCTGCCCGATGTAAGGGACGGCCTGAAGCCGGTTCATCGGCGTGTTCTTTTCGCCATGAGCGAGCTCGGTAACGACTGGAACAAGGCTTACAAGAAGTCTGCCCGAGTGGTGGGTGACGTGATTGGTAAGTATCACCCCCACGGCGATACCGCGGTGTACGACACGATAGTCCGGATGGCCCAGCCGTTCGCCATGCGTTACATGCTGGTCGATGGCCAGGGCAATTTTGGCTCGGTAGACGGTGATGCTCCTGCAGCCATGCGTTATACCGAAGTGCGCATGTCACGGCTGGCGCACGAACTGCTGTCCGACCTGGAAAAGGAAACCGTCGATTACGTTCCCAACTACGACGAAAGTGAATATGAACCGCGCGTATTGCCAACCCGCACGCCAAACCTCCTGGTCAATGGTTCGGCCGGCATCGCTGTTGGAATGGCGACCAATATCCCCCCGCACAATCTGAACGAAGTCATCAATGCAACGATTGCACTGATTGACAACCCGGAGCTGTCCGTGGAGGAACTCATGGACCACCTCCCCGGGCCGGATTTTCCAACGGCGGGGATTATCAACGGTGCGCAGGGGATTCACGAGGCCTATCACACCGGGCGTGGGCGCATCTATGTTCGGGCGCGGTCGAATATCGAAACCACTGAATCTTCAGGCAAGCAGGCGATCATCGTCACGGAACTGCCTTACCAGGTCAACAAGGCCCGCTTGCTTGAGAAAATAGCGGAGCTGGTCAAGGAGAAAAAGCTCGAGGGCATTACTGAACTGCGCGACGAGTCCGACAAGGACGGCATGCGGGTGGTGATCGAATTACGCCGGGGCGATGTCCCGGAAGTGATTCTGAATAACCTTTACAAGCAAACCGCGATGCAAAGTGTTTTTGGTATCAACATGGTTGCGCTGGTAGAAGGGCAACCCCGGTTGTTGAACCTGCAAGAAATCCTCAGCGCCTTCATCAGTCACCGCCGCGAAGTGGTCACCCGCAGGACGCTGTTCGAGCTGCGCAAAGCGCGTGCTCGCGCCCACGTGCTGGAAGGTTTAACGGTTGCGCTGGCGAACCTGGATGAAGTGATCGAAATGATCAAGGCCTCGCCGACGCCGGCAGAGGCCAAAAGCCGATTGCTGGCACGGTTGTGGGAGCCTGGACTGGTCCGTGCCATGCTCGGCCAGGGGGGTGCCGAGACTTCGCGACCCGAAAACCTCGAGCTCGAATTCGGTTTGCAGGAGGAAGGCTACCAGTTGTCGCCGGTACAGGCGCAGGAAATTCTCAATATGCGACTGCACCGCCTGACCGGACTGGAGCAGGAAAAGCTGACCAAAGAATATGAAGACATCCTCGAGCAGGTCAAGGCGCTCCTGCTGATCCTGTCTGAACCCGCCCGTTTGCTGGCAGTGATCCGGGAGGAGCTGGCAGCCGTGCTGGAGCAGTTCGGCGATGAGCGCCGGACCGAAATCCTGCAGGACCGGCTGGACCTCAGCCTGGAAGACCTGATCACCGAAGAAGACGTCGTGGTCACTTTGTCGCATGGCGGCTATGCAAAATCACAGCCATTGGACCGCTACCAGGCACAGCGCCGGGGCGGAACCGGTAAATCGGCGACCAAGATGAAGGATGAGGACTTCATTGAGCGTCTGTTCGTCGCCAATACTCACGATATGCTGCTGTGTTTTACCAGCAGGGGTAAAATTCACTGGCTCAAGGTCTACCAGCTGCCGCAGGCCAGTCATGCCAGCCGGGGCAAACCCATAGTCAACCTGCTACCGCTGGAAAAAGGTGAGCGCGTTAATGCGGTATTGCCGGTTCGGGACTATCCGGATGATCTGTTTGTGTTTTTTGCAACCCGTAACGGCATTGTCAAGAAAACGCCATTGTCGGACTACTCGCGTCCGCGCGCCAATGGAATCTGGGCTATTGACCTCCCTGACGATGACGAACTGGTCAACGTAAGCCTGACGGACGGCGCACAAGACATCATGCTGTTTTCCAGTTCAGGTAAATGCATCAGGTTCGCAGAAAAAGACGTGCGTTCCATGGGCCGTGTTGCCAGGGGTGTTATCGGAATCCGCGTGCCCGGGGGACAGCAGGTTGTTTCGATGCTGGTTCTGGGTGCCGGCGATATCCTGACGGTGACTGAGAACGGGTTCGGTAAGCGAACGGCTCCGGACGACTATCCCAGGCAGGGCAGGGGTGGGCAGGGTGTCATTGGTATCCAGACTTCCGACCGCAATGGTGCGTTGATTTCCGCCATTCAGGTCAAGGCCGACGACGACATCATGTTGATCTCTGATGGAGGTACGCTGGTCCGCACCAGTGCCGCCGAAATCTCGACGCTGGGCAGGAATACCCAGGGCGTGACACTGATTCGCCTGCGCAAAGATGAAAAGCTGGTCGGGCTGGCGCGCATCGCGGCCGATACCGCCTCTGAAGATGGGCAGGAGGCTGGCGACTAGTCCAGCAGGCTGGTGACCACGAAGGCGCCGCGAATATCGCCTTCGCGGTAACCTACAGCCTTGTCATGCGGGTAGAGTTCAGCGAGCTTATCCGCGACCTCCGCTGGAATTGCGGTGCCGTGGCATTGCAGGCACAGGCCGTCTGTCGGAATGGCTTTCATAAAGCGAAACTCCGGCCCCCCTGAAGTTTCTGCCGTTTCAGTCCAGCTCAAGGTGTTCGCTTTTTCCCCTGCACTCCGTCGTTCCTCAAAAGTTTCAAGCACCGCAATCTGCCAATCCCGTGCTGCATTGTCCGGGTTTCTGTTGAATGTGCTTACCCGTGACAATTGCATCCCTGATTGCTGGGAAATCTGCCGGGCAATCACTTCAGCGCGACTGTGGCATACTTCGATCGCGTTAACGGGCCCACCCGCCTGCATGGTGCTCACCAGTTCAGATTTCAGAGACTGGGCGAAAAGTGCTATGGCCTGTTTCGCGCGGGTGACTTCCTGACCGGTTTCACCAGCCCAAAGTGCGGCGGGTAACGTGGTGCTCAGAATCAGCACGCAGATCAGCTTTTTCATGCGTCGATAATGATGTGAGTGTCGAGTATGGTTTCGCCGTTGAGGGAATTGGTCACCAGGCAGACGTGATCAGATTTCTCAATTAAACGTTCGGCCTTGTTCGTGTCGGAACCGGGCGGAACATGCAGGGTGACCTTGACATGGTACCTGGTAAACCGGGTTACATTGTCGACCCGGTCAAGTATCCCGGCAACTTCGCAGTTCACCGAGTTCCATTCGAACCGGGAACCGCGGGCAATGGCTCTGAACGTCAGGATGAAACAATCAGCGACTGATGCCACCAGGAATGTTTCGGGTGACCAAAGGTCGCCTGGGCCGCCGAACTCGGCTGGAGCCAGTGAAGGCAGCGTTTGCAAACCAGGACTGCTGACGGTGATTTCGCCCGTGGCCGGAGCCTCGGCGCTCACCTCGTAACGGTGCGGATAATCTTGCATCTCTTCAAATCTTACAGGTTGGAAAGGACGTATTCGGCGCTGCTGACCTTGAATTCGCCCGGTGCTTCCACGAATAACCGGGTTACGACGCCATCGTCAGCGACTAAAGCGAAGCGCTGAGATCGCATTCCCATTCCGAAAGCGGAAGCGTCCATTTCAAGGCCCAGCAGTTTGGCAAAATCAGCATTGCCGTCGGCCAGCATCAGAATGTGATCTGCGTTGGCGCTCTTGCCCCAGGCATTCATCACGAAAACGTCGTTGACAGCGACGCAGGCAATGGTGTCGACACCTTTCGCGTGAAGCTGTCCGGCCTGTTCGACAAAGCCCGGTAAATGCCTGGCGGAGCAGGTTGGGGTAAACGCTCCGGGTACTGAAAAAAGTACGACTTTTTTGCCACCAAACAGTTCTTCTGTGCTGAGGGAGGCGGGACCGTTTTCACGCATGGTTGTCAGCGTGGCCTCGGGGATACGGTTTCCAACTTCAATCATGATTTCAGGCTGCCATTGCCTCTGAAATAGCGGTTAACAACAGGGCTGGATTGACCGGCTTGGTGACATATTCCCTGGCACCCTGGCGCAGGCCCCATACACGGTCGGCTTCGCCGTCTTTGCTGGTTACGAAAATAACCGGTATGTGCCGCGTGGAATCTGTTTTGCCCAACCGGCGTTTGGCCTGGTAGCCGCTCATGCCGGGCATGACAATATCCATCAGGATGACAGCAGGATTTTCATCTGCAGCAAGCTCGAGTGCTTGCTCCCCGGAAGCAGCCGTCAGAGTCTGATGTCCACCGCCTTCAACGATTTGCCGCAGGCTGTAAAGCTGCGTTGGTGAGTCGTCGACAATGAGAATTTTAGACATGCCTGCTCCCGCATCCGGCGTTAAATTCATCCTCTGTGCGCTCATTATGCCGTAAATTCATGATAATTTGTAAGATCAATCTTCAATATCGGAGATTTTCACCACGGTCCGGCCAAGCGAGCGGCTCTCCATCATGTCGTTGAATACCGGTTCCATCGTCTCGAGAGTGACTTCGCGGGTGATGATTTCATCCAGGTGGTCCGGCTTCCATTCATGGCCGAGGCGGTTCCAGAGCATTCTGCGCATCTCGATACTGCAGTTTGCCGAACTGATGCCCAGCAGGCTGACCCCCCTCAGGATCAGAGGGAATACGGTCGTATGCAGCCCATGTCCGCCGGCCATCCCACAGCAGGCGATGCTTCCCCACAGGTCAGTTACGGCGGCGATTCCCGCCAGCATATCGCCACCAACACTGTCTATGCATCCGGCCCAGCGGGTTCGGTCCAGCGGTTTTTTTCCCCAATGCAGGTCATGGCGGGAAATACACTGGGTTGCGCCCAGGTGCTCCAGCCAGTCAAATTCTTCCGTCTTGCCGGTAATGGCATGCACTTCGTAACCGGCCCTGGTCAGCAGGTCGATGGCGACACTGCCAACACCGCCACTGGCGCCGGTGACGACAATCGGCCCCATTTCGGGTTGCTGGCCGTTCGCCTCCATCCGGTAGAGGCTCATGGCGGCAGTAAAGCCCGCTGTACCCAGTCCCATGGCTTCACGGAGGGTCAGTGAGTCAGGCACGGGGACAACGATGTCACTCGAAAGGCGCAGGTATTGCGAATATCCGCCATCCCGCACTTCCGACAGGCCGCTGCCATTAGCGAGTACCCGGTCGCCCGCGACCACGTGATCGCAGCTGGATTCGACCACCACGCCTGCCACATCAATACCTCCGGTCAGCGGATACTGCCGGAGTATTTTCCCTTTTCCGGTTGCCGCCAGTGCGTCCTTGAAGTTGATGCCCGACCATGCCACCTGGATGGTGACTTCACCTTCGCTGAGATCGTCTATCGATACGGTTTCCAGTCCGGAGCGAAATCCGTCTTCGTCATCATGTATGCGGAAGGCGTTGAATTGGGAAGGTAGGGTGTTCATGATCGGGTTCCTCTAGTTGCCACGGTGAATGGCGCGGCCGTCAAGATGAAGGGCTGCCTCGTGAATGGCTTCCGACAGGGTCGGGTGCGCGTGAATGATGCGGGCCAGGTCTTCGCTGGAGCCCTGGAATTCCATGGCCACGACGCATTCCGCAATCAACTCCGACGCATTGGCGCCGAAAATATGCACGCCGAGAATCTCGTCGGTTTCTGAGTCCGCCAGTATTTTAACCATTCCGGCGCCCTGTCCACCCGCGAGCGCTCTTCCGTTGGCCGCAAAAGGAAAGGAACCGGTTTTGTAGCTTGCGCCGGCCGCTTCGAGTTCCTGTTCGGATTTGCCGACCCAGGCTATTTCCGGGTCGGTGTAGACCACCCAGGGCACTGTATCGAAGTGAATATGCGCAGGTTTACCCGCGATCAATTCCGCTACTGCCACGCCTTCTTCCGAAGCCTTGTGCGCAAGCATTGGGCCCCGCACGCAGTCACCGATGGCCCATACGCCCGGGGCAGAAGTACGGGATTGTTCATCCACGTCGATCTGGCCGCGGTCCGTCAGGCTGACTCCGCTGTCTTCGCTCAATAATCCCTCGGTATAGGGCTTGCGGCCAACACTGACCAGCAGGCGATCGAAGCTGTGCTGGCTTTGGCCGTTGGCATCTTCAACCGTCACGTTGACCTTGCCGTCCTCAAGCTGCGCGCTTTTTACCAGGGTTCCGAGGCGGACATCCAGCCCCTGTTTCTTGAATTCCCGCGCGGCCTGCTTGCTGATGTCGCGATCGGCAAGCGGCAGGAAGTCAGCCAGCGCCTCCAGCAGGACGACAGAGGCGCCAAGCCGGTTCCAGACCGAGCCGAGTTCCAGCCCGATAACTCCGGCGCCGATGACACCCAGCGTGGCAGGCACCTGGTCGAAATCCAGTGCGCCGGTGTTATCGACGATGTATTCACCGTCGAAAGGAATGCCGGGAATTTCAATCGGCACCGAACCGCTGGCAAGAATAACGTTTTCGGCCTGCAGCGCTATGACATCACCGCCATCCTGCGGAGTGACTTTAACAGAACGATTGGCGCCCAGCCGGCCATTGCCGTGATAGAACGTGACCTTGTTGCCCTTCAGCAACTGGCTGACACCGCCGGTCAGTTTTTTGACCACGCCATCTTTGCGGGCAATCATTTTCGGCACATCGATGGCCACTGCAGAAATACTGATGCCGTGATTTCCATAGTCGTGTTGCAGATGGTAGTAGTGCTTGCTGGAGTCCAGCAGGGCCTTGGACGGAATACAGCCCACATTGAGACAGGTCCCGCCGGGAGCCGCCTTGCCGTCTTTGCCGATAAAGTTGTCGATACAGGCCGTTTTAAGTCCGAGTTGCGCTGCGCGAATGGCTGCCACATAGCCCCCGGGTCCGCCGCCGATGACAATTACGTCGAATTTTTCAGACATGGGTGATTTCCTCTACAGTCCCAGCAGCAACCGGGCAGGGTCTTCCAGGGTTTCCTTGATCGCAACCAGGAACTGCACGGCGTCTTTGCCGTCAATCAGGCGATGGTCATAGCTGATTGCGAGGTACATCATGGGCCTTGCCACGATCTCGCCATCCACGACCACCGGCCGTTCCTTGATCGTATGCATACCGAGGATGGCGCTCTGAGGTGGGTTCAGTAACGGAGTGGAAACCAATGATCCAAACACGCCGCCGTTGGTGATTGAAAAAGTACCACCCTGGAGGTCTTCCAGTGAAATGGAGCCGTCCCGGGCTTTCTGGGCAAAATGGGCAATACTCTGTTCAATGTCCGCAAGGCCCATGTTTTCCGCATTGCGAATCACCGGCACCATCAGGCCACGCTCCGTGGATACCGCGATACCAATATCCTGGTAGTTGTGATAAACGATTTCATCGCCATCGATCGACGCATTCACAACCGGATGTTTCCTCAAGGCTTCACAACAGGCCTTGACAAAAAAGGACATCAGTCCGAGCTTGATCCCATGCCGGGCGGTAAACTGGTCCTGGTACTTCCGCCGCAGATCCATTACCGCTTTCAGGTCGACCTCGTTGAAGGATGTCAGGATGGCTGCAGTGTTTTGCGCCTCTTTCATGCGTTCTGCGACACGACTGCGCAAGCGCGTCATCTTGACCCGTTCTTCCAGCCGCGAACCTCCGCCCTTGACGAAATTCAATACATCGCTCTTGGTGACTCTTCCGCCACGTCCGGTGCCTTCCACGCTGCCTGGATCGACGTTTTCCTCTGCCGCAACCCGTCGCGCGGAAGGGCTGAGTTTTGGAGATTCGGCAGCCGCTGGCGCAGCCGCAACCGCGGCGGGCGCGACATCAGTCGGCGTTTCCTGAGCAGGCTTCGCAGCGGGTTCGGGGGCGGCTTCGACGGCGCCCTCTTCGATGATCGCGATGACATCGTCGCTGTTGACCGTATCGCCCTCCGACGCCTTGAGTTCCTTCACCGTACCATCGACAGGAGCAGGCACTTCGAGCACGACCTTGTCTGTTTCCAGGTCTACCAGGTTTTCATCACGCCGAATGGTGTCTCCCGGCTGCTTGTGCCAACCGGCGATAGTGGCATCTTCAACCGATTCGGGTAATACAGGTACTTTTACTTCAATAGTCATGTAACGGATTCCATTGCATTTATTCAGGGCATGGCATGATGGCTTCATTGACCAGTTGCTGTTGCTCTTCGAGATGCCGCGTGTAGTAGCCAACGGCCGGTGAGGCGGAGTGTGGCCGGCCCACGTACTTCAATGTGTGCTGTTCGGAAATGCAGGCCTGCAAATGATGCCTGATCTGGTACCAGGCGCCCTGGTTCTGCGGCTCTTCCTGGCACCATACAACTTCGGTTGCATGGGGGAATTCATTCACGAAGCCCCGTAAATCGTCCTCCGGGAACGGGTACAACTGTTCCGCTCGCATCACCGCGACCGAGCGGATGTTTTCCTCATCGCGCTTCTCAGCCAATTCGTAGTACACCTTGCCAGAGCAAAATACGACCCGTTTGATCTCTTCCGCATCACCGGGGCCGCGGTCGCCGATGACCTGTTGAAAGCGGCCTTCGGAAAGAACTTTCAGGACACTGGTGGCTGCCTTGCTGCGCAGCAGGCTCTTGGGTGTCATCACGATCAGGGGCTTGCGGGTAGGTTGCAGCATCTGGCGTCGCAACAGGTGAAACATCTGCGCCGGTGTAGAAGGCACGCAGACCTGGATGTTGTGATTCGCGCAAAGTTGCATGAAACGTTCCAGGCGGGCACTGGAATGTTCCGGCCCCTGTCCTTCATAGCCATGCGGAAGAAACAGCGTGAGTCCGCACAAGCGCCCCCATTTTGCTTCACCCGAAGTGATGAACTGGTCGATCACCACCTGGGCGCCGTTGGCGAAATCGCCAAACTGGCCTTCCCAGATTACCAGTGTCTCCGGAGCGGCCGTGGCATAGCCATACTCGAAGCCGAGCACCGCCTCTTCCGACAACAGAGAATCGATGACGGTGACCTTGATGTCAGGGTTGATATGAGCCAGTGGCGTATAGGTGCTGGCATCATCCTGATTATGCAAAACGGCATGACGGTGAAAGAACGTACCGCGCCCCGAATCCTGACCGACCAGCCGCAAGCGCTTACCTTCACGGATCAGGGTTGCATAGGCCATCGTTTCGGCGAAGCCCCAATCGAGCGGCAGTTCACCGGCTGCCATTTTTTTTCGGTCTTCAATGATCCGCTTGACCCGGTTGTGCAGCTTGAATCCTTCAGGCAGCGTCGTCAGCTGCTCGGCAAGACTGCGAATCTCTTCCAGCGGAATGGCGGTGTCGAGATCACAGGGTTTGTCGACGTGATCAAAGCTGTGCCAGTTCGCCGCGTATTCATTGGTGCGCGGTTCGGTTTCCACGTCTGCGACCTGGTCTCCCCGGTCGAGATGTTCGCGGTATTCGTCCATCAGCCGCTGTGCCGTATCCTGCCCGATCAGGCCGCGTTCGAGCAATTGATCGGCGTATTTTTGCCGGGTGGTTTTCATGCTGCGAATTTTTTTGTACATCAACGGCTGGGTAACCGCCGGCTCATCCGCCTCGTTATGCCCATGACGGCGATAACACACCAGGTCGATCACCACGTCGCGTTTGAACCGGGTCCTGAAGTCGCAGGCGATTTTCATAACATGATGCACCGCTTCGGGATCATCGCCATTGACATGAAAGATGGGTGCATGAACCATTTTTGCGATTGTCGTGCAGTACAGCGTCGAGCGCATATCATCGGGATTGCTGGTGGTGAAACCGATCTGGTTGTTGACGACGATGTGCAACGTTCCTCCGACGGCGAAACCCCGCGTTTCTGACATCTGAAACAACTCCATCACAACACCCTGTCCCGAAAACGATGCATCACCGTGAATCAGGATCGGCATGACCTTATCGTGACTGGTGTCTTTGCGGCGGACTTGCCGGGCTCGGGCGGATCCCAATACGACCGGGTCGACGATTTCGAGGTGGGACGGATTGAAGGCCATCGCCATGTGCAAGGGTCCGCCTGGCGTCTGGATGTCAGACGCAAAACCCAGGTGGTATTTCACATCGCCTGAGCGCAATGGATTCTGTTCCTTGAGATTGCCTTCAAATTCAGCAAAAAGCATTTCCGGTGATTTACCGAGGATATTGACCAGTACGTTCAGGCGCCCGCGGTGCGCCATTCCCATCACCACTTCTTCGACACCCCGCTCGCCGGCGTGCAGCATGGTTTCATGCAGCAGGGGTATCAGGCTGTCACCACCTTCCAGCGAAAATCGCTTCTGTCCGACATAGCGCGTGTGCAGGTACTTTTCCAAACCTTCCGCTGCGGTCAGCAGCTCCAGGATCCGCATGCGTTCCTCGTCGTTCACGTCATAAACGCCACCGCCGGACTCGAGCCGTTCCTGCAACCAGCGTCGCTTGGACGTGTCGGTGATGTGTACCGATTCGATACCAATACTGCGGCAATACACCTTGTCGCACAGCGCAATGATATCCCGCAGTTTCATCCGGTCGGGCGCAAACAAAGCCGCCGTGTCGAACTCCCGGTCCAGGTCCTCTGCACTCAGGCCGTGGAACGCAGGGTCGAGATCGCCCACCGGTGCGTGATGTGGTTCGCCCAGCGGGTTCAGATCGGCGACCTCGTGGCCACGAATCCGGTAAGCCGTTATCAGTTTTACGACGCTGGCTTCCTTATGCTGGGAATCTTCCATGCCGGAAGTGATAACGGCAGGTAAGTTACCCAGTTGCCGAAACTTCTCCTGTACATCAAGGTGGCCGGTTTCGGCGTCTTCTCCACTCTGCCATGAGGAGAACAAGTCTGACCAATGAGCCGGCACGCTGTCTTTGTCTGCGAGCCAGTCTTCGTAGTACGCCTCTATGTAAGCAGCATTACCGCCCGAGAGATGTGATGATTTATAGAATTCCTGCAGCTTTCGCTTCACTTATTTTTCCGTTTCGGCCATTCGGAACGAGGCTTAAAAAGTCAAAAACGCCGGAACCTCAAAACACTCCGGCGTAAACCATCATTATAACTGTTCAATGAAGAGATGTCCCAGATTCAATAGCTTGCATATGAGTTCTGATTCTGATCTTTCAAGACCGGGCCCGAGCTTCCCCAGACGCTGCGGGTCACATATCGATTCCGCCAGGGAAACGGAGCAGCAGAAGGACGAACCGGCTGCGAAAAGCAAGGCTCCGTCGATATCCTGTAACCATAAGAGCCGAGACCAGGGATTCTGGCGAAGAACTGCATCCCGGCGAAGTGCAGATGCCAGGCGGTCCGGGCTGTACGTGATATCGGGAGGCGCCGGTTGGTGTGCCAGGCGGTAACTGGACAGAAATTCACCCAGGAAAGTTACGAAGGCCGGATTGGCCGTGCCGCTCGACTGGAAAAATTCCCTCAGCTGAGTTAAAGCCTGGGCAGAGATTTCGCCGTCACGCTCAGTCACGGCCAGGTCCGGATCCCGGTACCTGCCACCGTCATCGGGCTGTTCGGCGGCCCATTCGCTGAACGCCTGGTAAAGGTCCGCCGCGCTGGGTGCGCGCATGCCGATCGACCAGGTCATGCCGGGCCCGACCGCCGTTCCATGGTGAGCGATACCGGGGGGAAGGTAGAGCATGTCGCCTGCATTGAGCGCCCATTCCTGTTCTGATTCGAACGATTGCAGCACGTTCAAGTCACAATCCGGCAGCAAGGCTTCATTGAAATGTTCCGCGATCTGCCAGGTTCTGCTCCCGGCAGCCTGCAACAGGAAAACATCGTATTGATCGACATGCGGCCCCACCGAGCCACCCGGGCCGGCGACGCTGACCATCAGGTCGTCGATGCGCCAGCGGGGAATGAAGTCAAAAGCCCGCATCAAACCTGACAGCGGCGGGTAGTGCTTCTCCACGTCCTGGACCAGCAGGGTCCAGTTGTTTTCCGGCAACCGGGAGAAATCGCGTTCACTGAACGGGCCATAACGGATTTTCCAGTCGTGTTCGGGATAGCTGCCCGTGATCAGACGGGACTCGGCCAATTCTTCACAGGCCAGCCCGGCAATATCATCCGCATCCAACAGTGGATTGAATGCGGGAAAAGCCTGTGGAATCAACAGCGGCTTTTTTTGCCAGTAGCCGGCCAGGAACTGCTGCGGTGTCAGGCCACACTGCGCGAATATTCCGGGTGAGTTATGAGTGCTCGTCAACGCTTTTCGCCATTTGTTCAGCATTTCCCGAGTACGTTTCCGGTGTCAGCTTCAGCAGGCTGGCCCGCGCTGATTCAGGCAACTCCAGCCCAGTCAGGAATTCGGCGAGGTCTTCGGCTGTAATCTGTTTGCCGCGAGTCAGGGCCTTGAGCTGCTCGTAGGGATTTTCTATGCCATATCTGCGCATGACGGTCTGGATGGGCTCGGCCAGCACTTCCCAGCTGTTATCGAGGTCTCCAGCCAGCCGTTCGGCATTCACCTCTAGCTTGGAGAGTCCCTTGAGTAACGAAGACATTGCCACCACGGAATGGCCGTAGGCGGTACCGATCGAGCGCAGCACGGTGGAGTCTGTGAGGTCCCTTTGCCAGCGGGAAACAGGCAGTTTCATGGCGAGATGGTCCAGCAGGGCATTGGCGATACCCAGATTGCCCTCGGCGTTTTCAAAATCGATGGGATTGACTTTGTGTGGCATGGTTGATGAACCCACTTCACCCTCAACGGTTTTCTGCGAGAAGTAACCGATGGAAATATACGACCAGATATCACGGCACAAATCGATCAGGATGGTGTGATAGCGGATCAGTGACTGGAATAGTTCGGCCATCCAGTCATGGGGTTCGATTTGAGTCGTATACGGGTTCCAGCGCAATCCCAGAGATTCGGTGAAGTGCCTGGCAAATAACGGCCAGTCAACCTCCGGATAGGCCGAAAGATGCGCATTGAAATTGCCGACGGCACCGTTGATTTTGCCCAGGCAGTCCTGTTCCGCCATTTGCTGGGCTTGCCGCCTGAGGCGGTGCAGGGTATTCGCAATTTCCTTGCCAAGCGTGGTTGGTGAGGCAGTCTGGCCGTGTGTGCGAGACAGCATCGGCTGGCCGGCGTACCGGTTCGCCATCCGGGAAAGTTCATTATCGATCTGGCGGAACATCCGCGCCATGACCAGCTCATGCGCATCCCTGAGCATCAGTGCATAGGACAGGTTATTGATATCTTCCGATGTGCAGGCGAAATGCAGGAATTCAGCAAGGCCGGCCAGTTCCGGAATCTGTGCAAACCGTTCCTTCAGAAAATATTCGACGGCCTTGACATCGTGATTGGTGACGGCTTCGATTTCTTTCACCCGCAGGGCGGCCGATTCATCGAAATCTGCGATCAACTGGTCCAGGAAAGCGTTCGCTCCCTCTGAAAGTTCCGGTAGTTCCGGAATACCCGGATGATCGGCCAGAGCCTGGAACCACCGGATTTCGACAATCAAGCGACGGTGAATCAGGCCGAATTCACTGCATACAGGTCTGAGAGCGGCTGTTTTACCGGCATACCGGCCATCGACAGAGGAAAGGGCGGTCAGGCTTGATAGTTTCATGGGCGTTCGCATTTGGGATGGGCCAAACACACATTCTCTCACTCTTTATGATTCACTCCAAGATCAGGGAATTGGATACAATCCCAACATTGAATTCCCGATGGCCAGCGTGGAGCAGTTAATGAGTACGGAGTTTCGGACAGAAAGCGACAGCATGGGTGAACTGGAAGTCCCGGTGGACGCCCTGTGGGGCGCCCAGACCCAGCGCGCGGTGCAGAACTTTCCCATCAGCGGTTTAGTGATGCCGCGCGCTTTCATCAGGGCAATTGGGCTGATCAAGCAGGCGGCTGCGATGACCCACCTGGAACTGGGTTTGCTCGATGAGGTTCGGGCCACGGCGATCATCAACGCGTCCCGGCAAGTGGCTGCCGGAGCGTTTGACGAACACTTTCCGGCAGATGTGTTCCAGACCGGTTCCGGCACGTCGACGAACATGAATGCCAACGAGGTGATTGCTTCATTGGCCGCACGGGAATGCGAGGAACCGATTCATCCCAATGATCACGTCAATATGGGGCAGAGTTCCAACGATGTTATTCCAACATCGATCCAAGTCGCTGCCGCCCTGGTGACTTATGAGGACCTGCTGCCTTCGCTGCTGCACCTGGCTGAAACGATCGATATCAAGGCCGAAGAACTGGAAGGCGTGGTCAAAACCGGCCGAACTCACCTGATGGATGCGATGCCACTTACATTCGGCCAGGAACTGGCTTGCTGGTCACAGCAAATCCGGTCGAACATCAAGCGGCTGAAGAGTTCGATGAAACGTGTCCGGAAATTGCCGTTAGGCGGAACCGCCGTTGGCACCGGTATCAATACGCACCCGGATTTCGGCAGTCGCGCCTCGACGGTCCTTGCGCAACTCTCGGGAGTGAAATTCCGGTCATCGCCAAATGCCTTCGAAGGCATCAGCTCACAGGATGTTTCGGTGGAGCTGTCAGGTCAGTTGAAGACCCTGGCCTGCAGCCTGATGAAAATAGCCAATGACCTGCGGCTGATGAACTCCGGCCCGCTGGCCGGCATTGCCGAAATCGAACTGCCGGCCCTGCAGCCCGGATCATCGATTATGCCGGGCAAGGTCAACCCGGTGATTCCCGAAGCGCTCTGCATGGTGTGCGCGCAGGTGATTGGCAATGACAGCACGATCACTGTTGCGGGGCAATCGGGCTCATTCCAGCTTAACGTGATGCTGCCGGTGGTGGCGTTTAACCTGCTGCAGAGTCTGCAGATACTATCCTCCGGCTGTGATCTGCTGGCTGACAACGCAATCTCCGGGTTTACTGTGCGCACCGGGAACATCGAGGCCGCGCTGAAGCGCAATCCGGTGCTGGTTACTGCCCTGAACCCGGTCATCGGCTACGAGTTGGGCGCCAGAGCTGCCAAGCAGGCATACGAGCAGGGCAGGCCCATCAGCGACGTTGCACAGGAATTGACGGGATTGTCGAAAAAGGAATTGAAAAAATTGCTCGATCCATTGACTCTTACGAAAGGCGGTATTCCGAAGTAGGATGTACCTGATCCTTTCCAGCGAGGTAGAACATTGAAACACAGGCTATTCCTGGCAATTTCACTGGGGGCGTTGATTTTCAGCGGCGTTCAAGCAGCAGAGTCGGGGGCTCACTGGAGTTATGAAGGCGATGATGGCCCTGAGCACTGGGGCGAGCTGTCGGACGAGTTTTCACGCTGCAAGGATGGACAGAACCAGTCTCCGGTGGACCTGGTGGCAGATTTCCACGTGGAATTGCCCGAGCTGGTTTTTGAATACCATGGTACGCCGATTCGGGAAACGAATAACGGGCATACCATCCTGCTGAATTCCGTGCCTGGAAATTTCCTGGCCATCCCCGAAAAAGGTTGGAAATACGAGTTGCAGCAAGGGCATTTTCACAGCCCCAGCGAGCATACGGTCAATGGTCAACATTACCCGATGGAAATTCACCTCGTGCACACGGATGATAAGGGGCAGTTGGTCGTTGTTGGCGTGATGGTCGAAGCAGGCGAAGAGAATGAGATGCTGAATAAAATCTGGTCCTTCATGCCCGAGCAGGTGGGCGAAACCAGGGAATCGCCAATCTCAGTGTTCGAAGCCGGCGTCCTGCCGCCAACCCGCGACTACTTTTCATACGGCGGCTCATTGACTACTCCCCCGTGTTCCGAAGGCGTCAGCTGGATCGTGTTGCAGCAGCCTTTGACGGCGTCAATGGAGCAGGTGGAGAGGTTCAAGCAACGGGTTGGTCAGGCAACCAATCGACCGGTACAGAAAAAATACGCCCGGTCGATTCTCGACTAACTTTCCGTTGCCCGATGCCGGAGCCACAGCGCACCGGCCAGGAAAACGGCCGAAACCACCAGACCTGACAGCATCTGGACGGAGAACAGCCGGTCGAGGATATTGGCCAGCGTGATCGCATGATCGAAATCTCCGGTCAATGGGACGCCCAGGCCCAGGAGGGTTTCACCGCCATGTTCCCCGCCGACAAAAATGGCAGGACTGTTGGCTACCCAGTCACCAATCAGGCCGAACAGGCTGGTGTTGAGCGTGAAGGTTTTCAGGAACGTAATCCAGATCTGTAATACCGCAAACACCACGGGTGGCAGAATCGCGAACAGCAGAGGAATTCGCGGCGCGAAAGACGATACCAGCAGCAGCCAGCTATGCAGCGGCAGGAACCATATGGACGCGGCCAGGTAAGTGACCAGCAGCATGGCCCAGGCCTTGAAGGGGTTGACCACCGAGAAGATCAGGGTCCATGGGTTTTCACCGACTGACAGGATCATTAACGAAGCGATGATGGCCATCACGACCTGGGTGAAGATAAAAACCACCCAGAAAATCAGTGGAGTCAGCACCATGGCGGTCATCAGCTTGGACACTATAGTTACCGTGTCGCTTGCCGGCAGGGATTTCCAGAACAGGATGCTGCGGTCCTTGCGGTCGTCATAAAGTGCACCGAGCAGGTAGAAAAACACCACGAAAGCCAGCACGACCGTGAAAAATATGGAACTGCCCAGGATCACCTCGTAGCCATGCGTGGCACGGAACTCCACGGGTTGAGTTGCCAGGAAGCGGATCGCTTCCCTGAACGTGTACAAGTCGTTGTCGAAGTGTGCCGTGGTGAAAATCGACATCAAAAGACCGGCGATATAAAGACCGCCTATTACCAGCGGTGTTGTGCGCAGGGCACCCTTGTTTTCCCAGAACTCGCGTCGTACCAGCGCCAATAAACGGTTCATGACTGGCCTCCTTTCATCGTGGCCACGAACAGGTCGGCAACGCTGGGTGTATGGATCTCTCCCAGTCCGGCAAGTTGTTCTCTGGCGACGTTGTCATAGAGGAAAATATGCCGGCCGAAAAGCTCGCGTTCGTACAAGGGCCCGAGGGTCCTGGCTTGTTCGGCATTCTCCGGCCTGACCATCAACTCGACGTAGCGTCTCTCCACCTCTTCCATGGAGGATTCCAGGGCAATTTTCCCATCCTGGATGAACACCAGGTCGGTGAGAATGTGCTCCACTTCCTCGACCTGGTGGGTAGTGATCAGGATCGTTCGCTGTTCGTCAAAGTAGTCGTTCAGCAGGCTGGAATAAAACTGTTTGCGGTACAGGATATCCAGGCCAAGCGTGGGCTCATCCAGCACCAGCAGTTTCGCGTCGATCGCCATGACCAGCGCGAGGTGCAATTGAGCGACCATGCCCTTGGACAGCTGTTTTACCTTGTGATCCAGCGTGATCTTGGTTTGCTTCAGGTACTCCATGCAGGTTTCGCGGGTAAAGCCTGCATGGAGTTTCTCGGTTATGTCGATCAACTGCCAAACACGGGCCCAGCGCGGCAATACCGCCACATCAGCGATAAAACAGACGTCCTCCATCAGCGCTGCCCGGTCCCGGGAAGGATTTTTACCCAACACGGATAATTCACCTTCGAACGTTGCCAGGCCGAGGATGGCTTTCAGGGCCGAAGTTTTTCCGGCTCCGTTCGGACCGATCAGGCCCACGATTTTGCCCGGGGGGATTTCCAGGTCAATGTGATCGACGGCGGTTGTGCGCCCGTACCGCTTGGTCAGTCCGCGTGCAGAAATTATCGGGGTCATCAGCTGTCGCTCTCTTTGGTTACAGCGGCCTTGAGCAGGTCTTCAATGTTCAGGCCCAGTTGTTCGATACGGCTCAGCATGGCGGGCCATTCATCAGTCAGGAATTTATTTCGTTCAGACGCGACCAGGCTCTTGCGTGCGCCCGTTTTGACAAACATGCCCAGTCCCCGCCTTTTCTCAACCAGCCCGTCATCCACCAAGGCCTGGTATGACTTGGAGACGGTTATCGGGTTGAGATGAAATTCGGAAGCCACAGTGCGCACAGAGGGCAGTGCTTCACCCTCATCCAGCGTCCCGTCCAGGATCATGGCCACCGTGCGTTCTTTCAGTTGCCAGTATATGGGCTGGCTGTCGTTCCAGTGGGTGGACATCTACTTGTTGTGTCGAAACAGCAACAGGCTGACTTTGAAGCCCCTGGAACGAATGCTCACAGGTGTGCTTCTGTCGGTCGTTTCAGAGGCAACGCTGGTTGCAGCACTGTACGAAGTGAGCGCCGAGCCGCCGGCTCCGGCGAGCGAGGTGACCACCAGCAGCAGTGCAGCAAAAATTGCCAGGCGATTTGAGATTCGTGAAGTTCGTTTTCCGGTGAGTCTCAGCATGGTTGTTTCCGCGGTCAATTCCTGTCTTAGTTATAGGGTGTTGTAGTTAAGTATAACACCATGACCGCAAAATGCAAGCCTCTGGTTATCCGATCTTTCTGCTCCCCATCCATGCCAGGCCCAGGGCTATGGCCAGCGGAACCAGCCGCTCCACCCAATCGCCGGGAGAGTCGACAGTCCAGCTCAGGGTAACGGTCAGCAGAAATCCTGTCGCGAGCGCCGCAATACGCCAGGCGGGCAGTACCGTTCCACGCCACAGGGTGATGACCAGCAATGGACCAAAGGCTGCTGCCAGTGCCTGCCAGGCAAACAGCACGCGGCTGAAAATACGATCCGGAAAACCAATAGCCAGTGCAACTGCCAGGATGCCGATCAGCAGAACCACTCCGCGCGCGCGCACCAGGCCGGGAGCCGCAGCTGTCTCGTGGTCGTGAAGGTCATGGCTAACGCTTGAAGCCGCGACCAGCAACTGGCTGTCTGCGGTGGACATGATGGCAGACAGAATCGCGGACACCACGACACCAGCCAACAGGGCCGGCAATAAAAGCGTGGCCAGTACAAAAAGCAGTTGCTCGCCGTCACCGAGTCCGTCGACCAGCAGGCGTCCGCACCAGCCCAGCAAAACCATCCCGGTGTAAATGATGCATGCCCAGGTCAGCGCGATTCGCCTTCCCTGGGTAATGGCCCTGGGGCTCTCAATTGCCATGAAACGGTTGACGACATGAGGCTGTCCGGGATAACCCAGCCCGATACCGAACAGGCCACACACGAATCCGATGGCTGCGGGCAGGCTGGCCTGGCCGGTCCACAAGACGTAGCCTCCGGCTGATCCTGCTCCCAGGCTGTCGAAAAGACTTGCTGGCCCACCCACCGCAACAATGGCCAGTGCTGGTAGAACCAGGGCGCTAAGCGCCATCAGCACGCCTTGCACGCTATCGGAGATGCTCGCTGCCCAAAATCCGCCCATCCAGACGTAGGCCAGGACCACGGCGGCACCTACCAGGATCGCGGTGTTCTGATTGATACCCAGAACGCTGGCGAAGGTCGTGCCGGCTGCCTGGAACTGGGCTGCGATGTAAAAAGTGAACGAAAACAGGATTACCGCGGCTCCCATGCGCATGATGGTCATGCGGGCCGGGTCACCAGGGGGGCCGGCGATGAATTCCGTCAGTGTCAGGGCGCCGTTTTTTCGGCTCTGGCTAAAAAGTCTCGGCGCAATCAGGTACCAGTTGATCAAGAATCCGGTCAGCGTTGCGGGGATCAACCAGATAGCGGGCAAGCCCCAGGCGAATGCGGCGCCGCTGACCCCCAGCAGGCTCCAGGCAGACGATGAACTGGCGGACGCGCTCAGCGCAGCGACGGCCGGTCCAAGCTTGCGCCCGCCCAGGTAATAGTCCTCGCTGTCGGAGGTTCTCTTACTGGCCCACCAGCCAATGCCCAGCATCAGGACCTGGTAAGAGATCAGGGTGATCAGGATTCCGTTCACCCCGGAAGGATACCCTCCGAAGCAGTCATCGTCATCATGCAACTTGACGCGTGCTCTGGCTGGAAATACTATTTATTGAACGTTCGGTAAATATAAGGATTCAAACGTGACTGCAGTCAAAAGGCGTCCTCGCGATGCGGAGGCGACGCGTTCTCAAATACTGGAAGCGGCAGAGAACCTGTTTGCTGTACAGGGGTTCGGTTCAACCTCTCTCGCACAAATTGCGAAAAGAAGTCATTGTCATAAAAGTCTCATCCTTCATCATTTTCGCAGCAAGAACGATTTGTGGCAGATCGTCAAGGAGCGGCGGTTCAGTCAGTTCGTCGGTGAACGCAAGGCGCAGTTCAATGTAAAAGAGGTCTCTCTCGAAGAAATTCGTAATTCCCTGCGGGCATACTTCGAGTTGCTGCGGGATGATCCGGTGCTGGTGCAGTTGCTTACCCGGGCGGAACTCGAACAGGACCTGAGCTGCAGCCAGTACGACGAAGAACGTTTGCAACCATTCGTCGCACGGATGCGGGATGCCCAGCAAGCCGGCCTGCTGCGAAATGACGTGCCTGCCGCCCACCTGTTACTGATCGTTACCAATGTCATCACGCAGTGGTTTGAGGCTCGCGCCATGTTCGCCGGGTGGAGCGAGTTGCAAGGGGACGATCCGGACAGCCTGTTCCTGGAAAGCGTGGAAAAAGTATTTTTTGAAGGGGCGGCGGCATGAGCGGAAAAGTCCTGGCCTTACTGGCATGCCTGGTCCTGTTGAATGCCTGTGAGCCGGCAGGGGTCACAGGCGAATCTTCGGTCCAGCTGGTCAGAACGGTCAGCGTTCGCGAGGACCGCTTGCATCACCGGCTATCGTTTCATGGCGTGCTGTTGCCCGTGGTCAGGGCCCGCCTGTCGTTCCAGTCGTCGGGTGTGTTGAAGACCCGGCCAGCGCAGATGGGGCAGGCGGTGCGTGCAGGGGAGCTGCTGGCCACACTGGACAATCCGGAACTGGGTCCGGCGCAGCGAGCAGCAGCTGCCAGGTTACAAGAGAGCCTGACGCAGCGGGACCAGGCGAAGCGGGAACTGGTCCGGCAGAGAGCGCTTTCAGAAACCGGCGCTGTGGGAGAAGAGACGGTGGAGCGCCAGGCCGCGGAGCTGGCCTCGCTCGAGGCCACCGTAGCACAGGCCGAAGCCGACCTGGCCGGGACCCGGCAGAGGCTGGAAGACGCCACCCTGCTGGCGCCGTTTGATGGTGTTATTTCATCGGTCATTGTCGAGCCCGGGGAGTTTGTGTCCGCCGGCCAGGCCGTCATGTCGATAGGCGGCCTGGACAAGGTCGAGGTTCGGGTGTTGCTGCCCGCATCGCTGGTAAGTGAGCTGCGGACCGGGGAACAGCTCACGGTGCGGGTTCCACAGCTGGGAGAAGACGAGTTCGTCGGTATCGTGACGGAACTGTCGACGATCGGGGAAAAGGACACGGGCCTGTTTCCGGTGACCGTGGAAATTGCGGTCGATCCATTGCAGAGTATGATCCGCGCAGGGATGCAGGCCGAAGTGCTGGTGGATTATGCCGATGTAGAGGGGCTGATCGTGCCACTGGGCGCTATTGTCGATCCCGTCGGCGGTTCGCCTGAACTGTTTATCGTCAGGGAAGGCCGGGTGGTGGAGATCCCGGTGTCCATCCTGGCCATTGCCAATGGTGAGGTGGCTGTGGTTACCGAAGGCTCGTTGATCAGCAGCGGCGACCAGGTGATAACGGCAGGACACCGGTCGCTGACGGACGGACAGCAGGTCAGAACCACGCAATGAAATGGCTGGCGCGCTCACTGGATCAGCGGCGAATGATCATTTCGCTGGTGCTGTTACTTTCTCTGACCGGGCTGGTCGCATGGTTGGGAATGGTTCGGCAGGAAGATCCGGCGTTTCCGTACCGCTATGGTTACGTGATGGTGCAGTTCCCCGGGGCGGACGTAGAACAGGTTGAGCACCTGGTAGCCCGGCCGCTGGAGGAGGAGATCAGCGAGGTCGAAGAGGTTGACGAGATCAAAACGACCATTCGGGCAGGATTTCTGCATGCCATTATCGGCATGAAGCAGACGGTCTACGATACCGACAACGTCTGGGACCGTCTGCGCGTGGCAGTTTCACGCGCGCAGAGCCGCTTCCCCGACGGTGTCTTGCCTGCCGTGATCGATGACCGGCAGGTCGATGCTGCAACGGCCGTGCTGGCCGTCAGCGGCAGTGACGACATCGAGGAGTTGCAACGGGCGGCGGAACGTCTGAAAAACCGGCTCTATTCACTCAAGGCAGTTTCGAGAGTCAGGTTGTTCGGGGATTCTGGTGAACAGGTGACGGTCGCGATTGACGATGCACGCATCCAGACGCTGGGGCTGACGCCCGAAATCATCATGGGGCAACTGAAGTCCCGTAACGAAATCGTCCCGGGCGGGTTTGTCGAAGTGGATGGCAGGCAGACCCTGGTTCGGCCGCAGACAGAGTTCCGCAGTATCGAGGAAATAGCCAATACCCCGATGGTGTTGAGCGGGGGTCAGTCGGTGCCCCTTTCGTCAATTGCGGATGTCCGCCTGGAAGTAGCCGACCCGCCGGTTCAGACGGCCTGGATGAACGGCACCCAGGTTGTTGCTGTGGCGATCACGGTGGCTCGAAACGAGGTCAATGTCGTACGTTTCGGTGATCAGCTGCGACGCTTTGTAGACGGCATCAGGCCCGAGTTTGCACCGCTGACGATCGAGGAAATGTTCTTTCAGCCGGAACATGTCGAAGCCCGACTCAGTGAACTGGGCTATTCGCTATTGCTGGGTGTGTTGATCGTGGGAACTGTGCTGCTGGTGCTGATGGGGCCCCGCATGGGTTTTGTCGTCGCACTGATCGTGCCCCTGGTTACGCTTTCGTCCCTGTCTGTATTCGCAATGGGGGGAGGTGTGCTGCACCAGATGGCAGTCGCCGGCCTGGTCATTGCGCTGGGCATGCTGGTGGATAATGCGATCGTGATGGTGGAGAACATCCAGTGGCACATGGATCGTGGCGCGAGCGCTGTCGAAGCCGCCGTGATGTCAGTGATCGAACTGGCCAGGCCGCTGGGCGCCGCGACTGGCACGACACTTGCCGTGTTCGTGCCGATGGCTATTTCGCGCGGAGACACGGCCGACTTTACCCGCGGTATTCCAATCACGATCCTGATCATGCTCAGCATGAGTTACCTGTTTGCGATCCTGGTAACACCCCTGATCAGCCAGGTGGTGTTGCGGCCTCGTGCGGGTTCAGATCACAAGCAGAGGATGGCTCGTGCCGGAGAATGGATCGGCCGGTTCTCCGTCCGTCATGGTCCCAGGGTGATCATGGTGGCGATTGTGCTGGTGATTGTCGCGGCAATTGGCGGGCGCGAGGTCGGGCAGGAGTTCTTCCCGGACACTGATCGACGGCAGATGGTAGTGGATATCTATTATCCGGAGGGCACGCCTATTGATGTAACAACGGGTTTCGCGACAGCGCTGGCCAGCGAATTGGCCGGGTTCGAGGAAAGTGTTGACGTGTTTACATTTTCCGGTAACTCCGGCCCCCGTTTTTTCTACAACCTCAACGAAAATCCGAGAGCGCCGCAGATTGGGCGCGTGGTCGTCAATACCCGCCGCATCGAGGACCTGCCGACCCTGATGAACTGGGTCCGCCAGCAGGCCTCCAGCCGCTGGCCGGAAGTTCAGATCGTAGCCAGGCGCCTGTCACAAGGCCCACCGGCGCCGGCGCCGGTAGAACTCAGGATCGTAGGCCAGGACCGGCTTGCACTGGCCCGGTTCACCGAAACGCTTACGGCCATGTTGCGCGACATACCGGGAACAGTCGATGTCCGTCACAACCTGGGTATCGGCATTCCCAGTTTGCGTTTTGAATTCAACGATTCGATCGCCGATGCGCGTGGATTGAGCCGGACCCAGTTGGCACAGGCCCTGGCGAGGCAAACCCAGGGCCTATTCATCGGCCACTTCCGTGCCGGTGAGGATCCGGTGCCAATTGTGCTGCGGTCCCGCGAGGGCAGCCGCTTCGACCTTGGGCAACTGCTGGCGGTCAATGCTTACGCCGATGTCAACCAGGCCATTCCTGTAATGGATACCGGCCAGTCCAGCATGGAGTGGCAAGCGGCAGTGATTCATCATCTTAACCTCGAGCCTGTCGTTACGGTTTACAGCGAGCTGAAGGAGGGTGCTACCTACCCGGAGATATACGAAGAAGTCTTTAGCCGGCTGGCCGAGACAGGTCTTCCGCCAGGCCTCCGCGTGGTCCCGGGAGGCTATGCAGAGTCATCCGGTGAAGCCAATAGCGCGCTGTTCAAGACGCTTCCGATCGGGCTGATCCTGCTGCTGTTTTTTCTGCTGCTGCAGTTCAATTCGTATCGCCGGGTCCTGATCATACTGGTCACCGTACCGCTGGCGATTACCGGGGTTGTTCCGGGTTTGCTGTTATCGGGTTATTCATTCGGATTTACCGCCATGCTGGGCGTCATCACGCTGATGGGCATCGTCGTTAACAACGCCATTGTTCTGATTGACACGATCGATGGCCACCTGGATTCGGGGATGGATTCCTCCGAAGCGGTTGCCCGCGCCGTCAGTCGCAGAACCCGGCCGATTCTGCTGACCACGCTGACCACGGTCGCCGGGCTGTTGCCGCTGACTTTTGCCAGTAGTACGCTCTGGCCTCCCATGGCATGGTCGATCATTTCAGGTCTGCTGGCTGCTACGATCCTCACGCTGGGTGTTGTTCCGACGCTGAGTCACTGGCTGCTCAAGACTCCACCGCGCTGACCGGAGTCAGCCGGACCGGCAGAGACCATTGCCTCGCTCGCGAGATTAGAGGACAATTCGCGCTTCACAAAGGAGACTGACACAAATGAAACACACTTTCATCAAGGGAGCGCTGTTGTCGGCTGCCCTCGTAAGCACCACGGTGACGGCGGCGGAGCTGGAAACCGAAGCCCAGAAACTCGGCTATATCATCGGTATGGATATCGGCAACTCCCTGAAAGAGCAAGGCACGCCAATGGATATCGATACGCTGCTCGAAGCCATCAAGGCGACTTACAACAACGAACCACTGGCACTGACGCCGGAACAGGCGGCGTCCATCCGCGAAGAGTTTATCGCTGCCAGGCGCGCTGAAGCCGAGCAACAACGCGCCAGCATGGCGTCGATCAATGCTGCCGAAGGCGATAAGTTCCTGCTGGAAAACGGCACAAAAGAAGGTGTCCAGGTCACCGATTCCGGCTTGCAGTACAAAGTCGTCGTGATGGGTGACGGCGCCAAACCCGCCGCCAGCGACAAGGTCACCGTGCACTATCGCGGAACCCTGCTAAATGGGGAAGAATTCGACAGTTCGTACTCTCGCAATCAACCCACCAGTTTTCAGCTGGACCAGGTTATCCCCGGCTGGACGGAAGGCTTACAGATGATGCCGGTCGGCAGCAAATTCATGTTCTACATCCCGCCGAACCTGGCTTATGGTCCTAATGGCGGCGGCCCGATTGGTCCGAATTCAACCCTGATTTTTGAAGTTGAACTGCTCAGCATCGACTAAAAAGCCATGAGAGTCTCGATTGTAGGCAGCGGTTATGTTGGCCTGGTCAGTGGTGCCGGCCTGTCGGATGTTGGACATCATGTGGTCTGCATGGATATTGACGAGGCCCGCATTGACGGCCTGAAGAAGGGTGTGGTGCCCATTTTCGAGCCGGGCCTGGAAAAAATGCTGATGCGTAATTCCAGCCAGGGCCGATTGGAATTTACCACCTCAATTGCAGATGCTGTGACGCACGCCGAAGTATTGTTTATCGCCGTGGGTACTCCGCCGGATGAAGATGGCTCAGCAGACCTCAGCCATGTGCTGGCAGTGGCAGCTGCAGTGGGCGAGCATCTCGAGAGCCCACTGCTGGTGGTGGTCAAGTCGACCGTGCCGGTGGGTACCTGTGAGCGGGTGAGTGCCGCGATCAATAAAAGCCTTCAGCAGCGAGGCATCAGTGTCGAATATTCGGTTGCATCCAATCCTGAGTTTCTGAAGGAGGGTGCCGCCATCGCAGATTTCATGAAACCGGACCGGATCGTGGTGGGTGTGGATAATGAATCTGCGGAAGCCCTGTTGCGCGAACTGTATGCGCCTTTCAATCGCAATCATCAGAAATTGTTGTGCATGGACGTGCGCTCCTCGGAACTGACCAAGTATGCAGCCAACGCCATGCTGGCGACCAAGATCAGCCTGATGAACGAATTGTCCAATGTCGCCGCCCATGTAGGCGCCGACATTGAGCATGTTCGTAACGGCATCGGTTCAGACCCCAGGATAGGCTACTCTTTCATCTACCCCGGGGCCGGTTACGGCGGGTCATGCTTTCCCAAGGATGTGCGGGCGCTTGAACGCACGGCCCATGAAGCGGGTTATAGCGCCGAGATTCTGCAAGCTGTTGAGGCTGTTAACAATCGACAGAAAAACAAGCCATTTGAGTTACTTATAAATCACTTTAAAGGTAATGTATCCGGATTGCGCATTGCCCTTTGGGGGTTGTCCTTCAAACCCAATACCGATGACATGCGTGAGGCGCCCAGCGTCGTCCTGGTCGAGTCCATCCTGGGCGCCGGTGGCTCTGTTATCGCTCATGATCCCGAGGCGGCGCACGAGGCCAACCGCCTGCTGCAGGGGCGTGATGGTTTCCAGACGGTTGATGACCCCTACAACGCAGCCCGCGGTGCTGATGCACTGGTGCTGATCACGGAATGGAAATTATTCTGGGCGCCTGATTTTGATCGCCTGGCACGGGAGATGAACCAGGCGGTGATCGTCGATGGCCGGAATATCTGGTCACCCGAGGTCGTCAGGCGCCGGGGTATAGACTACTATTCGATCGGCAGACCCTGAGGTGGCCGTACATGACTAAATCAGCACTGATCACAGGCATTACCGGCCAGGACGGGGCCTACCTGGCTGAATTTCTACTGGAAAAGGGCTACGAAGTTCACGGTATCAAGCGCAGAGCTTCGCTGATCAACACGGCGCGTATCGATCATCTGTACTCCGACCCCCACGTTGAAAGCACGCGCCTGACACTGCATTACGGCGACATGACTGACAGTTCCAGCCTGCAAAGGACCATTCAGCGTGTTCAGCCTGATGAAATTTACAATCTTGCTGCCCAGAGTCATGTTGCGGTGTCGTTCGAGGAACCTGAATACACCGCTGAATCTGATGCAGTCGGAACCTTGAGAATCCTCGAGGCCATGCGCAACCTGGGTCTTGAAGACAGCTGCAGGTTTTACCAGGCATCGACCTCGGAGCTTTTCGGTAAAGTGCAGGAGACACCGCAGAAGGAAACCACGCCCTTTTATCCGCGCTCTCCCTACGGTGTCGCCAAGCTTTATGCCTACTGGATCGTTGTAAATTATCGCGAGTCCTACGGGATGTTCGCCTGCAACGGAATCCTGTTCAATCACGAGTCGCCGTTACGTGGCGAGACCTTCGTTACGCGAAAGATCACGCGTGGCCTGGCGCGGATCGGCTGGGGGCTGGACGAATGCGTCTATCTCGGCAATCTTGACGCACGCCGCGATTGGGGTCATGCCCGGGATTATGTCGAAGCGCAATGGCTGATGCTGCAACACGACAAGCCGGTTGACTTCGTTATTGCTTCCGGCAAGCAGTATTCGGTGAGGGATTTCGTCAATACCGCGGCTGAGAGCATGGGACTGCAACTGGAATGGAAAGGGACCGGGACCGAAGAGTGTGCGGTGGTCGCCTGGTCGGAGAACGATGATCTTTCTTTCCGCGCTGGTGACGTCGTTGTGCAGATCGATCCCCGCTACTATCGTCCCGCTGAAGTGGAAACGCTGCTGGGCGACGCAAGCCTGGCGCGGGAGAAACTCGGCTGGTCACCACGCACATCATTCAGTCAACTGGTCAATGAAATGGTTGAGAACGACCTTCGCCTGGCCCGTGAAGAAGCGCTGATCGACCAGGATCGGTCGCAAGCCTGAGGCCGGAAGCATGGACTTTGTCGCAGGTCACAACGGCATGGTCGGTTCCGCCCTGGTAAGGCATTTGCGGGCCGCCGGCAACAGCGAGCCAATAACACAGACGCGCCGTGAACTGGACCTGACCCGGCAGGCGGAGGTTGAGGCATTTTTCGCGGACACAAAAATTTCCACGGTCTACCTGGCGGCTGCCAGGGTAGGGGGCATCAAGGCAAATAGCGAGTCCCCGGCGGATTTCATCCGCGAAAACCTGCAGATTCAAACCAATATCATCGAAGCCGCGCATCGTGCCGGAGTCGAGCGCCTGTTGTTTCTCGGAAGCTCATGCATCTATCCGCGCCTGGCCGATCAGCCGATAGCGGAAGAGGCCTTGATGACCGGCCCTCTTGAGCCTACCAATGATGCTTACGCTGTGGCCAAAATTGCCGGCATCAAGATGTGCGAGGCGTACCGCCGGCAACACGGCAGTGATTTCAGAAGCGTGATGCCCACCAACCTGTATGGACCCGGCGATAATTTCGACCTGGAAACCAGCCACGTTTTACCGGCGTTGTTGCGAAAGTTTCACGAGGCCGCGGTGCAGGGTGAGCCCTTGGTTCAGGTTTGGGGCAGCGGCAAGCCGCGCAGGGAGTTTTTACATGTCGACGACATGGCGTCTGCTTGCGGTCACCTGATGACGATCCCCGAGGGAGTCTACTGGAGTGCTGTTTCTGACCACTGTTCGCATGTAAACGTAGGTTGCGGCTCGGATATCAGCATTGCCGCCCTGGCAGAGTTGATGGCTGCGACCTGTGGCTTCAGCGGCCGGATCGAATATGACCCGTCTATGCCCGATGGAACACCCAGAAAGCTGTTGGACGTCAGCCGGATGTCAGCCCTGGGCTGGAACGCATCCATAACCCTGGAAGAGGGCGTTCGGCAAACATTCGACTGGATGAGGAAACATTGGGACGAGGTGAGCTGAGTTGAGTGATTCGCTTCAGGACCAGTTGCGGGCCCTGGGACTGGCAAAGAAAACCGCCGGCCGCAAAAAGCAGGCGGTTGCTGGAAAACGGGCTAAACCCCGTGGCGGAAAACGCTCTGCAAAAGCAGGCCCGCCCGGTGAAATGTCACTCGAAAAAGCCTATGCGCTGAAAAAGCGCGATGAGCAAAAAAAGGCTGAACTGGTGCGCCGCACCAAGCAGGAGGAAGACCGCAAACGCCGCCTGCTGAATAACCAGATCCGGGATATCGTTAAAGCCAATCGCCTGAATCACCCGGATGCCGAAATTGCGCGGAATTTCATGTTCAGGGGACGTATCCGCAAGATCAATGTAAACCCTGATCAACTCAAGGCGTTGAACGCCGGCGAGTTGGGCATCGTATACCTCTCCGGCGGCTATCACCTGCTGACCCTTGAATTTGCGGACCAGGTCAGGGCGATCTCCGCCGAACATGTCGTAGACCTGGACACATGCGACTCCGGCGATGACGAGGAATTCCCGGTTCCGGATGATTTGAGCTGGTAACCTTGCTGCTTCGCTCTCAGGGCTGAAAATTCGCCGGTAGCAGGCGCTGCATGTCTTCCAGGTTGCAGCCTTTGCGCCGGGCGTAATCTTCGGCCTGGTCCTCCAGTATTGGGCCCAGCACGAAATACTCCGCCTGCGGATGCGAGAAATAATAACCACAGACCGATGCCGCCGGCAGCATCGCGAAACCACTGGTCAGTTCCATGCCGGCATGGGCCGGCGCTTCCAGCAAGCGAAAGATCTTTTCCTTTTCACTGTGGTCAGGGCAAGCGGGGTAACCGGGGGCGGGGCGAATGCCCTGGTATTTTTCACCGATAAGCTCATCGTTTTCCAGCGACTCCTGTGCGGCATAACCCCAGGAATCACGCCGCACGTGCAGGTGCAGGTACTCGGCGAGGGCTTCCGCCAGGCGGTCGGCCAGCGCTTTGAGTAAAATGGCCTGGTAGTCGTCGTGGACTGCTTCGAATTCTGCAATTTTTTTCTCGATGCCCAGGCCTGCGGTCACCGCAAACAAGCCGGCATAGTCGCCAACCCCTGCTGCTGCCGGCGCTACATAATCGGCAAGGCAGCGGCTGGCGCGGCCATCGGCCTTGGCCCTTTGCTGGCGCAGAAACAGCAGTTTTTCAATCACTTTTTGCCGATTTTCATCCTGGTAAAGGATGACATCATCACCGTCCGCAGCCGCCGGGTAAACGCACCAGACAGCCCTTGCTCGCAACCATTTTCCGGCAATGATCGAATCGAGCATCTCACGCGCATCGGCATAAAGATTGCTGGCCGTTTCTCCGACGACCGGATCACGCAGGATATCGGGAAACCGTCCGGCGAGTTCCCAGGTTTGGAAAAAAGGCGTCCAGTCAATGAATGGCACCAGATGTTCCAGGTCAAAATCTTCCAGTACCTGGAGCCCCGATTCATTCGGTTTGCTGATGGCCGCTTCCTGCCAGTTGATCTGTAGGCGGTTAGCGCGGGCGGATTCGATGGAAACCGGCGGTTTGCGGCGGCTGCCCTTGCTGCGGCGCTCGCGCATATCCTGATAGTCCTGCGCCGTTTTTTGCATCAGCTCTGTGCGGCTTTGGGGACTGATCAGCTTACGGGCGACACCCACTGCGCGCGAAGCGTCTTTAACCCAGAACACACCGTTGTCGTATTCAGGTTCAATTCTGAGGGCAGTGTGGATGGGAGATGTCGTTGCGCCGCCGATCATCAGCGGCTGGTTCAGGCCCTGGCGTTTCATTTCCGCCGCCACCAGGCGCATTTCTTCCAACGAAGGTGTAATGAGGCCCGACAGCCCGATGATGTCTGCATTTTCCTTCACGGCTGTAGAAATAATGGTTTCACCTGGAACCATCACGCCGAGGTCGGTTACTTCAAAATTATTGCAGCGCAGTACGACCCCAACGATATTTTTACCGATGTCGTGGACGTCGCCTTTGACGGTGGCCATGACGATGTGTCCCTGGCTGCTTGCGGTATCCCCGCTGCGCCGCTTCTCTTCCTCGATGTGCGGAATCAGCACGGCAACCGCCTGTTTCATGACCCGGGCGCTCTTCACCACCTGTGGCAGGAACATTTTGCCGGCTCCAAACAGGTCGCCAACCACGTTCATGCCGTCCATCAAGGGGCCTTCGATTACGTCCAGTGCACGGCTCGACTGCTGCCGGGCTTCCTCCGTATCTTCTTCGATGTGGCTGTTAATGCCTTTGACCAGCGCATGGGTGATGCGGTCATGAAGTGGCAGTTCACGCCATTCCTCGGTAGCGGCCTCCTTGCGGTTTTCTCCCTGGAAAGACTGGGCAATTTCCAGCAGGCGGTCGGTGGCGTCTTCACTGCGGTTCAGCACCACGTCTTCAACCGCATCCCGCAATTCAGGGTTGATTTCGTCGTAGATTTCCAGCTGGCCTGCGTTGACAATGGCCATGTCCAGGCCAGCCTTGATCGCGTGATAAAGGAACACGGAATGGATGGCTTCACGTACCCGGTCCTGACCACGAAAAGAAAATGAAATATTACTCAGGCCACCCGAAATCATTGCACCTGGGCAGGCTCGTTTTATTGCTCGGGTCGCCTCAATGAAATCCACGCCGTAGCTGTTGTGTTCGGCAATACCGGTAGCGACCGCGAAAATATTCGGATCGAAGATGATATCTTCAGGAGGAAATCCGACTTCTTCAGTCAGGATTTTCCAGGCGCGCTTGCAGATCTCTACCCGGCGCTCGAGCGTGTCAGCCTGGCCTTTTTCATCAAAAGCCATAACGATCACCGCTGCGCCGTAACGCAGCACGGTGCGGGCTTGTTCGATAAACGGCTCAACGCCCTCTTTCATGCTGATCGAATTGACCACGCCTTTACCTTGCAGGCATCGCAGTCCCGCCTCAAGCACGTCCCAGCGCGACGAGTCGATCATGACAGGCACCCTGGCGATATCCGGTTCGGATGCGATCAGGTTTAGAAAGGTGGTCATCGCCTGAGGGCCGTCCAGCAGCCCTTCGTCCATATTCACATCAATGATCTGGGCGCCATTTTCCACTTGCTGGCGCGCCACCTGCAGTGCGGCAGGGTAATCGTCGTTCTGGATCAGCCGGCGAAAAATGGCGGACCCGGTGACATTGGTTCGCTCACCGATATTGAGAAAATTCAGATCGGGCGTGATGGTCAGGGGTTCCAGGCCGGAAAGACGGCACCAGGGACTGTTGCCGGGTATATCGCGCGGTTTCCTGTTGCTGACCGACCTGGCAATGGCCTGGATGTGCGCCGGTGTCGTGCCGCAACAGCCGCCGACGATGTTGATCAGGCCGTCGTTGGCGAATTCACCCAGCAGCTGCGCCATGTTTTGGGGCGTGTCGTCGTATTCACCCAGTTCATTGGGCAATCCCGCATTGGGATACAGGCTCACGGGGCAGTCGGCCACCCTGGACAGCTCCTGGATCCAGGGCCGGATTTCCGCCGCACCCAGTGCGCAATTCAAGCCGACCGCAAATGGCCGTGCGTGCCGGATAGAATTCCAGAATGCTTCCACGGTCTGCCCGGACAGCGTCCGTCCACTGGCGTCGACGATGGTGCCGGAGATGATCACGGGCAGGCGATACCCGAGTGTTTCAAAGACTTCGGAAATTCCAAAGAGCGCCGCCTTGCAGTTCAATGTGTCGAAAACGGTTTCGACCATCAGCAAATCCGCACCACCCTCAATCAGGCCGGTGGCTGCCTCGGCATAGGCAGCTGAGAGTTGCTGGAAATCGACATTGCGATATTCCGGCCGGTTGACATCAGGGGAGAGCGAAGCAGTCCGGTTAGTGGGTCCGAGCGCACCGGCCACGTAGCGCTCGGTGCCCGGATGTGCTGCCATGTACTCGTCCGCTGCCGCCCGCGCGAGCTGCGCACTTTGCCGGTTGATTTCGAATACCAGGTCACCTGTCCCGTAATCGGCCTGTGCAATGGATGTTGCGTTGAACGTGTTGGTCTCCAGTATTTCCGCCCCGGCATCGAGGAAATTTCGATGGATGTCCTGGATCACGACGGGCTGCGTCAGGCTGAGTAAATCGTTATTACCCTTCTGCGGTTGAGGGTGGTCAGCCAGGCGCTGACCGCGATAGTCCTGCTCATCCAGTCGCCGGTCCTGGATCATGGTGCCCATGGCGCCGTCAACGATCAGGATCCGTTTTTCGAGTTCAGACTGGAGCCGCGCAACCCGGTCCGGGTTCCGATAAGGAAGTGTTTTCATTGTTTGATCGCAGAAAGTGACAGAACAGAAAAATTGGGCGTGCGTTTCTCGATGGCTGAAACGGCACAATGCTGAACCACCAGGCCGGCCAATCTGCAGAAGTTTTCCAGCTGTGCGGTGGTGAATCCCAGGTTCACATGGTTGTAAGGTTCCACCGCCTTGGCATGCTGGTGCTTTTGCAGGGTTACAGCCAGCAAGCGGCCGTTTTTCCTGAGCACCCGGGCTGCCTCCGAGAACACCTGCTGCGGCTCCTTTGTGTAAGTCAGGGCGTGCATCAGCAGGACCGTATCGAAGCTCCTGTCCCGCACGGCAAGTGAATGCATATCCCCCAGCTCAAACTTTACATGTGGAAAAGCGCTCACCCGCGTGCGGCCAGCCTCGACTACCCGTTCGCTGATGTCCAGGCAGACAATGCTTTTTGCCGTTGGCGCCAGTAATTCTGCCAGCACACCATCGCCGGACGCGATGTCCAGAACGTCGCCAGGATTCAACAGGTGCACCAGCCCCCTGGCTGTTGCTTCCCAGGTGCGACCCGGTGAATAGTGCCTGGCCATATCCCCCGCCACGCTGTCAGCCCAGGTAGAGACACCCCTGCGCTTGTTCAGTACCTGCTTGACTCGCTCCCTGTCCTGCAGCAACAGGGGGTCCGAGGTGTGTTTGCGCAACAATTGCCATAACTGGTCCAGCGACTTGTCCTGCACGCCGGTGGCAATGCGGTAGTAGACAAAAACGCCATCGCGGCGATCGCTGACCAACCCGGCATCTTTCAATTTGGCCAGGTGGGTCGAAACGCGTGGCTGCGCCAGTTGCGTTATGGCGGACAGTTCTGCGACACTGAGTTCTTCAATTTCAAGCAGAAGAAGCAATCGCAGGCGCGTGGAGTCGGCGAGTAATCGACAGTGATGACTTGCCAGCTGCAAATCCATGCCGGACTGTTTTTGATCAATCATACATATCTTTATATCATGATCCAGAGATAAGGTGCAGACTATCGCCTGCTCCGGCAAAGGTCAATAGCAATTGTTCTAGGGAATTAATTTCCTGTGATGGCTATAATTCCCAACGCAAGCAGTGCGTTGCAGCATCGACGGGAAAAAGAACATATGAGCCTCGACAAAGACCAGCAGAAAGCTGCGTTGACCCAGCAGGTCATCGCCCACCTGAAAAAAAGTTTGACGGCAGAGAAGGCGGAAATGGCTGCCTGTTACGTTCAACAGTGTTTCCGGCGTGTGCCAGTTGAAGATCTGGCATTGGAGGCGCCGCAGACATTGGCGGGTATCGTTGTCGGTCAGCTGGACTTGCTCAGCAAGAAAGCGCCGGGTGAAGTGCTGATCCGCATTTTCAATCCGACCCTCGAGTCGCATGGTTGGGATTCGCCGCACACGATCGTGGAGATTGTCAATGATGATGCTCCTTTCCTGGTGGACTCGGCCTCACTGGCCTTCTCTGAAATGGATATCGGTGTCCACCTGATCATGCACCCGGTGATCAGGGTAGGCCGCAGCAAGGCGGGTGTTCTGCAGGCCGTCTACCCAAAAAAGGAGAACCGGGGAAGCGCCGAGTCGGTCATGCAGTTCCAGGTGGACCGGAAAACGTCAGAGCGGGAACTGGAGTCGATCCGGGGCATGCTCGAAGAGGTTTTTTGTGATGTGCACCAGGCCGTTGGAGACTGGCGCAAGATGGAGCGCAGTGCTGCTCAGGCGGCGGCAAGCCTGAAAGAGTGGGCTCCGAACGCAGATGAAGCCTGGACGGAAGAATGCCAGGCGTTTCTGCAATGGCTGCTGGACGATCATTTCATTTTTCTGGGCGTTCGGGATTACGAAGTGGTGCGAGACAAGGATGGCGGGGAACTTCGGGTCCGTGATGGATCCGGACTGGGGATCCTGCGAGAAACATCCGACCTGGTGAGGACTCGCCCGCTGGCCAGCCTGGCGATCAACCAGCAAAAGCGACAGCCCTTGCCGTTGATTATCACCAAAACAAACGCACGTTCGACGGTGCACCGCCGTGGATACATGGACTACATAGGTGTTTTGAAATTCGATAAAGAAGGAAGCACCATCGGCGAAAGACGGTTTCTCGGGATGTTTACCTCGTCGGCCTATAACCTCAATGCAATGGACACGCCACTGGTGAGCGTGCGGGCTCGAAAGGTACTGGATAATCTCGGCCTGGTGCAGGGCAGCCATGCATGGAAGTCCATGGTTCATATCCTGGAAACCCTGCCCAGGGATGAACTCTACCAGGCCAGTTCCAAAGAGTTACGGGATACCGCACTGGGCGTGCTTAACCTGCAGGAGCGCCAACGGGTCAGGTTATTCATCCGCAGGGAGCGCTTTGGCAGGTTCTACTCCTGCCTCGTTTATATACCCAGGGAGCGTTTCAATACCGAGAATCGTGAAAAAATACAGGATATTCTGAGGCGCGCTTTGAAGGGCGTTCGCCTGGACTACGAGGTCCATGTCTCCGAATCCAGGTTAGCGCGCTTAAAGGTTATCGTCCGGCCACGCCCGGGCGCATCGATCCAATTTGATGTGGCTGCGGTGGAACGGAAAATTGTCGATGCGGTTCGTTCCTGGACCGACGGATTGCGGGAGATCCTGGTTGAAAAACTGGGCGAGGCGGCTGGGCTGGAAGCTGCAGGCCTGTTCGGACGTGCTTTTCCGGAAGCCTACAAGGAAGATATCTCGCCCTGGGTAGCCGCTTTTGACGTTGAAAACCTGGCAGCCGTTCACGGGGGCGCGGACCTGCGAATGAGCCTGTATCGGCCCAGAAAGCCGCGTGGCGGAATCATCCGGTTCAAGGTGTTTCAGCGCAATGAGCCGATTCCCTTGTCTGACATTCTGCCGATGCTCGAGAATCTCGGCCTTCATATTGTCAGCGAACGACCGTATGAATTGAAGCTTCCGGACGAGCAGCGTTTGTGGATCCAGGATTTCGACATGATTCCGGCGGTTGAACGTGAGCTGGATCTCGAATCGATCAGGGGTTTGTTCAAAGAAGCCTTTGAGAAGGCCTTGAGAGGCGAAGCGGACAGTGACGGGTTCAACCGCCTGGTAATCGCTTCTCACATGACCTGGCAGCAGGTGAGGGTGCTGAGAGCCTACTGCAAGTATCTGCTGCAGACCGGTATTCCATTCTCGATGTCCTATATGGCGGAGACCCTGGCCAGGCACCCGGCCATCGCGCGGCTGCTGATCGAGCTGTTTGAAGCCCTGTTCGATCCTGTGCGGGACGATGAGTCCGCCTACCGCAGGGAAATGGCCGCGAAAAAGATGCGGCGCCGGTTCGACATCATGATGGCCAGCCCATTGACTGATGATCCGGTATTGGTGGACATGATCGCCGAATGCGCCGCCGCCAGGAAAAAGGATCGCGAATACCAGGTCGAGATGCTGAAGGAGACATTCCGGCGGGCGCTGGAATCTGTTTCCAGTCTTGATGAAGACCGAATGCTGTTCGCGTTTTACGAGGTGATCAAGGCTACTTTGAGAACTAACCGGTTTCAGCTGACCGAAACGGGAGGAATCAAGGAATGCCTCAGTTTCAAGCTGGATTCTCAGGCCTTGCCCGATCTGCCGCTGCCGCGGCCTTTCCGGGAAATCTGGGTTTACTCGGCCCGGGTTGAAGGCATTCACCTGCGTGGCGGTAAGATCGCCAGGGGCGGTTTACGCTGGTCAGATCGCCGTGAGGACTTCAGAACAGAAGTGCTGGGGCTGATGAAAGCCCAGAGCGTCAAGAATACGATGATCGTGCCGGTGGGAGCGAAAGGCGGTTTCGTCGTGAAGCGCATGCCCGAGGATGGCAGCAGGGAAGCCGTAATGAAGGAGGGCGTTGATTGTTATAAATTATTTATCAATGGGTTATTGGATATTACTGATAATTTAGATAAAGACGATACTGTGCCTCCGATGAATGTTGTTCGGCGCGATGAAGATGATCCCTACCTGGTGGTTGCCGCCGACAAGGGTACGGCCACTTTTTCAGACACCGCCAATGCGGTTGCAGCTGAGCACGGCTTCTGGCTCGGCGATGCGTTCGCGTCGGGCGGATCGGTGGGTTACGACCACAAGGGTATGGGCATTACAGCTCGCGGCGCCTGGGAAGGCGTCAAGCGGCATTTCCAGGAAATGGGCGTCAATATTCAGCGCGAGGCATTCAGCGTCGTGGGAATTGGCGATATGAGCGGAGATGTTTTTGGTAATGGCATGCTGCTGTCGAAACATATCCTGCTCAAGGCCGCGTTCAATCATCAGCACATTTTTCTCGATCCCAATCCGGATGCGGCCTCCAGCTTTCGGGAGCGCCGGCGTCTGTTTCGCATGCCCCGTTCCAGCTGGACCGATTATAAAACGGGGCTGATCTCAAAAGGCGGCGGTATTTTCTCCCGGCTGGACAAGACCATTCCACTGAGCCCGGAGATCCGAAAGTGGCTCGGAATAGAGGAGCAACAGATGACGCCGAATGCCCTGATAAAGGTGCTGCTGCAGGCGCCCGTTGACCTGTTATGGAATGGTGGTATCGGCACCTATGTGAAATCGTCCTCCGAATCACATGCGGATGTCGGAGATCTCATCAATAATGTGTTACGGGTGGATGGCAAAGACCTGCAGTGCAAAGTAGTGGGCGAGGGCGGAAATCTCGGTGTTACACAACTTGGCCGAATCGAGTATGCCCGGGCGGGCGGTCGGATCAACACCGATTTTATCGACAACTCGGCAGGAGTAGATACCTCTGACCACGAGGTTAATATCAAAATCCTGCTGAACCAGGCAATGCGGTCCGGCAAACTGAAACCGGACGAGAGAAATCAAATATTGGCCGAGATGACCGACGAGGTCGGGGACCTGGTGCTGCGCAGCAATTATCTACAGACCCAGGCCATTTCCATGATGGCCCGGTTTTCCGGGCCGCGCCTGGGCGCAAAACAGCATTTCATCAGGGTGCTGGAAGAACAGGGCCAGCTTGACCGGGAGCTGGAATTCCTGCCGGACGATGAAGAGCTGAGCGAGCGCAAGGACCAGGGAGAAGGCCTGGCCAGGCCTGAACTGGCGGTACTTCTTTCGTACAGCAAAATCACCTTGTACCAGCAATTGCTGGCGTCGGACATTCCCGAGGATGGCTATCTTTCCGGTGAACTGATCCGATATTTTCCGCGGCTGTTACAGCAGCGGTTCAGCAAGCTGATGCCGCAGCACCGGCTGAAACGCGAGATCATAGCGACCCAGGTTACCAACAGCCTGGTCAACCGAATGGGTGCTTCGTTTGCTCTGAGGATGACCGAAGATACCGGCGCCTCGCCGAGCGAAGTGGCCAGGGCTTACACGATCGCACGGGAAGTATTCGACGCCCGGGAATTCTGGCTGAAGATTGAAGCCCTGGACAACAAGGTGGACAGTGAACTGCAGATTTCGGCGTTTATCTGCATGTGGCGTCTGTTACGCCAGGCGACCCGCTGGTTACTGAATCTGGAGGGCAGGAGGCTGGATATCCAGCATATGATCAAACGGCTTGCGCCCGGTCTCAAGGTTCTCGAGAAATCCATCGCAGAAACACTGACAGCCGATGAGAAAGCGGAACTGAAACGCCGGGCAGATGTTTTCGTGGAAGGCGGTTTCACGCGTAAACTGGCGAATCATACCGTTCTGCTGGAACGCCTGTTCCCGTCTCTTGACGTGGTAGAGACGGCAGCCCGGCGCCGGACTGACGTCAAGCGGGTAGCAAGGGTGTTTTTCGGGCTCGGCGACGAGCTGGAGCTGAACTGGCTGAGAAGCCAGGTGGAATCTCTGCATGTGGTGGGCCAATGGCATGCGATTTCGAGGGCTAACCTGCGTGACCAGTTGTTTACAGTGCACAACCAACTGGTTGATTGCGTGTTGCGAACCGACGGCCGCAAGAAGGACCCGGTACAAGCCTGGATGGACCGGCAACAACAGGAGCTGAAGCCCGTGATCCATATGTTGAAAGACATGAAGAGCCATTACGAGATGGACTATCCAACTGTTTCAGTCGCCGTCCGGGCGCTTGAACAACTGGCAAGGGAGTCGCAACCGTGAATGGCCCGAGAAAAATCCACTTTGTCGCCGCCCAGATCGAGGAGGCTGCCGCCGCCATGTCTGCGCTGCAGGACACCTACGGCCAGTACGAACTGGATGATGCGGATGTGATCGTTGCGCTGGGAGGCGATGGATTCATGTTGCGGACCTTGCACCGGTTTCTGCCCGCCGATTTGCCGGTCTATGGCATGAAGCTCGGTAATGTCGGCTTCCTGATGAACCGCTTCAGGGAAGATGGGCTGCACGAACGGTTGAATGAAGCCGACGTAGTGGGATTGAATCCCTTGTCCATGATCGCCGTCACTGAGGCAGGTAACGAATCAAGGGCGCTGGCAATCAACGAGGTCTCCCTGTTACGACAAGTGAACCAGGCGGCCCATATCCGGATCCTGATCAATGGTTCGGTGAAAGTCGAAGAACTGGTCTGCGATGGCGTCCTGGTGTCCACGGCAGCAGGAAGTTCCGCTTACAACCTGTCAGTGCAGGGGCCAATCCTGCCGTTGGGTTCAGATGCGTTGGCGCTGACCCCGATTTCGCCGTTCAGGCCCAGGCGTTGGCGTGGTGCGGTATTGCCGTCCAGCGTCCATATTCGTTTCGAAGTGCTGGACAACTACAAGCGTCCGGTCAGTGCGACAGCCGACGCCGAGGAGATTCGCAACGTGATCAGCGTGGATGTGTACGAAGAAAAGGAGGTCACGTTGAAAATGATGTTCGACCCCGATCACTCGCTGGAACAACGCATCCTGGATGAACAGTTTTTGTAGAGGATGGACATTCAGACGCACACTGATGGAAACAGGCGAGTTCCGGCATTTGGGCAATATTAGCCGACACTTGTTAACGGGTTGCCATCAAAAACGCCGGGCGTTCGGTGAGGCTATCATCGATCGGCGGGATTCAACTCGTCGAATGAAGGAAAGTAACCAGAATGAAACTCAATGGATCATGTCACTGTGGAGCCGTGCATTTTAGTGTCCAGTCGCCGCATCCCTACCCATTCAATCTTTGTTATTGTTCGATCTGCAGGAAAACGGCTGGCGGAGGAGGATACGCTATCAACCTTGGGGCGAATTACTCGACAATCGAGGTTTCAGGGGAAGACAAGATATCCGTTTTTCACGCCACCACCAGGGATAAAGAGACTGGAATTGTCGATGAAAGCCCTGCGGAACGGCGATTTTGCAGTCTTTGCGGCAGCGCCTTGTGGGTCTGGGATCCTCGCTGGCCTGAGTTGGTACATCCCTTCGCTTCGGCGATCGATACGGAACTGCCCGTACCACCGCAGCACACCCATATGATGCTGTCCTCGAAGCCTGCGTGGGTCTGCTTTCCGGTTGCAAAGGACGACAAGTCCTTCGCGGCTTATCCCGACGAGTCACTGGCCGAATGGCACCGGCGTCTGGGCCTGGAAGATTCAGAGGGTCGTAATCGGCCCCAGGAGCACCGCTGAATGACTCAATCCATCTTATTTGTATGCATGGGCAATATCTGCCGTTCGCCGACCGCTGAAGGGGTATTTCGCCACCTTGTGGATGCAGCCGGCAGGAGCGAAGAATTCGACATAGACTCTGCCGGAACCATCGGTTACCACCAGGGTGACAGGGCTGATCCGAGAATGCGCGCTGCGGCCAGCAGCAGGGGGTACTCGCTGGACGGCAGGGCGCGGCGAATCGAGATTTCCGACTTCGACCGTTTCGACCTGATCGTCACGATGGACGAGGACAATTTTCGCGATGTGGAGCAGCTGAACCCGGGCTCGCGGGCTCGCGTGGTTCGCATGTGTGACTATTGCGAAGTGCATGAAGTGCCGGAGGTCCCGGATCCCTACTATGGTGGCGAAAAGGGATTTCACACGGTCATCGACATCCTGGAAGACTCATGCGGAAACCTGCTGCGTCAGCTTTAGCCGTCCCGCAACTGCTGAACAAACTGGGACGGGGTGCGCCGGTTTCCATGAAAGCCGTGGGTGGTGGCTGTATCGCCCGAGCTTCAATCGCTACTTTTGCCGATGGTTTGACCGTTTTCGTTAAAACGAAACAGGGTTCACCCGGTATGTTCGAACGCGAAGCAGAGGGATTGGCTGCGCTGGCAGAAGCAGACGCCATTCGTGTCCCTGCAGTACTGGCAGTCGGAGAAGGAGTGCTGGTTCTCGAGGCGATTCAATCCGCTCCGAAGTGCGCAGGATTTGCCGAGTTATTCGGCGAGCAGTTTGCCAGCTTGCACCGGCATCAGGGTTCTTTTTTCGGTTTTTACAGCGACAATTTCATTGGCGCAACCGAACAGCTCAATAGCCGGGTTGGCAATGGTGATTGCTGGCCGGATTTCTTTTTTGAACGCCGGTTGCTTTACCAGGTGAAACTCGCTGCCCGGAATGGCTATGGACATGAACTCCAGCAGTTATTGCTCTCCGGACAACGACAGATCATGGAGTTGCTGGCCGCATCCGATGAGCTGCCCAGTATCCTGCATGGCGATTTATGGGGCGGTAATTACCTGGCCGACGAGCAGGGCAGGCCCTGCCTGATTGATCCGGCAGTCTACTTCGGGCACCGTGAAGCGGACCTGGCGATGACCCGTTTGTTCGGTGGCTTCGAAGCGGGGTTTTATCGAGCCTACAACGAGGCGTGGCCATTGGCGCCGGGCCATGAAGAACGGCTGCATCTGTACCAGCTATATCACCTGCTGAATCACCTGAACCTGTTTGGAATGTCTTATTACGGCCAATGCAGGCAAATCCTGCAACGCTACGCCTGATCAGCTTTCGAGGCGCGATTTCAAGACTTCGATTTCCTGCCTGAGTTCTGCGACCTCGGCCTCCAGCGTCTCGATCCTGTCCGCCAGGGGGCCGCCTGCGGCGCCTGAAGCCTGCCGGGGTGCCGGTTCAGGGATATCAGGCTCACCGCATAACAGGTGGGCAAAACGCACTTCTTTTTGCCCGGGCTGGCGCGGTAAGGTGGTCACCAGCGGAGGTTCATGCTCGGCAAGACGATCCAGCATGTATTGAACATCATCAAGGTCGTCGAATTCATATAGCCGATGTGAGTTGGTTCTCAGTTCACTCAGCGTCTGGGGTCCGCGCAACATCAATGGACAAAGCAAAGCCAGGCCCTTGCTGTGGACACCGATAACCTTGCCTGCCTGGTGTTCGTACTTTGCAACCCGAGCGCCCCAGGCTTCCCGCACCATCCCCATCGATTCGAGTTCTCTCAAGGTGTGTCCGATGTCGCCTTCATGATATGCCGTCACCGGATTCCGGGCTGTTTTTTGATTGCAGGCGTTTTTCAATGCATTGAGCGTTAGCGGATATTGCTCCGGCGTCGTTTCCTTCTTTTCGATCAGGCAGCCCAGCACGCGGGCCTGGATCGGGGTCAACTCGTTCATTTGTTTTTTATCTCCTTGCTCAGAAGTACCACGCCAATTGCGCGAATACACTTGGACCGGTAGCAAAGTACAAGCCATCCACGGGCGATTCAATGCCGCCGTATTCGCTGCCGTCGGGACCGACGGGCAGGTTGAGCGCACCCAGCACCAGCAGGTTCTGTTTCCAATCGTACTGTACAACCAACTGCGCCAGTGCTGAAGGATCTTCGAGGTTGATGAAAAAATTCGGGACCAGGATCAGCAGAGGATTCATTTCAATTGATGCGGAAAGTGCAACATAGTTCCGCGACAGCGTGAACAGTTCACCGCGTTCCAGTCGTCTCAGCAAATCCGGGTTCTGCAGCAGTTCGGAAGGCGCATACTCGCCATTCTTCTGCCCGAAACCGCTGTAATAGTATTCCAGAACGCCACTCACGTTTTTGCCTCCCCATACCCAGGAATAGCTCAGACTGGTCACCAGAGAGATGACTCTGTCGCGGTCGGTATGGGTCCAGGTCAGGTCCCCCCGCCAGACAGCGCCGCCGAGGTTGGTGATGCCGCCGACACCGAGGATCTGGTCGTCAAAGTGCTGGGCCGCCAGCAGGTCGATTTCGTTCTGCCCCAGGAAGCCATGGTATTTAAAGGCGAGCGATGACTGGTCCGATTCCACATTACCGGTCAACGGGTCGCGCCGGACAATGGCGACGCCCTGCAGGTCATTGCCGCTGTCAAACAGGTACTGCCCATACAGCATGTCATCACCGGTCTTGTATTCCTTGTCCACTGCCGCGGGGTCAAAGGGGTTGAACACATCCATCGGGGTGAAAATCATCCCGTTTCCCCAGCTGATGGCCTGGCGGCCGAAGCGCCAGGCCGTGTGTTCGGTCGTGTACCCGACGTTCAGCCGGTCCAGGCGGTGGATGAAAGCCGCCTTTTTGTCATTGCCAAATGAGTAGGTGAGGTCCCACCAGCGCCGGTCATCGCTGATGACGCGGTTGATAGGCAGCGCGGAGCCCGGCAGTTCATCGGCCAGTTGGAGGGCGTCGGAATAAATCCCGATAAACTGGTAGTCCGCCTTGAAATCCCAGTTGTCCCGGCGGCCGCTCAGTTTAAGGCGGGTTTCCAGGCTGTTGTCCAGCGAACCGGAACCCACCAGGTCCCGGAAAATGCTGTTATCGGGATAATGCATGAAAGTGGCCTGGTACTTGAGGTGCCCGCCAAATGTCCATTCGGTCTCGCTGGCAACGATGGCAGGACTGAACAACAGCAACAGCAAACTGGCGCAGATCAACCCGCCGAGTTTGCGCCGGATGCGGCACATTTCAGGATGGCTCCTGTTCCCGGTCTTCAATGATCTTTCCGTCCTGCATCTTGATCAACCGTTTGGCGTACCGCATGACCCGTTCGTCGTGGGTTGCAATCAGGAAGGTCACGCCGTGGGTTGAATTCAATGCGCAGAACAGCTCCATCAGGTGGGTGGCGGACACGGAGTCGAGGTTGGCGGTGGGCTCATCAGCCAGCACCAGTTTGGGCTGGCTGACAATGGCGCGGGCGACGGCGACCCGTTGCTGCTGGCCGCCGGACAACTCGGCGGGCCGACGATGTTCCATGCCCTCCAGGCCTACTTCGCGAAGAATGTCCAATGCCTTTTTCTTGCGCTCCTTTGCCGGGACGCCCTGGACCTGCATGACGAATTCGACATTTTCCTGCGCGGTCAGCACCGGGATCAGGTTGTAAGCCTGGAATACGAATCCGATGTGATGCAGGCGCAGGTCGGCCAGCGGGCCCTTTCCAAGCAAGTCGACCCTTTCGCCATCAATGCTGATTTGTCCACTGTCCAGTTCGTCCAGGCCGCCGATCATGTTCAGCAGGGTTGTCTTGCCGGATCCTGATGGGCCGGAAAGGCACAGGAAGGAACCTTGCTCGATGTCGATCGTGACGTGATCAAGGGCCTTGATCACGGCATCGCCTTGCTGGTAGTCCTTGCAGAGTTCAACGCACTTGATTTCAGCCATGAGAATTCCTTCAGATCTTTGCGATGGCCTCGACAGGCCGGTATTGGGAAGCACGCCAGGCCGGCAGCAGGCTGGTCAGGATGCCCAGCACGATGACCACCGTGTTGGCCATCAACAGATCCTTGAGTTTCAATGCCGGGTAAAGCACGCTGGATGCCCCCATCATTTCCATGCCTTCGGCCACTGCGGACACGTCGATACCGTCCTGGACGGGCAGGATGCTGGCGACCGCCAGCACATTGCCTGCCAACAGCCCCAGGGTTAGCAGCATCAGCGATTCGAGCAGGATCTGGTAGAGAATGGCCGAAGGTTTCATACCCAGCGCCTGCATCAGGCCGATCTCGCGGATCCGTTCGAACACCGCCATCATGAGCGTGTTAGCCAGGCCAAAACTCAATGCCAGGAAAATCACGATGATCCAGACCAGTACGAAGCCGTCCATCATCTTCAGCATCATCCCCAGGTAGGTCTCAAGTTCCATCCAGGGCAAAGTTTCGAAACCTTCGCCATAAACACCGGAAACAAGGCGGTACACCGCGTCTATGTCACGGTAGTCATGGCCGGTGACGGCTATTTCGGAGACTTCCCCCGGCACCTCCAACAGCGCCTGGATGGTGGTCAGCCCACCATAGATGAAGGCTTCCTCCAGGCTGCTCAGCTTGGCCTTGTAGACACCCACGATCCGGAATCCGCGATCTGCAATGTTGTTCTCCGGGTCCTGGCTCATGACCACCACGCGCTTGCCCAGCCGGGTTTCCAGGCGTTCGAGCAGCTTTGCGCCCACTACCAGGCCATTGTCGTCCACCGATTCGAGGAAGCGGCCCTCGATGATGCTGTGCGGATCGAAGCCCAGTGCAATTTCACCCTGCGGGTCAACGCCCAGCAGAGTGACGCCGCGGTTGTTGCGCTCGCTGGATATCATCGCCGGAACGCGCAATCGTGAGGTCCAGCCGGACACTTCGGGACTCTGCAGGCCCCGGGCTTTCCCGGCATCCGGTTGCGGTATCCGGTGATCGATACTCGGGTCGTCGCGAAACGCCGGATGATGCACCTGGACCTGGCCGGGCAGTGCATCGATACCGTCCTCGATCATCTGGTCGACCATGCCGCGCATCAGGGCGGTCATGAAAATCATTGCCCACACGCCGACTGCAATAGCCAGTAGCATGATCGCAGTACGCCGGTGGTTCCGCCACAGGTTCCGCCAGGCCAGCCGTGACATTGCGCCGAAGGGCAGATGGCTGGACGACATCACTACACGGCCCTCATGGCTTCGACCGGCCTTAACCTGAACAGGCGAAGGGCAGGGTAGATGGAGGCCAGCAGGCAGAACAGGAAAACGACTGCCGGCCCCAATAACAGCGAAATGACTGATACGCTGGGATAAATACTTGCCGGTAAATTGAATCGTACGGCCATCTCATCCATCCCCGGATAAGAAAAACCGGCAGCATTGAAATAGAGAGCGACCAGGGCACCGAGAAGAACACCGATGGCGAGCCCGATCGCAGCCATCAGTGCAGTTTCGAGCATCACCAATGAGGCCAGTCTGGAGGGTTTGATTCCCAGCGCGGTGATCACGCCAAATTCCCGGGTTCGTTCCAGTACCGACATCAATTGCGTATTCAATACACTGAATGCCACCAGGATGATCAGCACCCCGTACATGAACCAGGCGCTGGAAAAATCCGCCTTGATCGCCTGTTGCAATCCGGGATGCAGCGCGGTCCAGTCGAGCAATACGAGAGCATCCTGTCCCGCAATGATGTTGTTCACACGCCCGGAGGCCGCCGGTATCTGTTCAAGGTTGTCCGTACTGATGGCGATACTGTTGCCATGGCCTTCCATCGCAAACGTATCCTGGAAGTAACCCAGTGGTATTTCAGCCAAACTGCGGTCCATGTCGACTGAACTGCTGTTGAAGATGCCGACGACGGTGACCACGCCAGCCGCAAATGAACCGTCCCGGCCGCTGCCCAGCAAGGTCAGTTCGTCGCCCGTTGTGACTTTCAGGTTTCTGGCCAGCACACCACCGATAACGATTTCTGCCGCATCGGGGTCCTGCAGGAAGCGTCCTTCCTGAACCAGGCCGGGCAGGGTAGAGACCCGGGGCTCATGATCGGGTTGCACGCCAATGACCTGGATACCGACAGAACGGAGTTCGCTGGAGGCCAGCGCAAATGCCGCGGCCCGGGCCGTCACACCGGCACCGGGCAGGGCCTGTCTTACCTGTTCAGCCAGCGCCAGCACCGAGGGAATGCTGGTTCTGAGCTTGGGGTTATGGTTGTAGCCGTCGTGTTGCACCTGCAGATGACCGCTGAAGGCCTGCAGCGTGTTGTTGATCATCATGTCGTAGGACCCCAACTGCAGGGAGATCATGAAGATCAGCAGTACGTTTGAGAAGATCATCGCGGTGGCCGTCAACCAGGTCCGTCGCTTGTGACGCCAAAGGTTGCGCCACGCCATGCGAAGATCGAGTGTCATTGGCGCGGATTCCGCAGGTTGGACAGGGTGAACACGTTATTGGCCAGTTCGACATCGAATTCAATCGAGTTGGCGGTCATTTGAGTCCACTCTTCGGGCGTGTCGGTTTTGGACATCCGCATCACTTTGGCCACGCTGCGTCCCCCCATTTCTTCCACTTCAAGGGTCTTGAGCGTCTTCACCAGGATACCGTCCTGGTCCCAGAACTGTTGTTCCATCAGCACGTAGTCGTCGCGAACAACCAGCACCTCCCTGCCCCAGACCACTGCGGCATCCTCATGGGGAATCGAGGTAATGGTGTAATGCAAGCGGCCGTCCTTTTCCTCGGTGGCCGTCAATTCGTGATCATACTGGTCAATGATGTCAGTGGATTTGCTAATGTCCTTGTTCGAGAAGTCACTGCCCATCCAGCTTTGCGACATCATTGACGACGGCACCTTGATGATGCGGTTTATCTTGGGCGTGTAGGTCCACATGTTGTTGTCGTCCAGCAAGGTCCCGTTGCCGGCGTCTTTCCTGGGTTCGATCACTCGCACCAGTGACTGCTTGTCGCCCTTGCTCCAGGATTCCATGGTCATGGTCCTTTCCCAGTCCGGGCGGTGAATGATCATGGTCATGTTGGAATGCGAGGTGAGCCCGCGCCAGTGATCCATGGCATTTCGCACCAGTTGGGTCGCATCTGATTCCTGGGCTGCGGATGAGGATAGAAAGAGCAGTCCAAGCCACAGCATTGATTTATGCATTTTTCACCTCTTCAATTTCATAGCGTACAATTCACGAGATGAAAGAACCAGATTTATTGGTGATCGGAATCTCGTCCCGGGCCCTGTTCGACCTGGGGCAGAGCCACGCCATATTCGAAGCCGAAGGGCTACAGGCTTACGCCGATTACCAGATGAAACACGAAGACCGGTTTCTCAAGCCCGGCGTGGCATTTCCACTGGTGAAAAAGCTGCTGGCGCTGAACGAGGACGAGGTAGAGCATCCGGGAGTGGAAGTCATTCTGCTGTCAAGGAACAGTGCAGATACGGGGCTGCGCATTTTCAATACGATCGAGCACTATGGGCTCAACATCGAACGGGCTGCGTTTACCGGCGGTGACAGCCCCTACAAGTACATGGAAGCCTACGGCGCCGACCTGCTTCTTTCGACCAACGCCGGTGACGTGCGCAAGGCGCTCGAAAGGGGTTACGCAGCCGCCACCATCCTGCCGGGCAGATCCAGCGGTGAGGGCGTCGGCCAATTACGCATTGCTTTCGATGGTGACGCCGTGATTTTCGGCGACGAGGCCGAACGCATTTTCCAGGAAAGCGGTCTGGATGCATTTTCAGACAGCGAACGCGAAGCCGCAGCCCAGCCCCTGTCCGGTGGGCCTTTCAAACCGGTATTGGAGGCACTGCATAAGATCCAGTCGGCCTACCCGATAGACGATAATCCGATCCGCACCGCGCTGGTGACGGCGCGTTCTGCGCCCGCCCATAAGCGGGTAGTGCTGACGCTCAGGGAGTGGGGAATCCGGATCGACGAAGCCCTTTTTCTGGGCGGCAAGTCGAAAGGCGAATTCCTCAAGACTTTTGGGGCAGACATCTTCTTCGACGACCAGCAGGTTCATATCGAATCGGCCAGGGCTCACGTCGCCTCGGCACATGTTCCCGCCGGCGTCGCCAACGAGTTAAAATAGGCCGCTTTACCGAACCACTTTCTGGAGCGCCGGATGGCCAAGCTGAATCCTTTTGATCTTTACGACGTTGCATCGCTGCTCAGTGAAGAGGAGCTGATGATAAAAGACAGCGTCGCGCGTTTTGTCGACGAACGAGCCATGCCGGTGATCGCGAAGCATTTCGACGAGGCCACGTTTCCGCAGGAACTGGTGCCCGAAATCGCGGAAATGGGGCTGCTGGGGTCCAGCATTGAGGGTTATGGCTGCGCTGGCCTGAACTCGGTTTCCTATGGCCTGATCTGCCAGGAAATGGAGCGCTGCGATTCCGGGCTGAGGAGTTTTGTCTCGGTCCAGTCCAGCCTATGCATGTATCCGATTTACGCTTACGGCTCCGAGGAACAGAAACAGCGCTGGCTGCCTGGCATGGCGGCCGGAGAGATTATTGGCTGTTTCGGGCTAACCGAGTCTCATGGCGGGTCCGATCCGGCCAATATGAAAACGCACGCACGCAGGGACGGAGACGACTGGATTGTCAACGGCTCCAAGATGTGGATTACCAATGGCAACCTGGCCGATATCGCGATTGTCTGGGCGAAAACGGAACAGGGCATCATGGGTTTCGTGCTGGAAAAGGGTATGTCTGGCTTTGAGGCTCGCGAGATCAAATCCAAAATGTCGCTGCGCGCCTCGGTGACCTCTGAACTTTACTTCGATAACGTCCGGGTGCCGGAAGCCAATCGCCTGCCGAACGTGGTGGGGCTTAAGGGACCACTGGGCTGTCTGACGCAGGCACGTTACGGCATCACCTGGGGCCCGATCGGATCGGCCATCGCCTGCCTGTCTGAAGTAATTGACTATACCTCCGATCGTGTCCTGTTCGGTCGTCCGCTGGCGGCCAACCAGGCCATCCAGTTGCGCCTGGCGGACATGGCGCGCAGGATCACGTCGGCCCAGTTGCTTTCACTGCAATTGGGCAGGATGAAAGATGCGGGCACCATGCAGCCAACCCAGGTCAGTATCGCCAAGTGGAATAATGTGCGCATGGCGCTGGATATCGCCAGGGATTGCAGGGACATCCTGGGCGGTAGCGGCATCACCACGGAATATCATGCCATCCGTCACATGCTGAACCTGGAAAGCGTGATTACTTACGAAGGCACCGAAACCGTTCATCAGTTGGTCGTTGGCAGGGAGTTGACAGGTATTAACGCCTTCTGATCAGGCCCGGAAATCGATGATTTTAGGTTCGGTTTCCAGTTCGATGTCAAATTCATTCCTGACGGTCGATTGAATTTCCCGGGCCAGTTCGAGGATTTCAGCACCGCTGGCATTTCCGTGATTGACCATCACCAGCGCGTGTTTTTCAGAAACGCCGGCGTCACCGGCCCGGCAGCCTTTGAAGCCGCAATGCTCAATCATCCATGCCGCTGAGCATTTGCTGGAGCCCTCCGTCGCTTGCCATTGCGGTAAATCGGGATAACGTTTCGCCAGCGCAGACGCGGCAGCATGTCCAAGCAGTGGGTTTTTAAAGAAGCTTCCTGCATTTCCGAGCTTGGCCGGATCAGGCAGTTTACGCCTACGCAATCGCGTAACGGCATGGCTAACGTCCAGTGCGTTGGGCTGTGAAATTCCCATCGCGTCCAGTTCCTTTGCCAGTCCCGCATAGTCAAGACGGGGCTGAAACCTCCGGTCCAGGCGCAGGCGGATTGAAGTGATGAAAAAGCGGTCCGGTTCAACCGTTTTGAAATAGCTGTCCCGATAGGCCGGTTGACAGTCCTTGGCAGAAAAGACGGTCCAGATTGCACGGTCCATATCCCAGGCGGTGACGCTATCCAGCACCGAGGCCAGTTCGACACCGTACGCACCGATATTCTGGATTGGCGCAGCGCCGGCAAGTCCTGGAATCATGGTGAGGTTTTCCAGGCCGGACAAGCCGTTTTCCAGGGTCCAGTGAACCAGCTCATTCCAGTTTTCCCCGGCGCCGGCATCCACCCAGGCATGGCTGCTGTCCTGGCGGACGATGCTCCGGCCTTGCAGCCGATTGAGCAAAATCGTGCCGGGTACATCACTGGCGAACAGTACATTGCTGCCGCCGCCCAGCAACACGTCCGTGTCCGGGTTGAACCGTGGCAGGGTCAGCAGGTCCTCCTCCTGCTCCAGCGTGACCATCAGCCGGGCGCTGGATTCGACCCCAAAACTGTTCAAAGCCTTCAGGGAAGGGTGTTCAGTGACTTTCATTGATGCCCGCGTTTGGCGATTTCCTGCAGACACTCGTTCAGCAGGTCAGGGCCGCGATAGACCATGCCTGTATAAAACTGGACCAGGTCGGCGCCGAGATCCAGCTTGTCCACCGCATCCTGGCCCGTGGTGATTCCGCCCACGCCGATCATGGCGATTTCTTTGGGCAACAACTTGCGCAATGCCGCCAGCACATGGTCGGCCTTTGCTTTCAGCGGAGCGCCGGACAATCCGCCGGCCTCTGCGGAGTGTTTCATGCCTTTCACCGCCTCGCGGCTGATGGTCGTGTTGGTGGCGATCACCGCGTCGAAGCCGTGATGGTCTACCGTCTGAGCAATCGCAGGCAAAGCATCGTCTTCAAGATCCGGGGCTACTTTTAATGCTATGGGCACTCGTTGACCACAGGCATCTGCAAGCTCTTCGCGCTTGGCATTGATTCGTCCCAGCAGCTTGTTCAATTCCTCCTCACCCTGCAGGTCACGCAGGTTTTTCGTGTTGGGCGAGGAGATATTGACGGTGATGTAATCGGCGTGCGGGTAGACCTTCTCGAAACAATGCAGGTAATCATCCACCGCATTTTCGTTCGGCGTATCGAAATTCTTGCCGATATTGATACCGAGTACGCCCTTGAACTGGCGCTTTTTTACCTGGCGGACGAGATGATCGACCCCCTTGTTGTTGAAACCGAGCCGGTTAATCATCGCCTGTGCTTCCGTCAGGCGGAAAACCCGAGGCTTGGGATTGCCCGGCTGCGGCCTGGGCGTCACGGTGCCGATCTCGACAAAACCGAAGCCCAGCCCTCCCAGCGCCTCGAAGTAATCTCCGTTTTTGTCCAGCCCGGGAGCGACGCCCACCGGGTTGGGGAACTCCAGACCCATGCAGAAGAGCGGCTGGCTGCGAGCCTTGCACAGCAGCCGGGTGGCGCCCAGGCGATGCGCCATCAGCAGGCCCTCCATGCTCAGCTCATGCGCGACCTCCGGATCGGTTGCGAACAGGACTTTCCGGGCCAGGTCATAGAACATGTCAGAGATCGAACTTGATACCCTGGGCCAACGGCAATTCCTTACCCCAGTTGATGGTGTTGGTCTGCCGACGCATGTAAACCTTCCAGGCGTCCGAGCCGGACTCGCGGCCGCCGCCCGTTTCCTTCTCGCCACCAAAAGCGCCACCGATCTCGGCGCCGGAGGTGCCGATATTGACATTGGCGATGCCGCAATCGGAGCCGGCAGCGGACAGGAACAGTTCAGAATTGCGGACGTCGGTGGTAAAAATGGCGGACGACAGGCCTTGCGGCACTGCGTTGTTCATCCGGATAGCGTCCTCGATCCCGGTGAACGGAATGACGTAGAGAATGGGTACAAAAGTCTCTGTCTGTACTATGTCCCAGTCATTCTCAGCCATCACGATGGTCGGTTCCACAAAGGAACCCGGCCGGTCGATTCTCGAGCCGCCCGTGAGGATTGTTCCACCTGCTTTACCAACCGCTGCAATGGCCCCTTCGAAATCCCGCACCGCGGATTCATCCACCAGCGGCCCCATCAGCGTGTTGCAGTCCAGAGCCTCACCAATACGTACCTGCTGGTAGGCATCGACCAGCAGGCCGGTGACTTTTTCGAGAATCGATTGATGAACAAACAGGCGCCGGGTGGTGGTGCAACGCTGCCCGGCGGTGCCAACAGCGCCAAAAACGATGCCGGGGATAGCCATTTTCAGGTCAGCCGTTTCATCCAGGATGATGGCGTTGTTGCCGCCGAGTTCAAGCAGGCTGCGCCCGAAGCGCTCGGCCACGCGCGTGCCGACTTTCCTGCCGACCCAGGTAGAACCGGTAAAGGAAACCAGCCGCACGCGTTCATCATCGACAAAACGGTTGGCAAGGTCATGGCCACTGGCCATGAAACTCAGAAAAATCGGTGGAAAGCCGCCTTCTTCCAATGCCTGGTTACAGATATTTTGCACCGCTACGCAACACAGGGGGCACTTGGAGGAGGGCTTCCAGACGGTCACGTTTCCACAGATCGCCGAGAGTAAGGCATTCCAGGCCCAGACAGCGACCGGGAAATTGAACGATGTGATGACACCTACTATGCCCAGTGGCTGCCATTGTTCGTACATGCGGTGCTGGGGTCTCTCCGAATGCATCGTCAGGCCGTAGAGCATGCGGGACTGGCCCAGCGCGAAATCGCCGATATCGATCATTTCCTGGACTTCGCCATCACCTTCGGCCTTGATCTTGCCCATTTCGAGGCTGACAAGGCTGCCCAGGGCGTCCTTATTTCTGCGCAGGGCTTCCGTGCACAGGCGAACTGCTTCACCGCGCTGAGGGGCAGGCACTTTACGCCACTGCTCGAAGACTTTTTCGGCCATCGTCATGACCCGTTCATAGTCTGCTGCAGATGATCCGTAGATGCTTCCGATCAGTTCGCCGGTACCCGGGTCGAAGGATTCGATGATCCCCTGGTCCTGCGTGGTCGACCATTGGCCTTCGCCAAAATATGCGCCGGGATTGAAGTCGTTAATGCCTAGAGTTTTGAGAAATTCCATGATGATCAGGGACCTTGTTGAATGAGTTGCAAAAAATTTGAAAAACCGATCGGAGTATTATCGCATTCGACTCCGCTTCGTGCACCCGTTTATCCAGGTCAAAAAAAATGAACATTCTGGGGAACTCCCCCCTCAGGGCCGTGTCATATCGCACAGTAGCAACAACGCTCATGATATGCTCAATACAGGGAGCCGACACGTATGACGGCCGTAGTATATAAATTACAAGCCGCTCAAACCGTGTGTGACCGGGACGCCACTCCCGGGCCGCAGGTTCGGCGGCCTGATCAGGTTAATTCGGAGCATTCGCGAATGAGCGAAGCACAGGTCGATCAATTGCTGGTAGAGCAAGTGCAAAAAGGTGACAAGCGTGCCTTTGACCTGCTGATCCAGAAATACCAGCACCGCATCGTGAGCCTTGTAGCCCGTTATGTCTCTGATCAGTCTGAAGCACAGGACGTTGCCCAGGAGGCGTTTATCAAAGCTTACCGGGCGATCGACCGCTTTCGTGGCGACAGCGCTTTTTACACGTGGCTCTACCGCATTGCGATCAATACCGCCAAGAACTGGTTGGTGGCTCGCAAAAGGCGACCTCCCGCGAGCGACATCGACGCGGCCGACGCTGAACAATACGACATGGAGAGCCGGCTCAAGGAGCAGGGCACTCCGGAAAACGAGATGATGCGCGAAGAAATCAAGCGCACCGTGTTCGATACTATTGCAGAACTGCCGGATGATTTGCGCACGGCTATCATGCTGCGTGAAATGGAAGGCATGAGCTATGAAGACATTGCATTGACGATGGATTGCCCGATCGGGACAGTTCGTTCACGGATTTTCCGTGCGCGCGAAGCCATCGATGAGAAACTGAAACCCCTGGTTGAAGAGAACTGAGATCAATTGTTGGAATGAACATGAGTAAAGAAACCCGAGAACATCTGTCGGCCCTGGTGGATGGAGAAATTACCGCGGACACCAGCCGTTTTCTGGTCAGGCGACTGGGTAGTGACAGTGAATTGCGCGCAACCTGGACGCGTTATCACCTGGTCAGGGATTGCCTGCGTCACCAGGATGGCGCCGTGGCCGGGGATGATCTTTGTGCCCGAATCAGCAAGGCCATTGAAAACGAACAGCCCGAGCCACACCGAAAGGGTATCTCGACGCGATGGCTGAAGCCTGCCAGCGGACTGGCCATTGCGGCATCGGTTGCGCTGATGGCTATCACCTCGGTCGGCCCCGTCGGGCCCGGGGCTTCATTGTCCAGCGGCGATGTTGCGGCGGGCAGCCCAGTGCAGCAGTTCACCAGCCCGCAGAGTCTTACCCCTGCACCGGCATCCAGCCAGGTGAGTTTTTCAGGTGGGCGAAGCAATAATGATCGCAATATAGATAAGTACCTCTTGCGCCACTATCAGGCAAGCGGAGCGACCGGTGGTAAGGGTTTCGTAACGTATGTCCCGATCGTAATTACCGGCTCGAAGCTCTCAGACGGGAGCGAAAGAATCAATCGTGACGCCGAGCCAGATTCCGCCGAGGACGAAGAATCCGGTTCAAAATGAGGTTTCGCGCCGCCACACTGATGCTGGTGGCCATGCAGGTTTTCCTGGCCGCTCAAGCGAGTGCCGGTCCTCATGATACGCCCAGGCAAATGCTCGAACGCATGACTGCGGCGATGAGCCAGATGAGCTACCAGGGCACCTTCGTCTATGTTCAGGGTGATGTTGTCGATACCATGAGAATCACTCATGTTTCGGACGAAGCCGGTGTACGTGAGCACCTGGTGGCCGTTTCAGGGCCGCCTCGAGAAGTGATCCGGGATTCGGACGGAATGCGCTGGGTTCTTGCGGGCGACGAATCGGTTTTCGAGGACAGCGGTTTCAATCGATCTTTTTTTCCGGAGTTGCCGATTGACCAACATGATCAGACCGAGCGTTCATATTCGATGAAACGCGGCGGATCCGGCCGTATTGCCGGGCACCAGGCACAAAACCTGAAGGTGCTGCCCAGGGATGAGTTTCGTTATGGCTACTCGCTGTGGCTGGAGCAGCATTCCGGACTATTGTTGAAGTGGGAGCTAATAGACCATGACCGGGACGTGTTGGCCAAGCTGATGTTCACCGATGTGCGGCTGGGTTCGGAGGTGGATAAAGGTGAACTCAAACCTGCTTCCCGATTAAAGAAATTCAAGACGGTGGAATCCGAACTTCCATCCGGCAGGCAAAATCTGAAATCCAAACCCAGGTGGCAGCCAGCCGACTTGCCGCCGGGTTTTGAGCTTACCGTTCATCGTGCCTATGACAGGCAGGATGAGGGGATTTATGAGCACATGGTTTACAGCGATGGTCTGGCAGCGGTTTCAGTGTATATCGAAAGCAACCCGTCGGAAACGGAGCCAACCTCGGAAGTCAGGAAAATCGGAACGACCCACGCTTTCACGCGGTCTGCCGGAGACTTGCTGATCACCGTGGTGGGCGATGTGCCGGCCGTGACGATAAAAATGATCGGTGACGGCGTTAAAACCGCAGCGCCCTGAAGCTTTAAGCCGCAGCATGATTGAACAGCAGGGCAAGATCGTTGCAATCCACAGCGGGCACGCCCGGGTGCTGCTGGGCGGCATGGACGGCTGTTCCCGCTGCGATTCCGGCAAGGGATGCGGTGCTGGCCTGTTCGGGCGAATGTTACGGCGTAAGCCGGTCGTACTGGAGCTTGAGAATGACATTGACGCGGCGGCTGGCCAGGCTGTTATCGTCGGGATCGCAGAAAACGTCTATCTTCGGTTGGTTGTAAGGTTGTACCTTTTGCCGTTGTTGGTCGGATTGGCTGGCGCAGCCCTGGCCTATTACCTGGCCAGCTTGTATCAACCGGGCCCGTCATGGTTGGATTTGGCAGCTCTGCTGGGAGGGGTGGGCAGTGGCGCTCTCGTTTCATTCCGGAACCGGAAGCTTGCGATTGAATTTCACCGTCCCGATATTGTCCATCTGTTGCGAATTATTTAAACCATTACAATCTGGAATACTTACACGAGGAATTTGTTGTGCCCAGAAAACTGATCTTTACTCTGTTCATACCCATCCTGGTTCTTCTAACCGAAACCGGCTTTGCCCGCGTTTCCGGGTTGCCCGATTTTACGGAACTGGTGGAAGAAACAGGTCCTGCAGTCGTCAATATCCAGGTCACGCACTTCGGTGAAAGAGCCGCTGGCCGTCCAGATGGAATGGATGGCGGGCAGGGACAGGAGGAAATTCCCGAGTTTTTCAGGCGTTTTTTCGATGTGCCGGGAAATCCGGGTGGCCCGGGTAATGGTCGGCCGGATCGTCGCGGTGCCGGTTCAGGGTTCATTTTTGAGTCGGATGGCTACATCATCACCAATCATCACGTGGTGGATGGCGCGGACCAGATCATTGTCAGGATGGCTGACCGCCGTGAGTTTGAGGCCGAGCTGATCGGTTCCGATCCACTCAGTGATATCGCACTCCTCAAAATTGATGGCAAAAATCTGCCTACCCTGAAACTGGGAGACAGCAAGGGTCTTCGTCCCGGCGAATGGGTCGTTGCGATCGGCTCGCCATTCAATTTTGACCAGTCGGTAACGGCCGGAATCGTGTCTGCCAAGGGCCGCAGCACAAACCAGCAACAGTATGTGCCTTTTATCCAGTCAGACGTAGCGATTAACCGGGGCAATTCTGGCGGTCCCTTGTTGAACATGGACGGCGAAGTCGTGGGCATCAATTCCTGGATTCTCAGTTCGGGCGGAGGCTATATCGGATTGTCGTTCTCCATCCCGATCGAGACGGCCAACAGCGCAGTGAAACAACTGCGTGAGAGCGGCAAGGTGTCACGTGGGTTGCTTGGAGTTCAGGTTGGAGCCGTCAACCGCGAAATGGCCGAGGCGTTCGGATTGGAGAAGCCGGTAGGCGCGCTGGTCAATGATGTCACTGAGGGCAGTGCCGCCGAACGAGCCGGCATAGAGCCCGGTGATGTAATCCTGGCTTTTAACGACGAGCCGATCGAGTCATCCGGTGACCTGCCTCCCCTGGTCGGTATGAACCCGCCGGGTTCCAAGGCTGAAGTGCTGGTTAGCCGAAGTGGCGAAGAGAAAACTTTCGTGGTCACGCTCGATGCGCTGGAGCCGGACGAAGAAGGAAACCTGCGTGCCTCGAACGCCGAGGGTGGTCCCACTAACCCGCTGGGCGTTTTGGTCGAGCCGATCAATGAGGGTCGCCGCAGAGCCCTGGGTAATCCCGAGGGAGGGGTCATCGTGTCTCGTATCGAGAGTGACGCGGCCTTCCGTGCCGGGCTCAGGAACGGCGACGTGATACTGACGATCAACAACAAGCCGGTCGAAGATGTGGATGGATTCAACAGCATCGCGGATGACTTGCCTGAAGGCAAGGCTGTCGCTTTGCGCGTGATGCGCGAGGGCATCACGCGATATATCGCCTATTCACCTGCAGTTGAAGATTAAAGGTCAGCAAGTAAGTTATAATCAGGGATTGCGAAACCGGGCCATTCGTTTCACTTGAAGCGGATGGCCCTTTGATTATTGTCCGAAGCTAAGCAGGCGGCCGGGGAATGGACCAGAACCACATCCGAAACTTTTCCATCATTGCGCATGTCGACCATGGTAAATCGACCCTGGCGGATCGCTTTATCCAGATGTGTGGTGCGCTTACGGATCGCGAAATGGAAAACCAGGTACTGGATTCCATGGAACTGGAGCGCGAGCGTGGAATAACGATCAAAGCGCAGAGCGTAACGCTGGATTACAAAGCCCTCGATGGAGAAGTTTACAAGCTTAATTTTATCGACACGCCGGGGCATGTGGATTTTTCTTACGAGGTATCTCGTTCACTGGCGGCCTGCGAAGGCGCCTTGCTGGTGGTCGATGCGGCCCAGGGTGTGGAAGCCCAAAGCGTTGCCAATTGCTATACCGCTGTCGAGCTGGGGCTTGAAGTCATTCCCATTCTGAACAAGATTGATCTCCCCTCCGCGGAACCGGAGCGGGTGAAGCAGGAAATCGAAGATATCATCGGCATCGAGGCCGCCGACGCGCTCAGTGTCAGCGCCAAAACCGGAGAAGGCATCGTCGAGGTTCTGGAAGCGATGGTGCATGGAATTCCGTGCCCGACGGGGGATTCCAATGCGCCTTTCAAGGCGTTGATCGTAGATTCATGGTTTGACAATTACCTCGGTATTGTTTCGCTGGTGCGTGTGGTGGACGGCTCAATCGGCAAAGGACAGAAAATCAAGATCATGTCCTCGGGCAATCAGCACCAGGTTGAACAAGTGGGGGTTTTTACGCCCAAACGCGAAATCCGGGCCCAGATTTCCGCCGGTGAGGTAGGTTTCCTGGTTGCCGGTATCAAGGAAGTCCATGGAGCGCCTGTTGGTGACACCATTACGCTCGCTAAGGACGGCGCGGAACAGCCATTGCCGGGATTTGAAACCATGCAGCCGCGCGTTTTTGCAGGCCTGTTCCCAACAGATGCTGAGGATTACCCAGACCTGCGAGAGGCGCTGGATCGCTTGCAGCTGAACGATGCAGCCCTGCAGTTCGAGCCGGAAACGTCCGAGGCACTGGGTTTTGGCTTCAGGTGCGGTTTCCTGGGCCTGTTGCATATGGATATCGTGCAGGAACGCCTCGAACGTGAATACAATGTCGACCTGATTACGACGGCCCCCACCGTGATCTACGAAGTTGAATTAAACAACGGTGACATCATCAGCCTCGAAAATCCCGCGAAATTACCGGAAGCCAACAAGGTGGCGGAGATTCGTGAACCGATCATCGAGGCGAACATCCTGGTGCCGCAGGACTATGTCGGCGCTGTAATCGGCTTGTGCGAAGAAAAGCGGGGCAGCCAAAAGGCCATGCAATACATTGGTGGCCAGGTATCCATCCGCTACGAGTTGCCCTTGTCAGAGGTTGTACTGGATTTCTTTGATCGCCTGAAGTCAGTCAGCAGAGGCTATGCATCCTTCGATTATCATTTCATCCACTTTCAGGCAGGACCTTTTGTCCGGGTCGATGTTTTGATCAATGGCGAACGGGTAGACGCATTGTCGCTGATCGTTCATCGCGAGCAGTCGCAGCGGCGTGGACGGGAACTGGCAGTCAAAATGAAAGAACTGATACCCCGGCAGATGTTCGATGTGGCCATTCAGTCCACGATCGGTTCCCAGGTGATCGCCCGTACAACGGTGAAGGCCCTGAGAAAGAATGTCACAGCCAAGTGTTACGGCGGGGATGCAACCCGTAAACGCAAACTGCTCGAAAAGCAGAAGGCCGGCAAAAAACGAATGAAGCAGGTAGGCCGCGTGGAAATTCCACAAGAGGCGTTTCTTGCGGTACTGCAACAGGATAACAAGAGGTAAGATGAGCCGATGAAACCGGATTTTTCATTGCTATTGGTGGTATTGACCGGCTTGTCAGGGTTGATTTGGATGTTGGACAGCCTGTTTCTCAGGAGAGGCAGAATGGACCGGGCAGTGCAACAAAGCATCGAGCGGCCACGCGACCCGGTCATTATCGAATATTCGCGCTCCCTGTTTCCGGTGCTTCTGATTGTCCTGCTGTTTCGGTCGTTCCTGTTCGAGCCGTTCAAAATCCCTTCTGGCTCGATGATTCCGACGCTACTGGTGGGAGATTTTATCGTTGTGAACAAGTTTGCCTATGGTCTCAGGCTGCCGGTCACGCATCACAAGATAGTACCGATAGGTGAGCCTGAACGCGGTGATGTGGTTGTCTTTCGTTACCCGGTCGACCCCAAGGTCAATTTCATCAAACGACTGGTTGGATTGCCGGGTGACACGATTGCTTACCGGGACAAGAAGCTTTATGTCAACGGCGAACCCGCTCCCAATGAGCTGCAGGGCCGTTTCAGCAGCAGTGAGGTCAAGTGCAGCACTCCCCGGCCGGATGCCATCAGGTTGACCGAGTCCCTGGGTAGTGTAAGTCACGATATCCTGATCCACGAAAGCAGTGGTGATCGGGACGGACAGTGGGAAGTGCCGGAGGGACATTACTTCGTCATGGGAGACAACCGGGACCGCAGCAATGACAGCCGCGAATGGGGCTTCGTTCCGGATGAGAACCTGATGGGGCGGGCGGTCGGAATCTGGCTCAATTTCGATTACACAAAGGGTTGTGGCGACCTGTCGCGAATAGGTGACGGAATTCAATAATTTCGTGTAACATTTCTCTTTAAGCCTCTGGAAGCGTTATAGTATTCCGGACCACCCCACAAGGATGAAGGTGATTTGAAATGAAAATTCGCAAACAAAGTGGCTTGACGCTGCTCGGGTTCCTGATTGTTTTGGCTGTAGTGCTGTTTTTCGCCTATGCCGGTATGCGGGTTGTTCCGATGTACCTTGAATACCACGCATTGGGCAATGCCATGGACCAGCTTGCAGATGACCCTGGTGCATCAAAGCTTACGCCAAAGCAGATCAAGGACAAGGTCCTGCGGAGCCTTTGGGCCAGCTACGCCAGCAATAACATTGAGAGTAAGCACATGCGCATCTCCAAGAGATCGGACGGCGTGCTCCTGAGGGTCAAGTACGAAATCCGAACCGAATTCCTCGGAAACATCGATGTTGTCGGTAAATTCGACCGGTCTGTTGTTCTGAGCAACTGAAATGAAAAATACCGTGGCCGGTGTTGATTACCGGTTCACTGACTCTCAATTGCTGCTGGAGGCGCTCACCCACAAGAGTGCCGGCTCCGTGAACAACGAGCGGCTCGAATTTCTCGGTGACAGCGTGCTCAGCCTGGTCATTACCGGCAGGCTGTTCGAGTTACGGCCGGATGCAAGGGAAGGCGATCTCAGCCGGATGCGGGCTAGGCTGGTCAGAGGGGTCACGCTGGCGGACCTGGCGCTGGGTCTGGGCCTGGGAAAACACATCCGGCTCGGGGAGGGGGAATTGAAGTCCGGTGGTTTCCGGCGCGCATCCATCCTGGCAGATACACTTGAGGCATTGTTGGGAGCCATTTATCTGGATGGCGGATATGCGCAGTGTCAAAGGGTCATCACTGAATTGTTTGACCCCTTGATTGATAAGCTGCCTTCCTGTGAGGAACTCAAGGATGCAAAGACCCGGCTGCAGGAATGGTTGCAGGCGCGGGCCAGACCGCTTCCGGTTTATACCCTGAAGAGTGAGGCCGGTGCCGATCATGCAAAAACCTTTTATGTTTGTTGTGAGTTGAGCGATGACGGCACCACGGTCGAAGCCAGTGGCAACGGCAGGCGCAAAGCAGAGCAGGCCGCGGCCGCCAGGTTGTTACAGATTTTGCAGGAGGGTCAGGGCTCATGAACCCGGATTTTCACTGCGGCTACGTCGCCCTGGTTGGTCGCCCCAACGTCGGCAAATCGACGCTGATGAATTATATGCTGGGTCAAAAAGTCAGCATTGTAACGGCAAAGCCTCAAACCACCCGACAGCGGATCGCCGGAATCAAGACAACCGCCCAGGGACAGATCATTTACATTGATACTCCCGGGATCCACCTGGCTGCCAAGCGGGCCTTGAACCGCTATATGAACCGGATTGCGCACGCTTCCTTAAAGGAGGTAGACCTGGTTCTCTTTCTGATCGAAGCAGGCCGCTGGACCAAACAGGATGAACATGTTGCACGCTCCCTGAAATCAGTGGGGGTGCCGGTGTTGCTGGTCGTTAACAAGATCGACCTGGTTCCTGACAAGCCAAAACTGTTGCAATTTCTTGAAAAGGAAGTCAAAACCGATCGATTTGAAGAGGTGTTTCTGATCGCGGCGAAATCGGGTAACGGGGTTGCACGTCTCGAAGAGAGAGTGTTGCGGGCGCTACCGTTTTCACGCCCCTATTACGATGAGGATCAGTTCACCGATCGCAGTGAGCGGTTTCTGGCCGCCGAACTGATCAGGGAACAGCTTATGCTTCGGCTGCATCAGGAATTGCCTTATGCACTGACGGTCGAGGTGGAGGAGTTCAAACGGGAACCGGGTTTGCTTCGTATCGGCGCCATCGTGTGGGTCGAGCGCAAAGGCCAGAAACAGATCGTTATTGGCAAAGGTGGTGATGTGTTGAAATTTGTCGGCAGCCGCGCTCGCCAGGCCTTGCAGGAATTATTTGAAGAAAAGATTTTTTTGCGTCTCTGGGTCAAGGTCAGTCGAGACTGGTCCGATAATGAACGTGCTCTGAAGCAGTTCGGATTTGACGATTCATAACCGGGTTTGATGCGCGTTCAACTAGAACCTTCCTACGTGTTGCATGCAAGGCCGTTCCGTGAGACCAGCCTGTTGCTGGAAGTGTTGAGCCGCTCATACGGGCGGGTGGGGCTGGTTGCCCGTGGCGCCCGCGGCTCCCGCTCGCGCTGGAAAGGTCTGTTGCAGCCGTTTCGACCTTTGTTGTTGAGTTGGAATCAAAAAGGAGAACTGGGAACCCTTACTGGTGCGGACCAGGTGGCCTCGCCGCCGGCGCTGGAAGGTGAAGCACTCTTTTGTGGCCTTTACGCCAATGAATTGATCACCCGGTTTCTGCAACGCCAGGACCCGCATGCTGGGCTGTTCGAATGCTACCAGGGGCTTGTATCCCGGCTTTCAGCGGGCGAACTTTCGCAACCGGCTCTGCGTATGTTCGAGGCGGAGTTGCTGACTTCGGCCGGGTTTGGGCTCCAACTCGATCATGAGTCTGCTTCATCCAATGCCATAGACGAAAGCGGCTGGTATCTGTATGACCCGGAAACGGGTCCAAGACGGATGGATTACCGTGAGAGCGAAGTGAAGGAACTGGTTTCCGGAGCAGCGCTATTAGCGCTAAAATCCGGAGAGATCAAGGATCAGCACTTCAGAGAGCTCAAGGCATTGATGCGAAAACTGATCCGGTATCACCTGGGCGGCAAGCCATTGAACTCCCAGGCACTTTTTTATTGATAATGACAAGGTAACGGTTATGGCGGTTCTTCTGGGTGTAAACATTGATCATGTCGCTACGGTACGGGAAGCCCGGGGCACGAGCTATCCGTCCGTCATCGAGGCTGCCGAGCTGGCCGAGCGTTCAGGTGCCGATTCGATTACGGTCCACCTGAGGGAAGACCGCAGGCACATCCAGGATGAGGACGTTCGACGGTTGTGCGAGAACACCCAAACCCGGATAAACCTGGAAATGGCGGTCACGCCCGAAATGCTTGCAATCGCCATCGCCCGCAGTCCGACAGATGTTTGCCTGGTTCCCGAGAAACGAGAGGAATTGACGACTGAAGGTGGATTGGACGTGGTTTCGAATCGCAGTGGCGTCGCAGCCGCCGTTGCGGAACTCTCCGCTGCCGGTATCAGGACTTCATTGTTCATCGATCCTGAACCGGCACAGCTGCAGGCAGCAGCGGATGCAGGCGCACCGGTGATCGAGTTACATACGGGTACCTACGCCGACGTTACGGGCGAGATGCGCGTGCGGGAATTGCATCGCCTGGAAGCCGCCTGCCAACAGGGCCACGAGTTGGGTTTACAGATCAATGCAGGTCATGGGCTGCACCTGGAAAACGTTTTAGAAGTGGCCCGGTTGCCCTACATGACTGAGCTCAATATTGGCCATTCGATCATTGCGCGTGCCATATTCGTTGGACTGGCTGTTGCTATCCGGGAAATGAAAACCCAAATTCTATTGGCTTGATCATGGTCAGTCATTGCCATGCAGGAATTCGAGCGCTTCCTGCCTGGCGCTGAAATAGGCCCTCGCCAGGGCGCCGGGACCAGCCTGTTGCGCCAGTTGGCGGTTAAGGTGGATGAATTTCCTTTGCAGTCTCTGTTGGCCGGTCATGGCGCAGGATGCAAGCAGTTGGTGTACCAGCTCTGCAGCCTTGTGGTAGTCGAGGGCGATCAGGTGACGTTCCATTTCGGGAAGCCGTTTTTCCAGCTCAGCCTTGAACAAAGGGGTGATTCTTGTTTCAGGTGTCACCGCTGATCCCTTGACAACCGTCCTTCTGGTGGCGGCGGTAACGATGTTCAGCAGCCGCTGCGACGTAATGGGTTTGACTAAGGCCTGAGAAATGCCCAATGCTTCCAGCTCATGTCTTCGCCGTTCAGGATTTGTGCCGCTGATGATGACGAACACCGGCGCTGCCGCTCCGCCAGGCAAGCACTGCTGTAAGCGGCGTATCACCTCTAGTCCATCCATATCCGGTAAACACAAATCCATCAATACCAGGTCAGGCAACCAGTCCGCTACTGAATCCAGGGCTTCTTTACCACTAGCGGCCCGCCGCACAGCGATGCCGTTTGTGTCGAGCGTGGAGACGGAGTGCAGACTGCTGATTTCATGGTCGTCGACGACGAGCACCTGGGGCGGGTCATTGACTGAATATTTTGCCATCTTGCCCCCTGATTCGGCATCATGGTCTTATGCCGTTACCCGCATTGAACCCCCCAGATAAAATAATAGCCGAATCTGCCTGGCCTGCAAGCTTTCTGCCGTGCTTGATTATCCTGTGCCTGTTGCTGCCGGGCTCAATCGTGTTCGCAGGATACCCGGAACTGCGCGTGAGCGCAGACCAGGTGCTGGCCGACAGCATTGATCTGCAACAGGTAGCGGCTCAGATGGACGCGGACGGGCGATTCACGATCCGTGCAGCCCGGGCTGAATCATCGGCAGCCGGAGTTGTTTTTGAGGATCTCGTGGTCGCAGGCATGCTCGGAGACATTGAAACGAGCGATGATGGCTTTCGGGTCCAAAGTACCCTCGAGTCCGGAATGTTCGAAGCTGATCTGGACCTGGTCTCGGGCCCGGAGGATTTTTCAGCGAGGGTGTCATTCAGGCGGCAGCCCCTGGACAAGTTCGCGGAGATTGACTTTCTTCCGCCACAGTATTCGTGGCTGCGAAGCGGTTACCTCGATGCTGAGCTTGACGCCCGCTTCGGGAAATCGGGTCCGGCTGATGTGAGTGTGCGGTTCGAGGTGCGCAACCTGGGTTTCGATTCTCCGGAAGGACGGTTTGCAGGTGAGGCCCTGACGGTCAGAGCCGAGGTCGATCTGAGCGGATCGGACTGGGACCGGCCCCGGGTTGCCGGTGCGGTGCGGCAGGGACAGCTGTTGATCGATGACTTTTACCGTGATTTTTCCGATGGTGGGTTGGAGTTTTCGTTCCAGGCACACGCCGGATTGGAGCAATTTGTCGTCCGTGAGCTACAAGTGACGGACAATGTTTCCGTAATTCTTGAAGGCGGGCTGGTCCTGGATTTGAAAAATGGCCTGGACATTGCCGACATGGAAGTGAACCGCCTGGACCTGTCATTTCCCGAAGCTTACCGGCGTTATGTCGAGCCGGTCCTGGCGAGCTGGACGCTGAATGGCCTGGAGGTGACGGGCGAAGTGAGCTGGAGTGGGCAGTGGTCTGAAGGTGCGTTTGAGTCGGGTGATCTCGAAATCTCGGATCTGAGTATTGTTGACAGCGAGAGAAATCGCTTCGCCATGACCGGGCTGGATGCCCACATGCGGCCGGGTGATCACAGTTTTGACTCCAGCCTTTCCTGGCGGGGTTTGCTGGTCGGCAAGATCAACCTGGGGGCCGGCGAGGCGGCACTGGATTCCGAGCCGGGGGCATTCGCAATTGTCAGCCCGGTGCAACTGGACGTGATGGGCGGCAAGCTGAAGCTTCATGAATTGAAAGTACAGCTGCCCGGCAAAGCTGCTGATCCGGAAGATGAACCTGACATCCGCTTGCGTCTTGATCTCCAGGAGCTGGAAATGCAGCAGCTAACAACGGCATTGGGTTGGCCTGCGTTTTCCGGCAAGATCAGCGGCCAGATACCCGGCGTGCGGCTTGAAGACGGCGTTCTCGACCTGGAAGGGCAGATCAGTGTGAACGTATTTGATGGATTGATTACCTTGGATGATCTCAGAATCGAGCGGCCTTTTGGTGTGTTGCCCAGCCTGGCGGCCAACGTGGAGGCCAGGAACCTGGACCTGGAGTTGCTGACCAGCACTTTTTCCTTCGGCCAGATTTCAGGACGCGCGGACGGTTATGTCCGGGACTTGCGTATGCTCGAATGGCGGCCTGTCGCTTTTGATGCCTGGTTCGGAACACCGGAACGACAGCGTGGTTCCAAGGGGATTTCACGCCAGGCGGTCAATCACCTGACCACACTGGGAGGCGGCAGCACCACCACGGCCCTGACCAGCCCCCTGATGAAACTGTTCAATAATTTTTCGTACAAGAGGCTCGGGTTTGGCTGCGTGATGCAAAACAATGTTTGCGAGGTACGAGGCGTCAGCGAAGACGACGTCAGTGTATTGATCATGGAGGGTGCGGGCGTGCCAAAAATTACCATCCGGGCTTTCAACCGGACCGTCGACTGGCCCCAGTTACTGGCACATCTGGCCGCGGCTTCCGAAGGTGAAGGTATCCGGGTCGGTGATTGAATCGAGGGATAGATAACCACCTCCCGCTGTCTGATAGAATGACCGTGCAGGTTGCCAACACAGGATCAACTGATGAACAAGCTGAAATCGATTCTTTTGCTCGGTACGTTATTGACCCTTGCGGCATGCGTCACCATCAACGTTTACTTTCCGGCCGCAGCCGCAGAACGTGCGGCAGAAAAGTTCGTGGGTGACGTGCTCGGTGAAACCAATGATGAAAGTTCTTTGATCAATCCGTTGCAGCCGCCGCTGAACGTGATGTATATCGCTGCGGCGGGTGTGCTGAATTTCCTGGTTGCCGATGCGCAGGCCCAGCAGGCGGAAATTGACATCAACACACCGCAAATCAATTCCATCAAAACGCGCATGGCGCAGCGACAAAGACAACACCTGGATTCCCTGTTCGATGCGGGGGCTATCGGTTTCAGTTCAGACGGGCTGGTGACCATTCGGGATCGTTCCGCAGTGGCGCTGAGCGAGCGGCGGAACATTGAAAGCATCGTGGCCGATGAAAACAGGGATCGCAAGGCCGTTTACCGTGAGATTGCCGTGGCCAACGGACACCCGGAGTGGGAAAAGGATATCCAGAAGACTTTCGCTGCGGAATGGGTCAGGAATGCGCGTAAAGGGTGGTACTACCAGGATTCCGGCGGTTCCTGGCGCCAGAAATAGACCCGTAACATGATCGTGCGACCGGGCGCAGGCCCGGTCGTTTTTTTTGAGTGGAGCTTATGAGTCGCAGACGAAGACGGAAACTGCCTACGGAACCTTTCGAGGCGCGGATTGAAGACCTGAGCCACGATGGTCGCGGAGTGACCACTCATGAAGAGAAAAAGGTATTTGTGCATGGGGCCCTGACCGGTGAGCGCGTCAGTGTCAAGATGACCGACAGAAAAAGACGCTACGACGAAGGGGAAACGCTGGAGGTGATCGAGCCTTCACCCGATCGGATCGAACCGCGGTGCCCGCACTTCGGTCAGTGTGGTGGCTGCTCCCTGCAGCACCTGGATCCGCAAAAGCAAATCGAGGCGAAGCAGAACACGCTGCTTCAGAACCTGGAAAGAATTGGCAAAATCAAGCCGGAAGAGGTCTGGGACCCACTGACCGGTCCGCTCTGGGGCTATCGGCGCAAAGCGCGCCTGTCTGTGCGTTATGTCCACAAAAAGGAACGCGTGCTGGTAGGGTTCAGGGAACGCTACGGGCGCTTTGTGGCTGATATGCAGACCTGTTTCATACTGGATGAGCGGATTGCTTCCCAGCTCGTTCCCTTGTCGGAGTTGATCTGCTCCATGGATGCGCGGCAATCCATTCCACAGATCGAGGTCGCCTGCGGAGACGATCAATGCGCGCTGATTTTCCGTCACCTGGAACCTTTGAGCGAAGCTGATTGTGCCCGGCTGACTGCTTTCGCCCGGGATACCGGAATCGCGGTATTGCTTCAACCCTCTGGCCCCGCGAGTATCCACTGCCTTGAGCCGGACCATATCAATCTTGACTTCAGCGTGCCGGAATTCGGCATTAAGCTGAAGTTCGGTCCGTCAGATTTCATTCAGGTAAACACCGGGATGAACCGGAAAATGATTCACCGTGCGGTGGAATTGCTCCAGCCGGAACAGGGTGATCGCATACTCGACCTGTTTTGCGGTCTGGGTAATTTTACGCTTCCCATCGCCCGTCAGGGTGGCGAAGTCACCGGTGTTGAAGGGGGCGCGGAACTGGTCAGGCTGGCAGCAGAAAACGCCGTCAGAAACGGGCTCGCCAATGTGTCCTTTTTTGCGGCGGATCTGAACGAGGAGCCAGGCGCGGCGCCCTGGCTGAAAGGAGGCTACGACAAAGTGCTGGTCGATCCGCCTCGCTCGGGTGCGGAATTCATTCTGCCTCACATCGCAGCCAGCGGTGCCAGCCGCATCGTCTATGTTTCCTGTCACCCTGCGAGCCTGGCAAGGGATGCCGGGATCCTGGTGCATGATCATGGGTTTCGCTTGCTCGGTGCCGGAGTGATGGACATGTTTCCTCATACAGGGCACGTGGAATCCATCGCGCTTTTCGAACGAAAAGCTTAGGATATGGGGATGGCAACAGGTCCTCTTCTGATCGGTCTCCCAGGTCTCACCCTGGACGCGCAATGCCGTGAACAATTGCAGCATCCGGCAGTGGGTGGCGTGGTGCTTTTTACCCGCAATTTTGCCAGCAGGGGGCAGCTGGAATCGCTGGTGACTGAAATTCGGAGTATTCGTGATCCTCGTCTGCTGGTCTGTATTGATCAGGAAGGCGGGCGGGTGCAGCGCCTGCAGGAAGGAGGTTTTACGCGGTTGCCGCCGCTTGGCGTGCTCGGTTTGATGGCACGCTCGGACCCACAAAAGTCGTTAGACATGGCCTATCGGCACGGGCGCGTGATGGCAACCGAAATGCTGGCTTGTGGTATCGATCTGAGTTTTGCACCGGTGCTGGACCTCGACCGGGGCAGTTCGGTGATCGGTGACCGCGCGCTGTCGCCTGATCCTGATGAAGTAGTCAGGCTGGGCCGGGCTTACATTGCAGGCATGCACGATTCCGGTATGAAAACCAATGGCAAGCATTTCCCGGGTCATGGTTCCGTGGTAGCAGATTCGCATATCGACGATGTTTGTGACCCCCGCTCGCTGGAAGAAATCCAGGTAGCGGACATGCGACCATTCATCGAACTGGCGCCGGACCTGGATAGCCTGATGATTGCACACGTTGTCTACCCGGACATCGATGAATTGCCGGCCGGCTATTCTCGCCGGTGGCTGCAGGAAATTCTACGGGACGAGTTGGCTTATCATGGCGTCATCTTTTCCGACGACCTGGGAATGCATGCTGCAAAATCGGTCGGAGGATTGCAGCAAAGGACACGGCTTTGTCTCGAGGCAGGTTGCGATCTCGCGCTCGTTTGCCAGCCTGAAGATGTCAACGAACTGTTGGGTAAACTGAATGAATTACCCGCCTGCGGAGGATTGCCGGTTTCCCGCCTGTATGGAAACCCGACCGTCAGCAAAGAGGAGTTGGCCAGTGTCGATCGTGAAGGCGTCAAGGAGTGGCGCAGGTGGAGCCTGAGCCTGGAAGCGCTGGAAGGGCAAGGCTGGACCTGATCTATGGAATGGTTATCCGGCTTCGCTGAAACTTTGTCAGTAACCCTGGGGCTTCGTTCCTGGGTGATTGCGGTATTCACGATCGTGCTGGTCGCGATGCTGATTGACTTTGTGCAAAGGCGAATGATGAAGCGACTGGCGGATGTCGTTTCAAAATCAGAGAATCTCTGGGACGATGCGATTTTCGATGCGGCAGTGCGGCCAGTCACCATGCTGGTGTGGTTGATTGGCATCACGCTGGCTATCCAGGTCATCCCGATTCGCGAGGAGGGCAGCCTGCTGCAACCGGACCTGATCGCAAAAATCCGCGAAATAGGGATTCTCTACGCGATCACCTGGATGCTCTATGCTTTCGTCCGGAACATAGAAAGCAGTATTGTTGAAAACGCCAGGAGAGAACAACGCGAAGTGGACCAGACCACGGTCGCCGCCCTTGGGCGCGTGGTCAGGATCACCATCGTGGTCACTGCGTCCCTGGTGGCGCTTGACACGCTGGGATTCAACGTTGCCGGCCTGATGGCCGCTGGCGGTATCGGAGGCCTGGCGATCGGACTGGCGGCAAAAGATCTGATCGCAAATTTTTTTGGCGGGGTCACCGTGTTCATCGATCGACCCTTCGGTATCGGTGACTGGATATTGTTGAAAGAGAAAGGTATCGAGGGCGTGGTTGAAAACATAGGATGGCGCCAGACAACCATTCGCAAGTTCGATAAACGTCCGGTCTATGTTCCCAATGCCGTATTCACGACAGCATCGGTGGAAAATCCGTCGCGCATGACGCACCGCCGCATCAATGAAACGATAGGGCTGCGGTACCGGGATCTGGATCAGATCAAGGTAATCACCGACGAGGTGAGAGAAATGCTGCTGGAGCATCCTGAAATTGACGGCGATCAGACCCTGATGGTGCATTTGAATGCATTCGGCGAATCCTCGGTGGATTTTTTCATTTACTGCATGACCCACACGGTGAACTGGCAGAAATTTCATGAAATAAAGCAGGATGTTTTGCTGAAGATCAGCGAGATCGTAAACCGGCACGACGCCGCAATCGCATTTCCGACGCGGACCCTGGACCTGGAAAGCGTCAGCAACTTTTCGCGGCCTGAATCAACGAGAGAACAAAAATGACTGAACCCGATCCGAGGAATTTATTGAAGCATTCAACCGTGCTTGCAGACCGCCAGCAAGTGATGGCCGCGATCGATCGCATGGCGGTTGCTGTCAATGATCACTACGGTGACCGGGAAATCACACTGCTGATCGTCATGACCGGTGCGGTCATGCCGGCGGCCTGGCTGGCGGAGAGACTGAACATGCCGGTGGTGATGGATTTTGTGCATGCCACCCGTTATGCAGGTCAGACAGAAGGCGGAGAGATCGAATTCCGCGTGCCACCAAGGCTGAACCTGGAGGGGCATGACGTGTTGATCATTGATGACATCTACGATATCGGCCTGACCCTCGAAATGATTGAGAAATACTGCGTGTCCCGGGGCGCCCGCAGCGTCAAAAGCGCTGTATTGGTACGGAAGGTGCATGATCGCAAAACCACTGATAAAGCACCCGAATTCATCGGCATGGAGGTGGAGGACAAGTACATTTTTGGGTGTGGTATGGATGCTTATGAACACTGGCGGCACCTTGATCAAATCCATGCGCTGGAGGAACTTTGATGGCGACAGATGGGGCGCTTGCGCTGGTAGGTGGAACCGGCCTTACGGAATTGGACGATCACGCGGAGGCGCTGGAGATCGATACTCCTTACGGCCCCCCTTCTGCGCCGATCAGGATCATCAGTAACGATCCGATCAGACTGCTTTTTCTTCCGCGTCATGGCAGTCCTCATCGTTTTCCGCCGCATTGTGTCAATTATCGCGCCAATATGTGGGCGCTAAAACAGGCTGGTGCCACGCAGGTGCTCGCTGTTTCTGCGGTGGGAGGCATCACCGAAGCCTATTCGCCCGGAGTACTGGCTGCGCCGGATCAACTGATTGACTACAGTTGGGGACGGCAACATACCTACAGCGATTCGGAAAATGCGCCGCTGGTGCATGTTGATTTTTCATACCCCTACAAAGGTCCCTTGCGCGCTGCCTTGTTAAGCAGCGCGGAAGGCATAGGCCAGCCAGTCGTTGATGGCGGTTGCATCGGTGTTTTCCAGGGGCCCCGGCTGGAAAGCGCCGCGGAAGTGAAAAAAGCCCGCCGGGATGGCTGTGACATGGCCGGGATGACCTCGCTGCCGGAGGCTGGCCTGGCGCGCGAACTGGGCCTGGATTACGCGGGTCTGGCGGTGGTCTCCAACTGGGGCGCCGGAGTTGTCGATCACTTGATCTCAGAGGATGACATCGCCGAAACATTGCGAGAACCTATGGCCCGGGTCAGGGCGATAGTACAGGCCCTGGTACAAACACTCTCTAACCTGGATTGACCGAAATGGCGCAACCGTATCCTGAATTGCTTTCTCCGCTGGACCTTGGATTCGTCACGTTGAAAAATCGCGTGTTGATGGGATCCATGCACACGGGCCTGGAAGACCGGGCCAAGGACTATCCCCGGTTGGCCGCTTACTTTGCAGAACGAGCCGCCGGCGGCGTAGGTCTGATAGTCACCGGCGGCATGGCGCCCACGATTTCCGGCTGGCTGGCGCCGTTTGCTTCTTCGATGATATTTCCCTGGCAGGTCAGGCATCATCGGCTGGTCACCGACGCGGTTCACGCCGAAGATGGGCGGATTTGCATGCAGATTCTGCACGCCGGCCGCTATGGTTATCATCCATTGTCCGTCGCTCCCAGCGCGATTCAGTCACCCATCAGCCCCTTCAAACCCCGCGCGCTCTCCCGCTACGGCATCAAGCGCGAGATTCGCGGATTTGTCCGGGCTGCAAGACTGGCTCAAAAAGCAGGTTACGACGGTGTGGAGGTGATGGGGTCTGAAGGGTATTTCATCAATGAATTCACGACGCCACGAGTCAATCGCCGTGAAGATGAATGGGGGGGGACAGCGGCTGGGCGTTACCGGATTGCAGTCGAAATTGTTAAACGCATCAGGCAAGCTGTCGGTCCCGAGTTCATTATCATTTACCGGCTGTCCATGCTGGATCTGGTTCCCGACGGCAATAGCTGGGAAGAAATCGTGGCTCAGGCAAAAGCAATCGAGGCAGCCGGTGCGACGATCATCAATACCGGAATCGGCTGGCACGAAGCCCGCATTCCCACCATAGCCACGATGGTGCCCAGGGCTGGTTTTTCCTGGGTGACGCGGAAACTCAAGGGACAGGTTGGCATACCGCTGGTCACGACCAACCGGATCAATACGCCTGAAGTAGCTGAGAAAGTGCTGGCGGAAGGCGATGCCGACATGGTTTCGATGGCTCGACCGTTGCTGGCCGATTCCGAGTTCGTGGTGAAAGCGGCAGCAGGCCGGGCGGACGAGATCAATATCTGCATCGCCTGCAACCAGGCGTGCCTGGACCATACGTTCAGCCGCCAGACTGCTTCCTGCTTGCTGAACCCCAGGGCCTGCAGGGAAACCGAACTGAATTACGTACCCACGCAAAAGCCGAAAAACCTGGCGGTTGTAGGGGCCGGGCCGGCCGGGCTGGCTTTCTCTTGCGTTGCCGCTGAACGTGGTCACCGGGTGACATTATTCGATTCTGCACCTCGCATTGGGGGGCAATTCAACATGGCCAAACGCATTCCGGGTAAAGAGGAGTTCTACGAGTCACTCAGGTACTACGGCAGGCAACTCGAATTGCGCGGCGTCGATGTCAGGCTCAGCACCCGGGCAGAGGTCGATGTGCTGAAGGGATTCGACG
>Ga0224504_10000006_pt1 | contig 75226 bp, 68 predicted proteins | sample SF_Oct11_sed_USG_3_FD_170160 | JGI IMG/M metagenome (GOLD analysis project Ga0224504, IMG submission 170160) | Sediment microbial communities from San Francisco Bay, California, United States - SF_Oct11_sed_USGS_24 | ecosystem: Environmental > Aquatic > Marine > Sediment | place: USA...
TGCCTTTTAACGAGTTTGTAAAAAATTACAGCAATTAATCAGCTAAATTTTTAACATTCTTTAATTATAAAAACTACGGTTGTAGTTGAGAAGTATAATTGATTGTTATTTAATATAGTCGCTTCTTGAATTGTTTAACTATATAAAAAACACACAACTTATTAACCTAAACAAGTTGTACTTATAATATTGTGACCTCGGCAGGATTCAAACCTGCAACCGCTGGAGCCGAAATCCAGTGCGCTATTCAGTTGCGCCACGAGGCCTTTATTATGTTATCCTAATAATTGTTTTACAATATTAGAAATTGTCTTTCCATCAGCTTTACCTGCCAATTGTTTTGAGGTCATCCCCATCACTTTTCCCATATCCTTCATAGAAGTAGCTCCAACAGAACCAATAATCTCACTAATTATTTTTCTTAAATCTTCCTCGCTCATTTGATCTGGTAAAAATTGAGCAATTACTTTAACCTGTGCCAATTCAGGTTCTGCCAAATCCTCTCTATTTTGAGATAAAAATATTGCGGCACTATCCTTACGTTGTTTCACTAACTTTTGAAGCAGCACATCTTCTTCTGTTTCACTTAATTCCTCAGCGCCTCCACTTTTGGTTCTGGCCAATAATATTTCAGATTTTATGGCTCGTAATGCTTCCAAAGCTACAGTATCCTTAGATTTCATAGCTTCTTTCATTTTTACCATTACTTTTTGTTGTAAACTCATCACAAATTATTTGATACTGCGAATATAAAAAAAAAGAACTCGAAAATCCTCAATATAATGAGAAGATTTCCGAGTTAAAACTTAAAAATAATTCTAGGGCAATTGTCTTTGGGCATTATCTTTTAATCAACATTGTCATGTAAAAACGAATTATTAGAGCGTAACTGGATTCCATCATTTTCATCAATCTCCAAAGTTGTTCTTGAAGCATTAATTTCTGAAGAATGTGATGCTTCATTTAAACGAATACCTCTTCTTTTGTATGCTGGTTCTTTTTCAATTTCCTCAATATTATTATTTACTTTATGCGTAAATTTATAATTAAAATTTTTCATCTTTTCTCTGCGTTCGATTGTTCTTTTCTGCAACTCAGATATAGTTAAATCTAGTGGAGAGACCTCTTTATAATCAACAACTTCCTGTTCCTTAACTTCTACTTTATCTTTTGAAACCAATGTTAAATTTAATTCATTAGCCACATCCTCATCTTCAATAGCACTTTCTGCTGGCTTTGTAGCTTTTGTTAAATTAGTTTCTAAGGCTGTATAATCTTCTAATGTAAAATACACATCTTCTTCAATTTTTTTTATTGATATCACCTCTTCAGGATCAATTACATCAATTTTTTTTATATCAGTCTGAGATTCCACATCATTATCTACACTTTTCACCTCCATCAAAGGCAGGTCAAATGTTAAAGTTGTTTGACTTTCATCTTCCTTAATTTCAATTGGTTCTTCTTTGTTTATTGAAATATCAGTAATTATAAAATCATCCGGTTCAGTCACTTCAACCTCATCATAAACAACATCTATATTTTTTATAAACTGGGTTGTTGGAATAATTCTAAAATCGTCTTCTTTTTCTTCCCCTAAATCAAACACCACTTTATCTTCAATAGCTGGAATCTCTTGTACAGGTTCATCCAATTGGTGTCTAACATCTGTAATTATTTTATTATCAGATAAGTCATGAGTTGATTCCTGCTCATCACCTAATACATGAATCACTTTTTTGGCTTCAGTATTTGAAATTTCATGCTGTTGATCTTTATTAAACCCCGTTGCAACAATAGTAACAGAAATAGCATCTTCCAAGGCCTCATCTTCACCAACCCCCATAATAATATTCACATCTGATTTAGCTTCAGCCTGAATAAAATCATTAATTTCACCTATTTCATCAATAGTAATTTCTTCTTTTCCAGAAACAATTAAAAGCAGTACATTTTTTGCCCCAGTAATTTTATTATCATTTAACAATGGTGAATCCAAGGCTTTTGAGATTGCATCTTCAGATCTATTTGTACCTGTTGCTGTTGCCGATCCCATGATTGCTCTACCACTATTTGATAATACCGTCTTAGCATCTTTTAAATCTATATTTTGCGTATAATGATGTGTAATAACTTCAGCAATACCTCTAGAAGCGGTAGACAACACTTCATCAGCCTTCGAAAAACCAGCTTTAAATCCAAGATTACCATAAACTTCACGAAGTTTATTGTTATTAATAACCACCATAGAATCTACATATTGACGTAATTTATCAATCCCTGTTTGAGCTTGTTCATTACGCATTTTCCCCTCAAATGAAAAAGGAATTGTAACTATACCAATGGTTAACAAATCTAATTCTCTTGCAATTCTAGCAATAACAGGTGCAGCTCCCGTACCAGTTCCACCACCCATACCAACGGTAATGAAAACCATTTTAGAACTTGTTTCTAACATTGCTTTAATCTCCTCAATACTTTCTTCAGCTGCCTTGGCACCTACTTCTGGATTTGCTCCAGCCCCTAAACCTTCGGTTAATGAAACTCCTAATTGAATTTTTGTTGGAATAGAACTATTGTCCAATGCTTGTTTATCAGTATTGCAAATTACAAAATCAACACCATGTATTCCTTGAGAATACATATGGTTAACTGCATTGCTTCCTCCTCCACCTACTCCGATGACTTTTATTACGTTTGACTTATTTTTGGGTAAATCGAAGGAAATGTTACTAAAATCTTTTGGCTCTTCTGGCATAATAATAATTGTTAAGTTGGTATTTTGTTCTTTTTCTAATTTTTAATCTATTCTGCGTTTTCTAAAAAGTCTTTAAACTTCTCTCCCCATTTTTCAAAAAATGTTTTCTTCCGCGGTTTTGGCGTTTCTTTTACTTCATGTTCCTCTTCAGACTCTCGCTGTTCTTCATTCTCTACAGATTCAACAGGCGGCTCTGTTACAATTTTGGCTTTTTCTTTTTCTAGTTTATTTAAACCATTTATTAACAAACCAACTGTTGTTGCATATGTTGGACTCGATAAGCTTTCGTCTGAATCACCAGCCAAATGCTCATTAGGATATCCTATTCTAGTATCCATCCCTGTAATGTATTCAACCAATTGCTTCAAATGCTTCAACTGCGCACCACCACCTGTAAGTACAATTCCTGCAATTAATTTTTTCTTGGGTTCTTCATACCCGTAATTTTTAATTTCTAAAAATACTTGCTCAATAATCTCAACAACACGTGCATTGATGATTTTTGAAAGATTTTTGAGTGTAATTTCTTTTGGATCTCTACCTCTTAATCCTGGAATTGAAACAATTTCGTTGTCTTTATTCTCTCCTGGCCAAGCCGAACCAAATCTTGTTTTCAACAACTCAGCTTGCTTTTCAATTATTGAACAGCCCTCCTTAATATCTTCAGTTATAACATTTCCTCCAAACGGAATTACAGCAGTATGCCTTATTATTCCATTTTTAAAAATTGCTAAATCAGTTGTTCCTCCTCCAATATCAATCAAAGCTACTCCTGCTTCCTTTTCTTCGGTACTAAGCACTGCCTCTGCTGATGCCAACGGTTCTAAAGTGATCTCAGCCAAATTTAATCCGGCGCTTTTAATACATCGGCCTATATTTCTGATAGATGAAACCTGCCCAACTACTACATGAAAATTAGCTTCTAAACGACCTCCATACATACCAACAGGTTCGGCAATTTCAGCTTGCCCATCAACCTTAAATTCTTGCGGTAACACATGTATTATCTCCTCACCCGGAAGCATTACTAATTTTTTTACTTGTTGTTCAAGCTTTTCTAAATCAACTTCATCAATTACTTCTTCAGCATTTGGTCGGGTTATATAATCACTGTGCTGCAGACTTCTAATATGCTGACCTGCAATACCTACAACTGCATCTGTGATATTCAACCCCGAAACAGCAACAGCCTCATCTACAGCCATTTGAATAGACTGAATTGTTTGTGTAATATTATTTACCACACCACGATGAACACCCATACTTTTGGCTTTTCCAATACCAAGTATTTCTATCTTACCATATTCATTTCTACGCCCAATCATAGCAGCAATCTTAGTTGTTCCTATGTCAAGTCCCACCGAAATATCATTGTGTTCCATATTCTACTTTTTTGTACACACAACTTGATTGTTGTATTCTAAATTAATTGTGATGTATTTATCTATTGATTGATCTGCCATTGTTTTATTAAAAAATGAATTCAAGTTTTTGAATTTTGAATCTAAATTTTCAATTTTACCAATTTCTATTTTTTGTTTTCCTACTCGCGTTACTAAATCAAACGCATTATTTTTCGTTTTCTCAACCGCTATAATCTGTTTTTTTAAAAAATCATCCTTCAATATTTTTGAAACCAACAAGTGAATTTGCTTATAATCTCCATCTGTAACATCTCCTGAAATCAACAAAACTCTTGCCGAATAATTAATTGACAGCGGCATTGTTTTACCCTGTGAATCAATATAATAATCTTCATTTTTAGTTATAACTCTTGCTATTGGCGTTCGCTGTTTTATTCTAGATTTCAGCAAGCCATCAACAGTCAAAAAAACCGAAGCGCTTTCAACCATGGGGTGTGATAAGACATTGGCTTCTAGTTTGTGTAAATCTATAACACTTTTTGATTGATTCTTAACTGATTTCCCATTTTGTATTAACAATTTATTAACCATTTGATAATCCATAAAAAGGTTATTTCCCTCTTCAAATTCAACAAGAACATCTAGCACTTTTACATCCTTATTTTTTTGATGAGAGAACCCCACCAAAAAACTTAAAAACCCAAGCAGAACAATGCCTTTTATAATGTTCCAATTAATTTTCAACGATCAATTTATTTTTTATATTTTCAACTAATTCCCCTATATCTCCTGCCCCAATTATTATAATAATTTCAGCCTGCGATTTTAATATATTTTCAACTAATTTTTCTTTAGCTGAAACTTGTTTTTTATCTATTAATATTTTACCTAATAACCATGAAGAATCTACACCTTCAATAGGTTGTTCACGAGCAGGGTAAATATCTAATAATATTAACTCATCAAATTGCGACAAACTAACCGCAAACTCGTCTATAAAATCTTTTGTTCTACTGTATAGGTGCGGCTGAAAAACCCCCAAAACCCTTTTACGTGGAAACAATTCACGTACAGCATCTATTACGGCATTAATCTCGGTTGGATGATGAGCGTAATCATCAATTAACACTAAGTTTTCCGAATTTATTTTATAAGAAAAACGCCTTTTTATACCTTTAAACGAAAGTAAAGCTTTGGCAATATCCTGTATACAAACCCCATAACTATTAGCCATTGCTAAGGCAGCCATTGCGTTTAACACATTATGTTTTCCAGGTAAATTTATTTTTATGTTTTTTATATATTCTGATGGAGTTTTAACATCAAAAACATAAGCTCCATTTTCAATTCTAATATTTTGAGCATCAAAATCAGCTTGTTCTTCGATTCCAAAAGTAAGCCCTTTAAGCGGTAACCCTTTTCGAACTATTAAAGTTTTTGAAACTTGAGAAGCAAAATCTTGAAACGACTTTTCTAAAGCAGCGTGCTCCCCATAAATATCTAAATGATCGGCATCCATCGATGTAATACAGGCAATGGTTGGATACAACTTTAAAAATGAACGATCAAATTCATCAGCTTCAACCACTGAAATTTCACTACCACCTAATATCAAGTTAGAATTATAATTTTCTGAAATCCCTCCCAAGAATGAAGTTGCATTTACATGAGACTCTTTTAAAACATGACCCAATATTGCTGATGTTGTGGTTTTTCCATGAGTACCAGCAACCGCAAAACAAAAGGTGTTCTTAGTAATCTCTCCTAAAATTTCAGAACGTTTTAACACCTTAAAATTATTACGTTTAAAATACTCTAATTCTGAATTATTTTTAGGTATAGCAGGAGTATATACAACTAATGTATTTTTATTATTTTTAAATTCATTTGGAATTAACTCAACTGAATCTTCAAAGCGAATTTGAACACCGGCATTTTGAAGTGAATTAGTTATTTCAGTTGAAGTTTTATCAAAACCAGCTACATTTTTACCATTACAGTTAAAATAATTTGCAATGGCACTCATACCGATTCCACCGATACCAATAAAATAAACGTTATGTATATTTTCTAATTTCAATTTAATTAATTAACAAATTTTCAATTTCTTTAACAATATCTTTTGTCGCATTTGGTAATGCTAACTTTTTAATATTTTCACTTAATCTTACTTGTAAGCCTTCATCAGAAATCAACTCCAAAAACATTGTCTGAAACACCTCTAAAGATATTTCTTTAAGCATTAAAGCTGCATTTTTATTTACAACAGATAAGGCATTTTTAGTTTGATGGTCTTCTGCAACGTTTGGAGATGGAATAAAAATTACAGGCTTCCCAACAATACACAATTCTGAAATTGAACTAGCCCCTGCTCTACTTATTAAAAAATCTGCTGCAGCATATGTCAAATCCATCTTATTCAAAAATGCATGAGTTTGTACCCCCTCTAGTGCATCATATTTTTTAAATTCCTCGTAATACAATTTCCCTGTTTGCCAAATCACTTGAACCTGTTGTTCAGCCAGCCAATTAATATGCTTTTCAATTAAATTATTAACAGCTCTTGCTCCTAAACTTCCACCAATAACAACCAACGTTTTTTTATGCTCATTTAAATTAAAATGTGCAATCGCCTCTTTTCGTTTTTCATTAATAGTTAACAAATCTTGACGAACCGGATTTCCCGTTTTTATAATTTTATTTACCGGGAAAAAGCGCTCTAAATCATCATATGCGACACAAATTTTATCAGCCTTTTTACTCAATAACTTATTGGTAATTCCAGGATATGAATTTTGTTCCTGGATAATGGTTTTAATTCCTTTTAAACTAGCCACGTATAAGGTTGGCCCACTTGCAAACCCACCAGTTCCGATAACGACATTAGGCTTAAACTTATTAATAATCTTATGTGCATTCCACAAACTACTTACTAGTTTAAAAGGAAAAGCCAAATTATCTAAAGTTAATTTTCTATGAATTCCAGAAATCCACAAGCCAGCAATCTTATAACCCGCTTGCGGCACTCTTTCCATTTCCATTTTATTTTTAGCACCAACAAATAAAAAGTTTGCATTGGGATACTTTTCCTTTAGCTCATTTGCTATAGAAATTGCAGGAAATATATGCCCTCCTGTTCCTCCTCCACTTAATATGATATTAATCGATTGCTTCATGTAATATATCTAAGGGGGTTTCTTCAATTTCGCTATTCTCTGTTTTTTCTTTATTAGCCGACACGCTTAAAATAATTCCAACAGCCATGCAGGTCATCCAAATTGAAGTTCCCCCACTACTAATTAAAGGCAATGTTTGCCCCGTTACTGGGAATAAATTAACCGCAACCGCCATATTAATAATGGCTTGAAAAATAATTGGTAAGCCAAGGCCAATAATTAGCAATGTTGCAAATATACTTTCAGCTCTTTTGGCTGCAACTACAATTCTAAAAAATAAAAGGAAATACATTATTATTACGGTTCCTGCACCAAACAAACCAAATTCTTCAACAATAATGGCAAAAATAAAATCGGATGAAGATTGAGGTAAAAAGTTTTTTTGATTACTTTTTCCAGGACCCAACCCTGTTATTCCACCGCTTGCAATGGCTATTTTTGCCTTTTCAACCTGATAGCCTTCTTCGTCATTTTGATTTGAAAAATTTTCAATTCTACTAATCCAAGTATCAACTCTATTTGGTAAGACATCAGGAAACGCCTTTGCAGTAATTACAAATAGAGTTAACACCAATACACCCATCCCCACAACAGATGCTAAATATTTAAATGGATAACCACCAATGAAACACACTAACAATATCATTGCAAAAATAATTGCAGTAGTTGAAAAATTTGCTGGTAAAATAAGCACTAAAGTAAAGGCTACAGGAACCCATAACCGCAATACACTCTCTTTAAAAATAATTTCTTTATCTTTATTTTTAGCAAAATAACGAGCTACATAAATCATTAAAACCAAACCTGCAAATGTAGAAGTCTGAAAACCAAGACCTATAAACGGAATTTGAATCCAGCGGCTTGCGTTTGCCCCACCAATTGTGGTACCCTGAGACAACGTATAAATTAATAAAAAAATAACCAATGGCATTGCCAATACAGAACCACCACTAAAATACCTAAAAGGTACTTTATGAACAGCATAAATAATAAAAAAACCACACAGTAATAAAAAAGCATGTTTAAATAAATGATAGGTTGTAGTACCATTATTAACTACATAAACCAAATTGGTACTTGCGCTATACACAGGTAAAAACGACAACATTGCCAATACCGCAACTAATGCCCAGATAGCCCTATCACCTTCAATATTTTTAAAAATGTTTTTCATTTACAGCTCCCTAACGGCTTGTTTAAATTTTTCACCTCTATCTTCGTAATTTTCAAATAAATCAAAACTTGCACATGCAGGAGACAACAAAACAGTATCACCTTTTTCCGCTATTTTATAAGCTACTTTTGTAGCCTCCTCAGCTCCTGCTGTTTCAACAATTAAATCAATTACATTGCAAAAAGTTTGAATTATTTTTTGATTGTCCAATCCTAAACAAACAATTGCTTTTACATTTTCTCTAACCAACGGCATTAAATCTAAATAATCATTTCCTTTATCAACACCTCCAACAATCCAAACAGTTGGCGTTTGCATACTATCTAATGCATAATAGGTTGCATTCACATTGGTAGCTTTTGAATCGTTGATATATTGAACTCCATTAATTTTTAAAACAGGCTCTAATCTATGTGCTGCACCTTCAAAATCTTCTAGACTCTCTCTAATGTTTTCTTTTCTAACTTTTAGAAGAGTTGCTGCCATTGTTGCAGCCATTGCATTTTTAGTATTGTGTTTGCCTTTTAGAGCTAGGGTTTTAGTCTTCATAATTATCTCCTCTTTATTATATTTTAGTAGTATGTTATTGTCTTTTATAAAAACGCCTTGCTCTATTTCTTTTTCCAATGAAAAAGGCAATAGCGTTGCACTTACTTTATTGTTTTGTAACCAATTTGTTATTACTTCATCGTCTGCATCGTAAATTAAAAAATCATCTTCTGTTTGATTTTCTGTTATTCTAAATTTTGAATTTATATAATTTTCAAACTCATAATTATACCGATCTAAATGATCAGGTGTTATATTAGTAATAATTGCTATATGCGGTGCAAAATCTACAATTCCATCTAACTGAAAACTACTCAATTCCAATACCTGAATATCAAAGTTATCTTCTGCAACCTGCCGGGCAAAACTTTTACCAATATTGCCCCCCATACCAACATTAAAGTTTGCCTTTCTCAAAATATCATTTATCAGCATGGTTGTTGTGGTTTTACCATTTGAACCTGTAATACCAACAATTACACTTTTCGCAAATTTTGAAGCAAACTCTATTTCAGAAATTACGCTAACCCCTTTTTCTCTTAACTGTTTTACCAAAGGAACACCATCAGGTATTCCCGGACTTTTCATTACAATATCAGCATCTAAAATTTTAACTACCGTATGCATACCCTCTTCAAAATCGATACTATTATTTATAAGAACTTCTTTATAATGCGTTGCTATTTCACCTTTATCTGAAACAAAAACTTCATAACCTTTTTGTTTCGCTAGAATAGCAGTTCCTACCCCACTTTCACCTGATCCTAGTACAACTAATTTCATTTACCTCAACTTTAAGGTTACAATTGTTAGAACCGCTAGCATAATTCCAACAATCCAAAATCGAGTCACAATTTTACTCTCGTGATACCCAGATTTTTGATAGTGATGGTGCAATGGAGACATTTTAAATATCCTTTTTCCTTCCCCAAATTTTCTTTTCGTGTATTTAAAATAACCCACTTGTAATATCACTGATAAATTTTCAACCAAAAAGACACCTGCTAAAATTGGAATTAACAATTCTTTTCTTACAGCAATTGCCAATACAGCAATAATTCCACCTATGGTTAAACTCCCCGTATCCCCCATAAAAACCTGAGCAGGATATGTATTGTACCACAAGAAACCAATCAGTCCTCCCACGAAGGCAGATATAAAAATGGTCATTTCACCTGAATTTGGTATGTACATCACATCTAAATAATTGGCAAAAATAATGTTACCTGACACCCAAGCAAAAACACCTAATGTAAGCACTATAATAGCCGATGACCCCGCGGCTAAACCATCAATCCCATCCGTTAAATTTGCCCCATTTGAAACCGCAGTAATAATAAATATTACTATTGGAATAAAAACAATCCAAGCATAGTCCGACAAGCCATCTCCAAATAATTTCAATGCTGCAGCATAGTCTAACTCGTTATCTTTCAAAAAAGGAATGGTTGTTTTTGTTGATTTTTCTGCCTCAGCAAAAAGCACTTGAATTCCATCTTCAGAAAAAACTTCAATGCCTTGTGGTAATTTCTCTTTCATTGTTACCGCAGGATGAAAATAAAGCATCGCACCAACAAAAACCCCTAAGGTAACCTGACCTAATATTTTAAACCTTCCTTTTAACCCCTCTTTATCCTTTTTAAAAACTTTAATATAATCATCTACAAAACCAATAGCCCCCATCCACAGGGTTGTAACTAAAAGAATTACAATATATATATTGTCTACTTTAGAAAATAACAACACCGGTATTATGGTTGAAATAATAATAATAACCCCACCCATTGTTGGCGTACCAGCTTTTTCAACCTGCCCAACCAATCCTAAATCACGTACCGACTCTCCTACTTGCATGCGTTGCAAATAGTTGATGATTCGTTTCCCATAAATAGTTGAAACTCCCAATGACAAAATAAAAGCCATAGCAGAACGAAATGAGATATACTGAAATAAATTTGCACCTGGCAAATTGTAATGGCTTTCTAAATAATCAAATAAATAATATAACATTGTGTACTATAGGGTTATAAAAATTGGCTAATTTTCTCGTAATCATCAAAATAAGAACGCTTACCTTGAACTTCCTGATAAGCCTCATGGCCTTTTCCTGCAATTAAAATAATATCTCCAGCCTTAGCCAGTTTTGCTGCCGTTTTAATAGCCTGCTCTCTATCTAAAACCGACAAAGTTTTATTAAAATTCTGAGGTTCAACCCCCCCTTCAATTTCATTTAAAATTGTTTGCGGATCTTCATTTCTTGGGTTATCAGAAGTAAAAACAACTTGCGAACTCAATTGAGATGCTATACGCCCCATTATAGGGCGCTTAGCTTTATCTCGATTTCCACCGCATCCCACAACGGTAATAATTTGTTCATTTCCCGTTCTTATATCGTTAATTGTTTCCAATACATTCTTTAAAGCATCAGGCGTATGCGCATAATCCACAACGGCAGTTACTCCTTGTTTTGAAATAAAATGCTGAAATCTTCCACTTACATTTTCCAACTCACTAATTAAGGTCAACGCCTCGGTACTTTCAATACCCAATAAATTTGACACCCCATATACGGCTAACAAATTATAAGCATTAAAGCTTCCTATTAACTTCGCCCAAACTTCACATCCATTTATATTTAACAACAAACCTGAAAACTGATTCTCTATGATTTTAACCTTAAAATCGGCCATTGTTTTTAAAGCGTATGTATACTTTTTAGCTTTGGTATTTTGAAGCATTACCAATCCGTTTTTATCATCAATATTCACCAAAGCAAATGCAGTTTTTGGCAATGAATCAAAAAATATTTTTTTTATATCTCTATACTCTTTAAAAGTTTTATGATAATCTAAATGGTCATGTGTTAAGTTGGTAAAAACACCACCATCAAAATGCAAGCCTTCGGTTCTTTTTTGATGAATTCCATGAGAACTTACTTCCATAAAACAGAAATCTACACCCGCCTCAACCATCTCATTTAAATAATAATTAATTAAAACTGAATCTGGTGTTGTATGTGAAGTTTCGTACAATTGCGCATCGACCCTAATATTTACGGTAGACAACAATCCTGATTTATACCCTGCCTTTTGAAATAAATTATACAACAATGAGGCGATGGTTGTTTTTCCGTTTGTTCCTGTTACACCAATTAATTTTAATTTAGAGGAAGGGTTTTCATAAAAATTAGAAGCCAATATAGCCAAAGATATATTTGTGTCTTCAACTTGTACATAGGTTATTCCCTCAACCAAATTCGCCGGCATTTCTTCACAAATAATAGCAATAGCTCCCAAAAATATAGCCTTATCAATAAATTCATGACCGTCAAAAACCACCCCTCTTTGAGCAACAAACAGACCGCCTTTTTTCACCTTTCTTGAATCAAACTCAATAGCACATATTGATTTATCTGTACTACCATAAACAGTAGTCGCAGTTACTTTATACAATATGTCTTTTATCAATTTCAATTAACCCAATTTTATTATAATGGTTGATCCTTTCTTTAATTGTACTCCTTGTTTTATGGATTGCTCAGCAACTTTACCATTACCAACAACTTTCACCTTCAATCCTAAATTTTCCAGCAAAGAAATAGCATCCATTGCTGCCATTCCTTTTAAATTAGGAATTGAATTAAGCCCCTTATCAGATAATGCATTATAAGCATTGTAATTTTTCTGAACACTCGCAAATTCCGGAGTGATATTTTCAATTGACTCTATAACGTGATTAGAAGTATAAATCTTTTGGGCAACATCCTTAAAAACAGGACCAGCAACATCAGCTCCGAAAAACCCAACAGCTTTATCTGGCTTATGAATCACAACTATACAAGAGTATTTAGGATTATCAGCAGGAAAATAACCCGTAAAGGATGATATATACTTCCTATCCCTAACCCATTTAGCATAATCTCCATACTCAGTTCTTGCCGTACCTGTTTTTCCTGCCATTGAAAAATTCTGATCATACAACCGTCTACCTGTTCCACGCACCACCACATTTTTTAAAATATACCGAACCTCATCAATTGTTTCCTGAGAACAAATTTTCGGATTAATCACCTCTTTTTCAAATCTTTCCACATGCTTATCATAGGACCTTATTTCTTTCACAAATCTAGGCTTTACCATTTCACCATTATTGGCAATTGCATTGTAAAAAGTCAATGTTTGTAATGGCGTCAACATTAAATTGTACCCATACGCAATTGATGGCAAGGCATTTTTACTCCATATCTTGTGTTCCGAATTTGGAATTACCGGCTCTCCCTCTCCCTTTATAGGTAATCCTAATTTCTGATTCAAATTCATTTTATACAAAGCATCGATAAACTCATCAGGGTTTTCAGCAAAATTCTCCTCAATCAATCTTGCAAAAGCAATATTTGAAGAAACTTCTAAAGACCTTGCTGCAGAAATCTTACCATACCCCCCTTTTTTTGAATCACTAATATATCGACCATGTATTTTATACTTTCCCAACCCTGTATCCACAACCGTACTTGTATCAATTTTATTAGACTCCAAAGCAACAATCATAGCCATTACTTTAAATGCAGATCCAGGTTCATGAGATTCGTAAATAGCATAATTTCTTCGCTCATAATACGTACCGTTAGTAGCTCTACCCAAATTTGAAATAGCCTTAACCTCACCGGTTTTTGTCTCCATAACAACCACACAACCATGTTCCGCCTTATAATATTCTAATTGCCTTAACAACGAGTAATGTGCTATATCTTGAATATTTACATCAATAGTTGTAACAATATCCTTTCCATTTACAGGCTCTTTTTCATTATTATCACTAATAGGCTTCCATTGACTATTTGCAATTTTCTGTTTCAATCGCAAACCATTTACCCCCTTTAAATACGACCTATAAGCACCCTCTATACCTGGAGCCCCCCTATAATCATCATATCCAATTGTTCTTTCTGCCACTTTACCCAGTGGATGCGCTCTAACGGTAGTTTGCTCTGCAATAAAACCACCTTTATACATTCCTAATTTAAAAATTGGAAACTTCTTTACTCTTGTATAATCATTATAACCTAATTTTCTAGCAATAAACAAATACCTGTTTTTTTGACTACGCGCCTTTCTAATTTTGGTTTCCCAATAAGAGGTAGATTTCCCAAACATCATAGAAAGCTCAACAGAAAGACTTTTTACATTCTTCTCAAATACCTCTGCATTCACTGTCATCACGTCCATTCTAATTTCATATTGCGACATAGATGTCGCCAGCAAACTACCATCAGCCGAAAAAATACTTCCTTTATTTGCATAAATAGTGTCGTGTTTTATAGTCAATTGCTCTGACAACCCCCTATACCTCTCGCCATCAACAAATTGAATCACTGCCAACTTAACCATAATCGCTATCAAAAAGACAACAACAAACAAGAAAACAATGTTTAATTTAATTAGTATGTTATTTTTGGTTACAGACAATTTTATTTTTTTGAGGTTACTTTAATTACTTGAGGTGGGGCTTCACTAGGTTTTAAACCAAACTCCCCAACTTTACTCCTAATAGATGATTCTAACTTAACTCTCATTGAAATAGAACGCAAATCAAGAAATTGAGCCCTTAATTCTTGCACTTCCTTATTCAACTTAGCTATCTCCATTACCTTTTTATCCGAACTATGTGCACTCGCAATCATTAGCAACATTAATAAAACAATAAATGAGATAAGCCTCCAATTTTTCAGAGAGTCATCACTTACTAAAAATTTACCTTTCAGTATATTGTACACATATTCTTTCACTGTAGACATTTAAGCTAATGTTGCGATTCTAAGTTTTGCGCTTCTTGCCCTATTATTTTCTTTAACCTCCTTCGAAGTTGGTATTACTAATTTTCCAACTTTTTTCATTGGGACTTTTACATTTCCAAAAAAATCTTTTTCAGGCTGACCTTCAAACATACCATCTCTAATAAAACGTTTTACCAACCTATCTTCCAACGAATGATACGAGATAACACTTAACCTACCATTTTCATTTAAAATTTCAGGAATTTGAAGTAAAAATTCTTTTAACACTTCTATTTCCTGATTAACCTCAATACGTATTCCCTGAAAAATCTGAGCCAACACTTTATGTTCTTTTGCCTTTGGCACAAACTGACCCAACACCTCTTTCAACTCAAAGCTTGTTTTAATCAACTTATCAGCACGTGTATCAATAATTTTTTTCGCAATCGATTTTGCATTCCTCAACTCACCATATTGAAACAAAACATTGCTCAACTGCTCTTCACTATAATTATTAACAACTTCAAAAGCAGACAACTCACCAGACTGATTCATCCTCATATCCAACTCTGCATCAAATCGAGTTGAAAACCCCCTATCAGCCTCATCAAACTGATGCGAAGACACACCCAAATCAGCCAAAACACCGTCCACCTTTTTAACACCATAAAACCGAAGATACCTTTTTATAAATCTAAAATTTTGCGGAATTAAAGTAAAACGACTATCATCTATAATATTACGCTGAGCATCATTATCCTGATCAAAAGCAAATAATTTACCACTTTCATTTAGTCTACTTAATACTTCTTTTGAATGACCACCGCCACCAAAAGTAACATCAACATACACGCCATCAGGCCTGATATTTAAACCATCAACACTTTCTTTCAACAATACAGGGTTATGATATTTCATTTTCTTCGCTCGTTAAATTTCCCATAACATCTTCAGCTAAATCAGCAAACACATCTGTAGCATCATCAATAGCTTTTTCATAATTCTCTTTATCCCAAATTTCAATAATATTAACTGCAGACGACAATACTACGCTTTTAGTAATTCCAGCAAAGACCTGAAGATCTTTTGGTATTAAAAGTCGTCCAGAAGCATCTAACTCAACAATTTTAACACCCGCTGTAAACCTCCTAATAAAATCGTTATTCTTCTTTTTAAACCTATTTAGTTTATTAACTTGCGCCATTAACACATTCCATTCTGACATTGGATACAATTCCAAACATGACTGAAACACAGAACGTTTCAACACAAAACCATCTTGCAACATTGGCAATAACTGCTTTTTTAAAGCACCAGAAAGCAGCAATCTACCTTTTGCATCAGCAGTACCTTCGTATGTCCCAATTAAATTTACCATAGTGTTGTTGAATGAATTCAAAAATATAAATTATTTCCCACATTTAACCACTTTTTACCACTATGTTAATAACTTTTCCCACCATTTTCATTTTTCGACCGTTGTTTTTGAGTATCAGCGACTTAAATTTTCCTGAATGAGGATTACAAAAAAAAGTGGATTTTCAAAAAAAAGACTACCTTTGTGCTTTGGATAAAATTTTCAATTCAATGAATCATACACTTATAGAAGAAGGAGATTACCGTTATATGGAAGCTGGTGAAGGACAACCAATAGTTGTACTACATGGACTAATGGGGGCACTAAGCAACTTTGAAAGTGTATTAAACCATTTTTCTACTATTGGCTATAAAGTTATTATCCCTGAATTACCAATCTATAATTTACCTTTATTAAAAACAAATGTTAAAAACTTATCTAAGTTCGTTAAAGATTTTTTAGCCTTTAAAAAAATTAATAATGCCATTATAATGGGCAATTCATTAGGAGGTCATGTAGGTTTGTATTTCACAAAACTCAATCCTAATAACGTCGATGCGCTAGTACTTGCGGGGAGCTCAGGCTTGTATGAAAAATCTTTAGGAGACACATTCCCAAAAAGAGGTAATTATAATTATATAAAAACAAAAGTTGAAGAGGTTTTTTATAGCCCTGAAATCGCCACTAAAGAAATGATTGACGATGTTTATGCCTCTGTAAACGATCGCAGTAAAGTAATAAAGACGCTTGCAATTGCAAAAAGCGCTATTAGACACAATATGGCTAGTGATTTACCCTCAATGAATATTCCTGCTTGTGTTATGTGGGGTAAAAATGACTCTGTAACACCTCCAAAAGTTGCGGTAGATTTTCACAGATTACTTCCAGATTCAGACTTGTTTTGGTTTGATAAATGTGGACATGTTCCTATGATGGAACATCCTGAAGAATTTAATGAAATTCTTGAAAAATGGCTCAAAGACAGAAATTTATAAGCCATGAAAATTAAAACAGCTAATTTTGTAGTTAGCAATTCAGAAGTGTCCAAATGCCCGGAGGATGTAATACCTGAGTATGCATTTATTGGACGTTCAAATGTTGGAAAGTCCTCCTTAATAAATATGCTTACTAATAGAAATAAGTTAGCTAAAACCTCAGGAAGACCAGGAAAAACTCAACTTATTAATCACTTTAAAATCAATGAAAACTGGTTTTTGGTTGATCTTCCAGGTTACGGATATGCTAGAGTATCAAAATCCACAAAACAGACATTCCAAGCATTTATTAAAAAATATTTTATGCAAAGAGAACAACTAACCTGTTCATTTGTATTGGTAGATTGCAGGTTAGAACCACAAAAAATAGATTTAGATTTCATGGAATATTTAGGTGAAAACAATATTCCGTTTTGTATCATTTTTACTAAATCAGACAAGCTTAAGCTTTCTGAATTAAACAGAAATATTCAGCAATACAAAAAGAAGATGACAAGTACTGTTTGGGAAGAAATGCCTCAATATTTTGTTACTTCAGCTACAAATCATTCAGGGAAAGAAGATTTATTAACCTTTATTGACGATATCAATCAACAAGTAGCTAAACAAATTTAAAATGGCTTCAACAGCTAAAAATTTAGAGGTTTTATACGAAGACAATCATTTTATAATTGTCAATAAAAAATCAGGAGATATTGTTCAAGGTGATAAAACTGGAGACAAACCATTAAGTGAGGTTGTAAAAGAATACATTAAAGAAAAATACCAAAAGCCCGGTAATGTATTTTTAGGTGTTGTTCATAGATTAGATCGCCCAACTACAGGAATTGTAGTGTTTGCAAGAACTTCAAAAGCATTGGAGCGATTTAATAAAATGTTACATGATAAAAGTATTAATAAAACCTATTGGGCCGTTGTTAAAAAACAACCAAAAAAAGAAAAAGAAACTTTAATAGGTTTTTTAAAAAAGAATCCAAAAAACAACAAATCTACTTCTTATTCTTCTGAAATTAAAGGAAGTAAAAAAGCCATTCTTCATTACAACACTATAAAATCACTTGATAATTACCACCTATTGGAAATTGATTTAGAAACCGGTCGGCATCATCAAATACGTTGTCAATTATCTGCAATTGGAAGTCCCATTAAAGGGGACTTAAAGTATGGTTTTGATCGCAGTAACAAAGATGCGAGCATACATTTACATGCTCGCAAAATAACATTCCACCATCCTGTTTCAAAAGAATTTATATCAATTATAGCCCCAACACCTAACGAGGTTATTTGGAAATCCTGTAACTAGGCTCTATTTTTTTTAGCTACAATTTCATCTAAACATAAATTACCTACGCTTCCTTTGTGAGTGTGATTTACTTTTTTATCTGGATTAAATTTACCATCATTAATATCCTTCCCTACAATTTTATAGGCATCTCTAAACGGAACACCACTTTGAACCAACTTATTAACCTCTTCAACACTAAACAAATATAAATACTTATCTTCTTCAACAATATCAGTTCTTACCTGAATATTTTCTAATGAATATGTCAACATTTCCAAACAAGCTTTTAATGTTGAAAAAGATGGAATCAACCCTTCTTTTAACAATTGTAAATCTCTATGATACCCACTTGTAAGGTTATTAGAAATCAAAGTAAATTCCATTGGCAACGCTTGTAACTTATTACATTTACCACGAATTAACTCAAAAACATCTGGATTTTTTTTATGAGGCATAATACTTGAACCGGTTGTTAATTCATCTGGAAAAGAAATAAAATTAAAATTCTGACTCATATACAAGCAAATATCCATACTCATTTTAGCTAAGGTAGCTGCAACTGAACTCAGACCAAAAGAAACCGATTTCTCCAATTTCCCTCGTCCCATCTGAGCCGCTACAGAATTAAACTTTAACGTTTCAAAATTTAATAATTTAGTAGTTTCATCTCTATCAATTGGAAAAGAACTTCCGTAACCTGCAGCAGAACCCAATGGGTTTTGATCCGCTACTTTATAAGCTGCTTTCAAAAAGTAAATATCGTCTATCAACGTTTCTGCATACGCTGAAAACCACATTCCGAAAGACGATGGCATAGCTACTTGTAAATGCGTATAACCAGGTAATAACACATCTTTATACTTCTCAGCCAGTTGGATTAACAAATTAAATAATTCATCAACACCTTCGTTAATTTCAGTTAAAGAATCTTTTAAATACAAATGAACATCAACTAAAACCTGATCATTTCTTGAACGTGCAGTATGAATCTTCTTCCCAGTATCACCTAACTTTTCAGTTAACAAATACTCTACTTTTGAATGTACATCTTCAAAAGAATCTTCGATAGTAAATTCTCCTGCTTCAATTGTTTTTAAAATTGCGTTTAACTCAAGGTCTAATAAGGCAATTTCTTCAGCAGATAATAACCCAATTTTATGTAACATTTTTGCGTGGGCTAAATTTCCCATCACATCGTATTTAGCTAAAATTAAATCTAACTCTCTGTCGTTACCAACAGTGAAGATATCTATTTTTTTATCGGTTGAAAATCCTTTATCCCAAAGTTTCATAATTGTTATTTTATTTATTTTTTTAAAGTTAGCGACCAACCAAAGCCGAAACCACTTAAATTATTTCTTCTAATATTTTAATATACAAATCAATACCTTCTTCAATTTCATGCACATAAATAAATTCATCTGCCGTGTGCGATCTCAAACTTTCACCTGGCCCTAATTTTAACGAAGGACAACTCAATATGGCCTGATCTGAAATTGTTGGAGAACCATATGTTTCTCTTCCTAATTTCACACCGGCCAATACAATTGGATGCTCTTTAGAAATACTTGACGAATTTAAACGTTGTGATCTTGGGCACACTTCCGATTTCACATTTTCTGCTACAATTTCAAAAACTTCTTGGTTTGTATAACAATCCGTTACACGAACATCAACTACATATTTACAACTTGATGGAATTACATTGTGTTGACTTCCAGCTTCAATCTGCGTAACTGTCATTCTTACTTTTCCTAAGGTTTCTGATTCTTTAGGAAATTCATAGGTTTTAAACCAGTTGATATCTTCAATCGCATTGTAAATAGCATTATCAGCATTTCCATGTGCTGCGTGACCAGAAGTTCCTTTTGATTCACAATTCAACACCATTAATCCTTTTTCAGAGATAGCCAAATTCATTAATGTTGGCTCCCCAACTATGGCGAAATCAATTTTAGGCAAAATAGGTATAATACTTACCAAACTATTTGGCCCTGTATTTTCTTCTTCTGCAGAAGCCACCATTACAAAATTATATTTTAAATCTTCTCTATTGTAAAAATAAGTAAAAGTAGCCAATAAACTCACCAAACATCCGCCTGCATCATTACTTCCTAACCCATATAATTTCCCATCTATAATTTCTGCATTTAAAGGATCGCGTGTGTAACCTTTATTTGGCTTAACTGTATCGTGATGTGAATTTAGTAAAATTGTTTTTTTTGAAGGATCAAAATATTTATTGACTGCCCAAACATTGTGAACTTCACTTTCAAATTTAATATTGTGATGTGAAAAATACTGCATTATTAGCAATGCTGTTTCATTCTCTTCTCCTGAAAAAGACCGCTTTGAAATTAATTTTTCAAGCAATTCAATGGCTTGAATTGTTAAATTTTTTATCATTTTTACAAACTTAATGTTGTGTATAATTTAGTTGAACTATTCACCAAGGAAGCATCTCCAATTTTTACTTTATGTACTCCTTTATTTAATGAATTAAAACAATTATGCATTTTAGGAAGCATTCCATCTGCAATTATTCCTTGTTCTATTAATTGTTTATATTTTTCTGAATTTATTTCAGTAATCACAGAATTTTTATCGTCAATGCTTTCCAAAACACCTTTCAATTCAAACACAAAATTTAATTCTGTATTGTACAATGTACTCATTCCAATTGCCACTTCCGAAGCAATTGTATCTGCATTTGTATTTAATAGTTGTCCGTTTTTATCGTGGGTAATGGCACAAAAAACAGGGGTTACACCATTTTGAAGCAATACATCAATTATCTCTCCATTTATAGCATCTACATCCCCAGCAAAACCATAATCTATATCCTTTACAATGCGCTTATGGGCTAAAACACAATTGGCATCAGCACCAGACAACCCCATTGCATTACAATTATTTTTTTGTATTTGAGCTACTATCTTTTTATTTAATAAACCGGCATACACCATAGTCACAACGTCAACTGTAGCTTCATCTGTAACTCTACGTCCAAGTATCATTTTTGGTTGTAAACCCATTGCCGCAGACACTTCAGTAGCCTTTTTACCACCTCCGTGAACTAAAATTTTAAGTCCTTTTAAGGTTGAAAAATCTTTTAAAAAGGCATTTAACGCATCAACGTTATTAATAACGTTTCCTCCTATTTTAAATATTTGTAATGTTTGTTTATTCATCATTGTTCAAATTTCTTCCTTTTGGCATCCTTAACTACACTTCGGCAAGCTCAGTGTGAGAATTTGAAATGGCAATTACTGTTAGAATTATAAGTTCTCCAATATTTTCTTTAACACAATTTGTGCTGAATAAGTTCTATTATTTGCTTGTTCAATTACAATTGAATTTTCAGAATCAATCACCTCATCAGCGACTACTACATTTCTTCTAACTGGTAAACAATGCATGAATTTACCATTATTGGTTACATTCATCTTATCACCTGTTATCATCCAGTTTTCATCTTCACAAACAACTTTTCCATAATTTTTAAAAGAACTCCAGTTTTTCACATATACAAAATCTGCATTTTCGAAAGCTTTCTTTTGGTTGTATTCTATGGTTAAATCTTTTGTAATATTTGGATCTAATTCATACCCTTCAGGATGCGTAATTACAAAATCAGCATCTTGTAACTGCATCATTTCCACAAAAGAATTGGCAACTGCATGCGGTAATGCTTTTGGATGCGGTGCCCAACTCAAAACTACCTTTGGTTTGTGTGAAACTTTATTTTCTTCTATAGTAATGGCATCTGCCAAGGCTTGTAATGGATGTCCAACAGCGCTTTCCATATTTACCACCGGTATACCGGCATATTTCTTAAAGTTATTCAACACTATTTCTGCTAAATCTTTTTCCTTATCTGTTAAAGAAGCAAATGCTCTAATTGCCACAATATCGCAATATTGTGCAATTACTTTTGCTGCTTCCTTCACGTGTTCCGATTTATCTTGATTCATTAACACACCATCATCATACTCTAATTGCCATCCTTCACTACCAAAATTCATTACAATGGGGTTTAATCCTAAATTTTGAGCAGCTTTTTGAGTACTTAATCTGGTTCTTAAACTATTATTAAAAAATAATAAACAAATGGTTTTCCCTTTACCTAAATCTTTAAACTGAAGCTCATTGTTTTTTAATTCAATAGCTTCTTGCACGGTACATTGAAGATTTTCTAAATCATTTATGTTCAAGTAATGTTTCATAATCTTATTTTGTAATTATTTTTGTGAATTGAGACTTATTATTAATGGCATCTATAATAAAACTTTCTTTTAAGCCATTTACAATCCACGTTACAATATTTGCCTCTTGCGCAATTTCTGCTGCCGCAATTTTAGTTGCCATTCCACCTGTTCCGTGTAAAGAAACTGAAGACTCAATTTGCGCTTTTAAGTTATCAATATCAGATGTCTCATTAATGGTTTCTTTGTTTTCACTATCAATAGACCTTTTTGTATAGATACCATTTGTATTGGTTGCTATTATAAGCATATCAACTTTTAACAATGCAGCCGTTAAAGCTGATAATTTATCGTTATCTCCAAATTGTATTTCATCGGTGGCAACGGTATCATTTTCATTTATAATTGGAATGTATCCATTTTCAATTAACACATTAATAGTGTTTTTAATATTTTCTTTGGACTCCTTCTTTTTAAAATCGGAATAAGACAATAAACATTGCGACGTTAACAAACCTAATTCTCTAAAATTTTCTTGAAAAACACGCATTAAATGCGGTTGACCAATAGAGGCCAATGCCTGTTTTACATTTATTGGTTTTCCTTTACTCTCTAGCTCAACAAATTGTTTAGCCACTGCAATTGCTCCTGAACTTACAATCACAAATTCGTATTCATTTTTTAATATTGCTATTTGACGCGCAACATCTTCAATCTTCCCTCTTGAAATCTGATTGGTTCCTTTGGTTAAAACATTAGAACCTATTTTCAATAAAATTTTTTTCTTATCTAATTTGTCCATCTCCAAAAACGTACCATTTATTAGTTATCAAGTGCTGCAATCCCATTGGACCTCTATGATGTATTTTATCGGTGCTTATTGCCAATTCTCCTCCCAAACCAAACTGACCACCATCAGTAAACCTTGTAGAAGCATTTTGGTAAACAGCTGCCGAATCTACTGATTCCATAAAAAGCTCAGCTTCCTCACTATTTTTAGTTATTATAACGGCTGAATGTCCTCCTCCATACTTGTTAATCATAGATATTGCATCTTCCGATGAAGAAACAATTCCAAGTACTATTTTATAATCTAAAAATTCTTTAAACCAAATCTGATCATTTTCTACTGGTGTTACTCTTTCTACATTTGAAACCTTTTCATCTCCTAAAACAGTTACATTAAACTCTCGTAATTGTTTAATCAAAGCTTGTATAAAGTGTTTTTTTCCTGGTAAATCATCATCAATCAATACTTTATCAATTGCGTTACAGGCCGATATTTTAGCAGTTTTACCATTTACAATCACTTTTAATGCCAATTCTATATCAGCATCTTTGTTAACATACACAAAATTATTTCCACGACCACTAACAATTACAGGACATTTGGCATGTTGTTTTACAAAAGCTATTAATTTTTCACCACCTCGCGGTACTATTAAATCTATTTTTTGAGTTTGGTTTTCTAAAAAATCCTGAGTTTGAACCCTGTTATAATTTAAATATTCTACCCAAGAAGTCGAAACTTGGTGTTTCTCCAGAGCCTTGTGCCACAAGCTAACAATTTTCAAATTTGAATTAACCGACTCCTTACCACCTTTTAACAAGATCTTATTCCCTGATTTAAAAGCAATTCCAGCAGCTTCTACTGTTACATCAGGCCTAGACTCATAAATAATCAATACAGTTCCAAAAGGAGCAGTTTTATTAATGATGTTCATTCCATTATGATGGGTGAAATTGTACAATTCTTTTCCCAACGGATCTGAATCCTCAATTAACTGATTTAACGATAAAATCATTCCGTCTATTTTAGCTTCGTCAACTTTTAAACGGTCGTACATGGCCAAATCATCACCTTTATAATGCTCAATATCTATTTTATTGTCGGCCAAAATAGCTGCCTTTTCTGCAGCAACTAACTCAGCCATTGTTGTTAAGACATCATTACGCTGTTTATGTGTTAGTTTTGTGTTCATTACACTAATGTTTCCTTTAATGCTTTTATAAAAACATCAATTTGTTCTTTTGAAATTGTTAATGGAGGTAAAATTCTAAGAAGATTTTTATTGTTGGCTCCACCTGTAAAAATATGCTTGTCAAAAATTAATTTTTTTCTTAGTTCTCCAACTTCAAAATCAAATTCCACTCCCAACATCAAGCCTTTTCCTTTTATTTGTTTTATTTTAGGAACCTTTTTAATTTCTTTCAGAAAATATTTATAAACTTCATTTACATTTTCAATTAAATTTTCTTTTTCAATAATATCCAACACAGAAATTGCCGCCGCACAAGCCAAATGATTTCCGCCAAAAGTGGTTCCTAACATACCATATTTAGCTTTATATTCATCAAGTATCAACACAGCACCAATTGGAAAACCGTTCGCCATGCCTTTTGCTGTTGTAATAATATCTGGCTGAATATTGTGGTACTGAAATGCAAAAAACTGTCCGCTTCTACCATAACCACTCTGAATTTCATCTAAAATTAACAAAGTGCCCTTTTTACGACATACTTTTTCAACCTCTTTAAAAAATTTAGTTGTTCCTTCATCTAAACCTCCAACTCCTTGGATTCCTTCAATAATAACCGCCGCAACATCATTTTTTCCTAATTCATGAATGACCAATTCAATATCATTCAATGCTAAAAAAGTAACTTTTTGTTGTAAATTTATTGGTGCATTAATATTCTGATTATCGGTAACCGCAACGGCTGCTGAAGTACGCCCGTGAAAAGAGTTTTTAAAGGAAATTACTCTTTCTTTTCCCGTAATAAATGACGCTAATTTTAAGGCATTTTCATTGGCTTCAGCCCCAGAATTACACAGAAACAAATTGTAATTATCGCAACCTGAAATACGGCCTAACTTTTCAGCTAATTCTTTTTGCAACGGATTTTGAATTGAATTTGAATAAAATCCAATTTTTGTTAATTGGTTTGTTATAGCACTCACATAATCTGGATGTGTATGACCAACAGAAATTACACCATGCCCTCCATATAAATCAAGATATTTTGTATTTTTATCATCCCAAACATAAGTTCCCAAAGCGCTTATTGGAGTTACATCATATAACGGATAAACATCAAATAGTTTCATATTTTTTATTTTAAATTTGATTTATTTTTTCAAATGAAGCCACCAAACCTTTAATTATTGACGAGCTCAATCCTTGATGCTCCATTTCATTTAACCCTTCAATAGTACAACCACTTGGCGTGGTAACTTTATCAATTTCTTCTTCTGGATGATTTCCTGATTTTATTAACAGACTAGCTGCTCCTAAACAAGTTTGAATAGAAAGTTCTTGAGCTTCTTCAGCGTGAAACCCTAATTGAACTGCACCTTGAGCTGTTGCTCTTATCAAACGCATCCAAAACGCAATTCCACTTGCACAAATTACAGTAGCCGATTGCATTAACTTCTCTTCAATACAAAGTGTTTTCCCTAAGGAATTAAAAATATCTGTAGCAAACTTAATATTATTATTACCTAGTTTGTTTCCACTTAAACAAGTCATGGATTGCCCAACTGAAATAGCGGTATTTGGTATAGCTCTAATTAAAGCTACTTCAGTCCCTAAAACCGTTTCAATATCTTGTATTTTTCTACCTGCTACTACAGAGATAATTGTATGTCGTTTTGGATTTATAAAATCTTTAATATCTTTTAAAACACCCTGTAACTGATTTGGCTGTACTGCAATAATTACAACATCTGAAAATCGAACAGCCTTTTTATTATCTGTTGAAATTTTAACATTCGGTATTTTATTCCAAGATGATAAAGTATCAACATTACGCTTCGTTAAATATAGATTTTTTAAATTAAAATTGTCGTGGCTTAAAAGACCAACAGCTATTGAATATCCTAAATTTCCTGTTCCTAATATTGCAATTTTCATAATTTTAGATTGGGTATGTTTTAGAATGAATTAGCCTTTAGCATTAACCCTTCTGTTTCTTTTATCCCAAACATTAAGTTCATATTTTGAATCGCTTGTCCGGATGCTCCCTTTAATAAATTATCAATAACTGAAGTAATTAACAACTTGTTTTTATGCATTTGCAAATGCAAAAAACAATTGTTTGTATTTACAACTTGTTTTAAATGAATGGGTGATTTTGATACATGTGTAAAAGCAGCATCTTTGTAATAATTTTCAAAAAGTTCAAAGGCTTTTTCTAAACTATCATCAAAATTTAAATAAACAGAAGCAAAAATACCCCTACTAAAATTACCCCTATTTGGAATAAACATTAATTCTTCAGAAAAATCAGCTTGTAATTTAGCCAAACTTTCATCAATTTCTTCTAAATGTTGATGAGTAAAAGCTTTATAAATGGAAAAATTATTATCTCTCCAACTAAAATGGGTTGTTTCACTTGGTGAAACACCAGCTCCTGTTGAGCCTGTAGTTGCATTAATATGCACTTCACTTTGCAACAAATTTGCATTTGCCAATGGAAGCAGAGCCAATTGAATTGCAGTTGCAAAACAACCTGGATTTGCAATATTATTAGCGCTTACAATTGCTTCCTTATTGTATTCTGGCAAACCATAAACAAATTTCCTATCTTGAAAAACCATATCGGCATTCAATCTAAAATCATTGCTTAAATCTATAATTTTTGTATTATTTGAAAATTGATTTTTTTCTAAAAACTTTCTTGAATTTCCATGACCTAAACACAAAAAAAGCACATCTACATTTGTATTAACTTTGCTGGTAAATTTCAAATCTAAAGAACCTATTAAATCTTGATGAACTTGATAAATATAATTCCCTGCATTAGAAGTGCTATAAACAAAATCTAATTCAACCTGAGCATGATTGACCAACAATCTTATCAATTCACCTGCGGTATATCCAGCACCTCCAACAATTCCAATTTTAATCATAATTATGAGTTTACACTGTGATAAATTTTATTTGACGCTCCCAATATTTTTATAAATCCTTTGACATCATCGGCAGACCAAGCTTTGTTAGTTTCACCGTATTCACCAAATTTAGATTTCATTAAATCATGTTTAGACGCTATTCCATTCAAACTAAAATGATATGGTTTCAAAGTAATGTATACTTCACCTGTCACCGTTCTTTGTGAATTTGTTAAATATGCTTCCACATCTCTCATTGCAGGTTCAAAATAAAGCCCATCATGCAATAACATTCCATAGGTACTCCCCATCTGTTCTTTCATGTTTTGTTGCCATTTAGACAATACATGTTTTTCTAACAAATGATGTGCTTTTATTATAACAACAGCCGCTGCGGCTTCAAACCCAACCCTACCTTTAATTCCAACTATGGTATCTCCAACATGAATATCTCTTCCTATAGCGTATTTAGAAGCAATTGCCTCCAATTTCAGAATTGTATTTATTGGCGTATCCATTTCATCATCCATTCCAACTAATTCACCTTTCTCAAAATGAAGTTTTACATCAGTTGGTTCTGTTTTTTCTAATTGACTTGGATAAGCTTCTTCAGGTAAAGCTTGATAAGAATTTAACGTTTCAACTCCACCAACACTTGTCCCCCAAATCCCTTTATTAATAGAATATTTAGCTTTAGACCAAGGAAAATCAACACCATTTTCTTTAAGGTATTCTATTTCTTCTTGTCTAGATAACTTTAAATCTCTAATAGGTGTAATTATCTCAATTTCAGGAGCTAATGTTTGAAAAATCATATCAAAACGAACTTGATCGTTTCCTGCACCTGTACTTCCGTGAGCTATATATTTAGCACCTATTTTTTTTGCGTACTCTACTACTTCAATGGCTTGAAAAACTCTTTCTGCACTTACAGATAAAGGGTACGTGTTATTTTTCAACACATTACCATAAATCATATATTTAATTGCTTTGTTGTAATAAACATCTAAAATGTTTTGGTTAACATGAGATTTTACCCCCATATCATAAGCTTTTTGTTCTACAGTTTCCAATTCTTTTTCAGAAAAACCTCCAGTATTTACCAATATACTGTAAACCTCATAATTCAGTTCATTTTGTAAATATTTGACACAATATGATGTATCTAATCCTCCGCTATATGCAACTACTACTTTTTCCATGATATTTTATTTTTTCTTCTTTAAAAACAATGCTTGTTTTATTCTTTTTAATCTACTTAGTGTTTTTGAATTGTATTCGTGCTCCTTTATATTTTTGGAGTTTTTTGGATCATATAACATCCCAGTACACAAACACATTTTTTTATCTGTTCTTAATAACACATCATAATTTTTACACGTTTTACAACCATTCCAAAACGCTTCATCTGAGGTTAATTCTGAAAAGGTTACCGGTTGATACCCTAATTCATAATTAATTTTTAAGACTGCTAAACCAGTGGTAATTCCAAAAATTTTAGCCTCAGGATATTTCTTTTTAGAATACTCTAAAATTTCCTTTTTAATTTTTTTAGCCAATCCTTGGTTTCTATAATTAGGATGAACAATTAATCCTGAGTTTACCACAAACGATTTATTATCCCAAGTTTCTATATAGCAAAAACCTGCAAATTCATCATTCTCAATTGCAATAACAGCATTCCCCGTACTAATTTTTTTTGTAATATATTCTGGAGTTCTTTCTGCAATACCAGTACCTCTAATTTTTGCAGACTCCTTTATTGTGTTACAAATTATCTCAGCATATTTAATATGCGATATGTCAGCTTTAACAATTTTCATTGCTTACCTTATTATTATTTTGAAATTTAAATCTTGATGTTTTGAGAAGTGAAAACGGACGCACCGAATTCCATAAATAATTAAGCCCACAAGGGGCGACGAGTGTAACAGCGTACAATTGAAATATGTAAATTATCTGTTTTCATTACTGCAAAATTACACAAAAAATCTTTACGAGATTAAATTTGTTTAATAATTAACAATATCACCCAAAAATCCACCCAAAATTAACATTCTCTATTAAAACAAATACAAATGTACTACATTAGAATTGAATCAGTTATGCTTTATCAGCTAAATTTCAACATCTTTCCATTGCAAAATATCTTCATTAAAAAGACCTCCCTTTATTTTACCCCTATATTTCTACATACTACTGGTAAACCCTTACGTAATCTATTTCGTACTTTAAAGGAAATTCAGTTTTAGAGGGATTTCCACCATTTGACCCTATCGCTAAATTTAATAATAAAAAATGTTCTTGATCAAAGGGGTATTCTAAGTTACTAAATTCATTGGTAACATTTTTTTGTTTGGTACTGTGACTATTTAATAATTCGTTATCCAAATAAATTGAAATATTAGTAGCATCCCAGTCCATTCTCCAAACATGAAATTTATCTTCCCATTGAGAATCAGCCGCCATAAATTCAGAAAGAGGTTTCACCCCTGTATTCCATACTGATTCCCATCTATCCTCTGAACCCCACGCAAAATTCGCCAAAATAATAGGTTCTCCTTTTTTTCGATATAATTCAAGAATATCAATTTCGCCGCAACTTGGCCACTCTCCTTTTGTCCCTAAAGTCCATATCGCAGGCCAAGCTCCTTTTTTAGTAGGTATTTTAGCTCTAATTTCAATTCTACCATATTTCCACGAATGTTTTCCTTGGGTTGTTATACTTGAAGAAGTGTATTCGGCTGTTTGCCTATTAATCCTCCAGTTAGAAGAAGAACCATCATAATTAGGATTGACAACCGTTTCTCTTTTCCCTTCAATAACTAATGTATGATTTTTAATAATGGTATTTTCTTCTTGATACCATTGCAATTCTGAATTTCGCACAAATCCTTCTTCAAAATTCCAATCATTCTTATCTACCTTTCCATCTATATCAAACTCCTCATTCCAAACTAAAGTCATTCCTTTGTATACTTTGGGTGTATTTTTATCCGGAGAAAAATCTGATACTTCAATTAGCTCTTCTTCAGGTTCAATTATCACTTCAGGTGTTATTTCTTCATTTTCTGCACCACAAAAAGTAAATAGAGTTGCTAATATTATTAAAATAAAATAAGGGTGTTTTTTCATCTTTAATTATGAATATTATTAAAAACAAATATAATTAATTTAACAAAAAAAATCCTGATAAACACGAAAGTTCATCAGGATTATAAACATTTAAAATAGGTTGTTATACAATTTTAATCATTGCTGTCATGGAAGCTCTTAAAAACTCTCCAATTTCTTCAACCGGATGGTTTCTAATTGCATCATTTACTTCAATCAACTCTTTATTATCAACACCATTTGAACCATCATTAAACGGTCTTCCAACATAACTAATTGGCGTTTTTTTAACATAATCTTCAATTAAAGGCTTACACGCATGGTCAAATAAATAACATCCATATTCAGCCGTATCAGAAATCACACTATTCATTTCGTATAATTTTCTACGTGCAATGGTATTTGCAATTAACGGTGTTTCATGTAGTGACTCGTAATAAGCCGATTCATCAATAATTCCTGATTCTGTCATAGCTTCAAAAGCTAATTCTACACCAGCTTTAACCATTGCCACCATTAACACCCCATTATCAAAATATTCTTGTTCTGAAATTTCAACATCAGAAGCAGGTGTTTTTTCAAATGCTGTTTCACCCGTAGCAGCTCTCCATGTTAACAAATTCACATCGTCGTTAGCCCAATCTTCCATCATTGTTTTAGAGAAATGACCACTCATAATATCATCCATATGCTTTTCAAACAGAGGACGCATAATATCTTTTAATTCTTCTGAAGCGTTAAACGCCGCAATTTTTGCAGGGTTTGACAAGCGATCCATCATGTTTGTAATTCCACCATGCTTTAAAGCTTCCGTAATTGTCTCCCAACCATATTGAACTAGTTTAGAAGCATAACCCGCTTCAACACCTTCAGCAATCATTTTATCAAAACATAAAATTGATCCTGTTTGTAACAATCCACAAAGAATGGTTTGTTCTCCCATTAAATCTGATTTTACCTCAGCAACAAAAGAAGACTCTAGAACTCCTGCAGTATGACCACCTGTACCAACAGCATAAGCTTTTGCATAATCCCAACCTTTTCCTTCAGGATCATTTTCAGGATGTACTGCTATTAATGTAGGCACTCCAAATCCCCTCTTAAACTCTTCGCGAACTTCAGAACCTGGTGATTTAGGCGCTACCATAATTACAGTAATATCTTTTCTAATTTGCATTCCTTCTTCTACAATGTTAAAACCGTGAGAATACGAAAGTGCCGCCCCTTGTTGCATTAGTGGCATAACAGCAGACACAACAGCTGTATGTTGTTTATCAGGTGTTAAGTTTATTAATAAATCTGCGGTAGGAATCATTTCTTCGTAAGTACCTACTTTAAAGTTATTTTCTGAAGCGTTTAAAAACGATTGTCTTTTTTCAGAAATTGCAGCTGGTCGTAACGTATAAGAAACATCTAAACCCGAATCCCTCATATTTAACCCTTGATTTAACCCTTGAGCTCCACAACCAACAATTACAATTTTCTTCCCTTTTAAAGCTTCTACACCCTCACTGAATTCAGAAGAATCCATAAATCTACATTTTCCTAATTGATCTAATTTATCTCTTAACGAAAGTGTATTAAAGTAATTTGCCATTTTTCTATTTTCTATAATTAATTAATTTCTGATAACAATTCTGATATTGCCATTTTTGGTCTCGTAATTGCTATTCGTCCAGAACGAACAAATTGCAACAACATCCCGTATGGCTCTAATTTTTCGTAAAGTCTGTCAATATCTTCTTTTGAGCCTGTTCTTTCAATTACAAAATAACGCTCAGTAATAGTTACAATATGTGCTCTTTTAAATTTTAATTTTGTTTGAATTTTTTCATCGTACAAATATTTCGTTGAAATTTTAAATAAGGCTGTTTCCTGATAAATAATTTCATCATCAGTATGGTAAAAAGCCCTAATTACTTCAATTTGTTTTTCTAATTGCCCTACTAACTTACGAGCTTTAACTTCATTAATATTTACAACGAATGTAAATCGGTGCACATTTTCTATTTCCGATTTTGAAACAGTCATACTTTCAATATTGATATGACGTTTTAAAAATATTGCCGAAAGGCGGTTTAATATCCCTATATTATTTTCTGTATATACCGAAAAGGTAAATTTTTGATTTTCTTCCATAATTAACTTAATCTTATCTCTGAAACACTCGCTCCTGTTGGTATCATTGGGAATACGTTATCTTCTTGCTCTATAATTACTTCTAAAAAATACGATTCTTTAGATTGCATCATTTCTTTTATGGCCGCATCCAAATTTTTACGTTCTGATACTCTTTGCGCTTTTATGCTATAAGCCTCAGCCAATTTAACAAAGTCTGGACTAACCATTTCTGTTGAAGCATAACGTTTATCAAAAAACAATTCTTGCCATTGACGAACCATTCCTAAATAACTATTATTTAAAACAACAATTTTAACCGCTGCTTTTGCTTGTAGAATTGTGCCTAGCTCGTTACAAGTCATTTGAAAACCTCCATCACCAATAATAGCAACTACTTCCCTATCCGGAGCCCCCATTTTAGCACCAATTGAAGCCGGTAATGCAAATCCCATAGTTCCTAATCCACCCGATGTTACACTACTTCTCGTTTTAATAAAATCAGCATAACGACAAGCAAACATTTGATGCTGACCAACATCTGAAACAATTACCGCATCACCATTGGTTTCTTTATTAATACCTCCTAAAACTTCACCCATTGTTAAACCGGGCTTCGTTGGATTTAATTGATCATTAATTACTTGATCTTTTTCTATTTGATACAACTTATCAAATTCTTTCATCCACTCTTTATGGTCTGCTTTGTCAACATATTGCATAATTTCAGCCAATGTTTCTTTTACAGTCCCTAAAACAGCAACATCTGTTTTTACATTTTTATCAATCTCCGCAGAATCAATTTCAAAATGAATTACCTTAGCTTGTTTTGCATATATACTTGGATTCCCTGTAACACGATCATCAAAGCGCATTCCAATAGCAATTAAAACATCGCAATCATCAGTTAGTATATTTGGCGCATAATTCCCATGCATTCCTACCATACCCACATTTAACGGATGACTTGTTTCTAGGGCTGAAAGACCTAAAACTGTTGATGCCGAAGGGATATCTGTTTTTTCAATAAAGTCTTTAAACTCTTTTTCGGCACCTCCAATAATTACACCTTGCCCCCAAATAATAAATGGTTTTTTAGCTGAATTAATTACCGTTGCGGCTTCTTTCACTTTATGAATATCAAATTCAGGAATTGCTTTATAGCTTCTAATTTTCTCACATTTTTTGTATGAAAAGTCCAATTCACCAAACTGCGCATCTTTTGTAATATCAATTAAAACAGGACCTGGACGACCTGATTTTGCAATATAAAATGCTTTTGCCATAACCTCAGGAATTTCTGAGGCTTTTGTAACTTGGTAATTCCATTTCGTAACTGGTGTTGAAATACCAATAATATCGGTTTCCTGAAAAGCATCAGAACCCAGTAAATGAGAAGCTACCTGACCGGTAATACACACCAAGGGAGTAGAATCAATTTGCGCATCGGCAATTCCGGTAACTAAATTTGTTGCCCCTGGACCAGAAGTTGCAAATACAATTCCAGGCTTCCCTGTTACTCGGGCAAAACCTTGTGCTGCGTGTGCAGCTCCCTGTTCATGACGGGCTAATACGTGGTGAAATTGATCTTGATATTTAAAAATCTCATCATATACAGGCATAATAGCCCCGCCAGGATATCCGTAAGCTAAATCTGCACCCTCTTCCAATAAACATTTAATTACGGCCTCAGCCCCCTTTATTTTTAGTGTTTTTGAGGAGGTCTCTTCCTTATCTTCTTTTTTTAATGTTTCCATAAGTTTAAAATTTATCCGTAACACAGCCTTCAGAAGCAGAAGAAACGGTTTTTGCATATTTATATAATATTCCTTTTGTATGTTTTAAAGCTGGCTCAACCCATTGTGACTTTCTTTCGGCCAATTCCTCATTCGAAATTTTCACATTAATAGTCTTATTATCAGCATCAATTACAATAACATCTCCATCTTTCACCAACCCTATAGCTCCTCCTGATTGTGCTTCAGGTGTAATGTGTCCAACCACAAAACCGTGTGTTCCTCCTGAAAAACGTCCATCGGTAATTAAAGCAACTGTTTTCCCTAAACCGGCACCCATAATAATTGACGTTGGTTTAAGCATTTCTGGCATTCCAGGACCACCTTTTGGGCCAACATAACGAATTACTACTACATCTCCTTTTGAAACTTTACCAGCCCCGATCCCGTCATTAGCTTCTTGCTCACTATTGAAAACCACCGCTTTACCTTCAAACAAATTCCCTTCATTACCACTAATCTTTGCTACGGAACCTCCAGTAGCTAAATTCCCAAATAAAATTTGAAGATTACCTGATGGTTTTAACGCTTTCTCTGTGGTGTGTACTACCTTTTGATCGTCTTCAAAACTCAATGGTTTTACATCTGCTAAATTTTCAGCTAATGTTTTTCCTGTAATTGTCATACAGTCTCCATGTAAAAAACCTTTTTCTAACAAATATTTCATTACTGCTGGAGTACCACCAACACCGTGAACATCTTCCATTAAATATTCTCCACTAGGTTTTAAATCTGCAATTAAAGGAGTTCTGTCACTTACACGTTGAAAATCATCTAATGTAAATTCAATGTCTGCCGCATGTGCAATTGCCAAATAATGTAAAACAGCGTTGGTAGAACCGCCTAAAGCGTTTACCAGTGCAATCGCATTTTCTAACGATTTTTTAGTGATAATATCTGACGGCTTTAAATCCAACTCTAACAAGTTTTTAATGGCCGATGCAATACGTTCGCTTTCACTTTCTTTGTGTGGATTTTCGGCAGGAATAGATGAATTGTAAGGCAGTGCAAATCCTAGCGCTTCAATTGACGAAGCCATTGTATTTGCTGTATACATTCCACCGCATGCTCCTGCTCCTGGAATAGCGTTCTTTATAATTTCTTTATATTCTTCTTCTGAAATATCTCCAGCTATTTTTTGACCTAAGGCCTCAAATGCCGAAACAATGTTTAATTTTTTTCCCTTATAGTTTCCCGCAGCAATTGTACCACCGTACACCATTAATGAGGGCCGGTTTAAACGCAACATTGCCATAATTGCTCCAGGCATATTTTTATCACACCCAACAACAGTAACCAAACCATCATAACTTTGAGCGTTCATAACAATTTCAATAGAATCTGCAATAACATCACGAGAAGGTAATGAATAATTCATACCTAAAGTTCCCATTGAAATACCATCACTGACTCCAATTGTATTAAAAATTAACCCTATTTGATCTTGTTTATTTACCTCTTCTTTAATTTTTGAAGCTAAACCATTCAAATGCATATTGCAAGGGTTACCATCGTAACCTGTACTGGCAATTGCAACTTGAGGTTTTTTCATATCCTCATCTGAAAGACCAACAGCGTATAACATGGCTTTTGCAGCCGGTTGCGTTGGATCTTGCGTTACCCTTTTACTATGTTTATTTAATTGCATTATTTTAAATCCTTTTTTACTGTTTTAAATTATTTTAAAACAACCTGATTTTAATATTTACTTTACAACAAGTACCAAAGTTAATTCAGGTATTTGTTTTATGGTTTTTCCAACTTACCTTTTTTACAATAGCCACATTCACAATGAACCACCTACACTATTGAACTACAAGTATTTATCTTTGTTTTTTTTACAATGATTATTCACTAAAAAAACATTTTATTTTTCGAAACAGATTTTAACCCCTTAAATATTAAACAAACAGCCTCTTTTTGTGTTAAAATTAACTGATATTAAAACAACCATTTTCATTGGGTTGTTTGGCTGATATAATTAAAAACAAAAAAACCTCCCTAAAATAAATTAGGAAGTTATTTTTGCTTTATTATAAATTACAATACTATTCCCAATCTTCCTGTGAATCAATCACAAGAACATACATACTAAATAATATTGACAATTGTTTTTTTTACTAAAATTGTATTTAGAGTAATTTATTTTTTTCTTTTTGTTTAATAATTTCTTCAACAGATAAATTTTGAATTTTACTTTCTAACCATGAAATTACATCTAAATATAAAAAAGCCCTTTTTTCATACGGGTGATCTAGATATTTTACTAATTCTGAATGTAATTTAATAAATTCATTCCGTAAATCTTGAGGATAAATATTACTTAAATTCTTTAAAAATGCAATCATTTTTATTTGCACCCCATGCAAGTCATTCATTTTCAATAAAAACTTATATGTAGAAACAATTAATTTTTCAATATTGTAATCGATTCCTGCCTCATAATGTGCTACTAAATTTAAAACACGTGAAAAGCACAACAAGTCCTCTCGCATTTTTAAATTTTTATTCTTAATTATCTTTTCTAAATAAAAAATACACTCTTCATTTTTACTTGCACCAAAATACATGCACGCAATTTTATAATAAAACACCATATTGTGATGTGCATCTATCTTTATTTTATACAATTCTAATTCAGATAGTAAAATTGGGATAAACCGCAGCCCTTCTGTAAATTTACCATCAATAAAATACATGTTTAATTTATTCTGGTTGTAGTACAAAAATGAAAGAGTTAACGTGTTTTCATTTATTAAAATATTGCCATTATCAATATCCTTCTTAAAATATTGAAGTACATTTTTAAATTTTGATTTATGACGTATTAAAAATAACGATTCTAATAAATAATTCAATCCTTTTAAATAAAAAACTGAATTTTGTTTCTTCATTTCAGGACGATCTTGAAACAAATCAATCCACTTTTGAGAATATTTATAACTTGAAACAAAATCTTGTAAAATTAAACTACGCCATAAATGAGCCTTGAACAAAAAAAGTTTTTCCATAAATCCAAGTTCAGACAACTTAAACTGCGGTAAACGTTTGTCAAAATATTCGTTCACAATTTTACCATCTGCTTCATCTTTAGCATAACCTTGCTTCAATAACAAACTGTACAATTGCAAAGAAAGATTTGATAATTTACTAGTTCTAACATTTCTTAAACTTAACTCCTTTGATTGTTCGGAAAGTTCATCAGCTCTATTACTCATACTTCGAGTAATATATTGCGACTCAATAATTTTCTCAAACTCAACAATGCCATAAGCTAAATTATTCTCATCATTATTTAAAGCAAACTCTTTAGCCTTCTCTAAAATTTTCAAACTTTGCTTATACAATCCTTTACTATATAAAATCGATGCAAAATCAAATTGCTCTCTAATTTGTGCTTTGGTATTATGATGTATAGGGTTAAAACGCAAACTCACTAAAATTTGCTTATACAAATGGGCTTTTGTATTAGATATTTGCTGTTTCTTAATATTGGTTTTTAATAAAATAAGCTCATCATTATAACTTAAAACTTTATCTAACAAATTAAATAACGACATGAAGTTGGCATCAACATTTCCTCCCAACCGACCAACATAAAGTTTAAATTGCCGCTTTTCTGATTTGGAAAGGGACTTAACTAAGGTAAAAAGCGCATCTTTTTGTTCAATAGACATTGTAGCGAAAATATTTTTAACGTACTGTACTTCAAACCACTAAACATATCGATAACAATTTGAATATAGTAATACAGTCCTTTATTTAATTATTTTATTAAACTATACTATTATTTTTGATACTTCAAAAGTGATAAAAAAAATTCAAAAATGAGTAAAAATAGAATTCAAATTTTTGACACTACCCTAAGAGATGGTGAGCAAGTACCAGGTTGCAAGTTAAATACTAAACAAAAACTGGTAATCGCTGAGCGCCTAGATATTATAGGGGTTGATGTTATTGAGGCCGGATTTCCAATTTCAAGTCCAGGTGATTTCAATTCAGTTGTTGAAATTTCAAAACTAGTAAGAGAAGCTACTGTTTGTGGACTTACAAGAGCCAACCAAAAAGATATTGAAGTTGCCGCGGACTCATTAAAACACGCAAAACGCCCAAGAATCCATACAGGAATTGGCACTTCTGATTCACATATTATTCATAAATTTAATTCCACAAAAGAAAAAATAATAACGCGCGCGTATGATGCCGTTGCCTATGCAAAGAAATTTGTTGAAGATGTAGAGTTTTATGCTGAAGATGCCGGACGAACAGATAATGAATATTTAGCACGAGTTTTAGAAGAAGTTATAAAGGCTGGAGCAACAGTTTTAAACATACCTGATACAACAGGATACTGTTTACCCGATGAATATGGCGCTAAAATAAAATACTTAAAAGAAAATGTTAAAGGTATTGACAATGTAATATTATCATGCCACTGCCATAACGATTTAGGACTGGCAACCGCCAATGCAATTGCAGGTGTTCAAAATGGAGCTCGTCAAATAGAATGTACTATAAACGGAATTGGCGAACGTGCCGGAAACACTGCACTGGAAGAAGTTGTTATGATATTAAAACAACACCCTTACTTGAATTTGGACACTAATATTAATACTAAGTTGCTATATGATACTAGTTTACTTGTTCAAAGCAATATGGGAATGGTTGTTCAACCAAACAAAGCCGTTGTTGGAGAAAATGCTTTTGCACATAGCTCTGGAATCCATCAAGATGGGGTCATAAAAAATCGTGAAACATATGAAATAATGGATCCAGCAGATGTTGGAGTTACAGAATCTTCAATTGTTTTAACTGCCAGAAGTGGTAGAGCAGCCTTAGCATATAGAGCAAAAAACATTGGTTATAATTTAACTAAAATTGAATTAGACGATTTATACCCTCAATTTTTAAAATTTGCCGATTTTCATAAAGAAATTAATAACGAAGATTTACATCATTTAATGGAATTAAATCATATTCCTAAAAGTAATATGGTTATTTAATTTACTTTCTATTGGTTAAATTTTAATTAAGTTTACAGTATTGTAAATTATAATATTTAACTTATGAATTTAAAAATTGCTGTACTTCCTGGTGATGGAATTGGGCCCGAAATAACGCAACAAGCTATGAAGGTTTTGACCGCTATAGCTGAGAAGTACAAGCACACTTTTGAATTCATAAAAGCCCCTGTGGGGTCAAAAGCAATTGATGAAGCAGGAAAATTACTCCCCAACAAAACACTTGAGATTTGTAAACATGCTGATGCCATTTTATTTGGCTCCATTGGCTACCAAAAACACGAACATTTTCCAAACACAGGAGAACTACCAGAAGATAGTTTACTAAAACTCAAAAAAAACCTAGGCTTATTTGCTAATATACTTCCCTTAACAACACATAATTCTTTAATTAAAAAATCAAATTTAAAGGAGGAAGTTATTAAAGGAACTGATTTTATTATTTACAGGGAATTAACTGGAGGCATATCTTTTGAACACAAAACATTAGCAAAAGGAGTAGAAACAGCTACTGATACTTGCAAATATACCACTGAAGAAATTGATAGAATTTCACATTTAGCTTTTAAAGCAGCAAAAGCAAGACGAAAAAAACTAACCTTGGTTGACAAAGCTAATGTTTTAGAAACCTCAACACTTTGGAGACGAAGAGTCTCAGAGATTTCAAAAAAATACCCAACTGTAATGGTAAATTTCATGTTGGTAGAACATGCTTCAATGCAACTAATATCAAATCCAAAACAATTTGATGTTATTTTAACAGAAAACATGTTCGGTGATATTTTATCCAAAGAAGCAAGTGAAATTTCTGGTTCTATCGGCTTATTAGCTTCCGTCTCAATAGGTAAAAACATAGCGTTATTTGAACCTCTTCAAGAATTTTACCCAACTGTAAAAGACAAAAATATCGCTAACCCACTGGCATCCATTTTATCTGCCGCCATGTTATTAGATTATTTTAACTTGTATGATGAAGCTGAAGATATTAAAACAGCTGTAGAAAAATCGTTAGAATTAAATATCTCAACACCTGATTTAAATACTACAAATCATTTCTCCACTGCAAATGTTGGAAATTTTTTAAGTGATTTTATATTAGATGATGAAAATACATTTTACAATAAAAATAATATAGACTTAGGTCAATCAACTATTATATAATTAAGTGAAAAATAAAAAGGCTTGGTGCGGCTAACCTTCATTTATTTTAAACACTCTAAAATTACATCTAAAAAAGTATTAACTAATCGTACATTATGAAAAGCAATACAAACATTATTGAATCAATAAATTACAGACGATCTGTTAGAATTTATGATGAAAAACAAAAGATTGACACTGACATTGTAAAAAAATGCATTCAGCAAGCCACTTTGGCACCCAATAGCAGTAACATGCAATTATGGGAATTTCATCATATCACTTCAAAAAGCATCATTGATAAATTAGCTATTGCTTGTTTGGGACAAAGCGCTGCAAAAACAGCTCAACAATTAATTGTTATAGTAGTTAGAAAAGATTTGTGGAAACTTCGCTCAAAAGAAAATACAAAACAATTAATTAATTCGTTTGGCACTAAACCTTGGAATGAATATACAAATAGAGAAAAATTTGCATTGAATTATTACAAAAAAATAATGCCTTTTGTATACACTGATTTTATTGGCATATTTGGATTTATTAAATTTGGAATATCATGGGTCACCGGACTTTTTAAACCAAGTTACCGACAACTACGTAATTCAGACATGCGCATAGTAGCTCATAAATCAGCCGGATTAGCAGCTCAAACATTTATGCTAAGCATGGCGGCGGAAAAATATGATACTTGCCCTATGGAGGGCACTGACACTCTTAGAGTAAAAAGAATATTAAACCTACCTTCTTCCAGTGAAATAAATATGGTCATTTCTTGCGGAATTAGAAAAAAAGAAGGGGTTTATGGAGATCGTTTTAGAATTCCATTCGAATCAATTTACAAACAATGGTAATTTCATATAAAATAGCACGACAAAATTAAAAACAGTCAACCGCAACAATGGCAGCAAAAGAAAACATTATAAACAAGATAATAGCGAGCAAAAATCGACCACATTTAGATTATAGCTTGAAGCATAAAACTGAAAAATTTACAGATAATTTATTTCATACTTTGTTCGACTGCAATAACTGCGTTGCAAAAAATATTGAGCAATTAGAATTAGATTTTGATGAGATTTACTTTTTAGCCTGTAATGTTAATCAAGAGTCGCATAGCACTATTTGGAATACTTTCCTTTCAAAATTACCTGAAATTTTAGAAAATTTAAATTTAGATGCACAAGAATTAGTGAAAAACGACCCAGCATCAAACAATATTGAAGAAGTGTACTTAGCTTACCCAGGTTTTTATGCCATTGCAATTTACCGTTTTAGTCATGAATTATTTCTTTTAAAAACACCTTTAATTCCTCGATTAATGAGTGAATACGCACATAGCAAAACAGGTACAGATATTCACCCCGGTGCAACTATTGGCAAATCATTTTTTATTGATCACGCAACAGGAACCGTTATTGGAGAGACCTGTTTAATAAAAGACCACGTGAAAATTTATCAAGGCGTAACATTGGGTGCTTTGCAAGTCTCAAAAGAATTAAAAAATGTAAAACGACATCCAACAGTTGAAAAAAATGTAACCATCTACGCAAATGCTACTATTTTGGGAGGTAAAACCATAATTGGAGAAAATAGCACCATTGGCGGTAACGTTTGGATTACAGAATCTATTCCAAAAAACTCGTTGGTTTACCACAAATCAGAAACCAAACTTAAACAAAAAAAATAGCATGAAAGATCTCTTTTTATTTGACTTTATAGGAAATACCCCTTTAGTAAAAGCACAAAACATTTTAACTAAACAAGGTGTTTCTCTGTTTCTAAAACTAGAAGGAAATAATCCTGGAGGCAGTGTTAAAGACCGAGCCGCATACAATATGATTGCTTCTGCTTTGGAAAGAAAAGAAATTAAAAAAGGTGACCATTTAATTGAAGCAACTAGTGGAAATACAGGTATTGCTTTAGCCATGATTGCGCAGCAATTTGGTATTAACATTGAATTGGTTATGCCCGAAAACTCAACTAAAGAACGAGTGCAAACTATGCAGGCCTACGGTGCAAAAGTTACCTTAACCCCTTCAGAATCCGGAATTGAAGGCTCAAGAGAATACGCTAAAAAAATGGTTCAAGAAAAAGAATATATAATGTTGAATCAGTTTGCCAATGATGATAACTGGAAAGCACATTACAAAACAACAGGGCCAGAAATTTGGAAAGATACCAATGGTGAAATTTCCCATTTTGTTTCGGCAATGGGAACTACCGGAACCATTATGGGAACTTCAACTTTTTTAAAAGAAAAAGACTCAAAAATTCAAATTATTGGAGCACAACCTACCGATAACTCTAAAATACCAGGCATTAGAAAATGGTCTGCCGAGTTTCTCCCCAAAATATTTAATCCTTCAAAAGTTGACACCGTAATAGAAGTAAGCGAAGCAGAAGCACGTGAAATGACAAAAATTTTAGCAAAAGAGGAAGGTGTTTTTGCAGGAATGAGCAGTGGAGGTGCTGTTACTGCGGCCTTAAAATTGTCAGAAACAATTTCAAAAGGTGTTATTGTGGTTGTAATTTGTGATCGTGGAGATCGTTATTTATCGTCAGATTTATTTGAATAAGTCTTTATAGTACTTATCTCAAATTAAGATAGGATACGTGTTGCATTTATTGTATTTTTGTTCGCTCGAATTACATAATTTTTTACCATGAAAAAAATTCAAATGGTTGACCTACAAGGTCAATATCAGAAAATAAAAGATATAGTAGACACTCAATTACAAGGCGTTTTAAATTCTTCCGCTTATATTAACGGGCCTGAAGTTCATGCTTTTCAAAAAGATTTAGAAACATATTTAGGCGTTAAAAACGTAATTCCTTGTGCTAACGGAACCGATGCCCTGCAAATTGCAATGATGGGATTGGGCTTACAACCTGGTGATGAAGTAATCACAGTTGATTTTACATTTGCTGCCACTGTAGAAGTAATTGCTTTACTAAATTTAACACCTGTATTAGTTGATGTTGAAAAAGACACTTTTAATATGGATATAGAGGCTTTGAAAAAAGCAATTACTCCAAAAACAAAAGCAATTGTACCTGTTCATTTATTTGGACAATGTGCCAATATGGAAGCAATATTAGAGGTTGCTTGCGAACATAACTTATTTGTAATTGAAGATACCGCCCAAGCAATTGGCGCAGATTACACATTTAAAAAAGGCACAAAAAAGAAAGCCGGCACCATGGGAATGGTAGGTACAACATCATTTTTCCCTTCTAAAAATTTAGGTTGTTACGGAGATGGTGGCGCTATATTTACAGATAATGATGAATTAGCACATACCATAAGAGGAATAGTAAATCACGGAATGTACAAACGTTATTACCATGATGTAGTTGGTGTAAATTCTCGTTTAGATAGTTTACAAGCTGCGGTATTAAGAATAAAATTACCGTTGCTAAATAGCTATTGTGATGCTCGTAAAAAAGCCGCTGAATACTATTCAAATGCATTTTCTTCAAATGAACATATTATTACGCCAGTTATAAGTGATTTTACTACCCACGTATTTCACCAATACACATTACAAATAACCAACGGCCAACGTAATGATTTACATCAACATTTATTAGATAATGGCATTCCAAACGCAATTTACTATCCAGTTCCTCTACACAGTCAAAAAGCCTATGCTGATGAACGCTACAGTGAAGATGATTTTAAGATAACCAATGAATTAATTGATACTGTTATTTCATTACCAATGCATACTGAATTAGACGAGGAACAATTATCATTTATCACAACAACAATATTAAATTTTATCAAATAATTATGAAAAAAGTGTTGGTAACAGGTGGATTAGGATTTATAGGATCTCATACTGTTGTTGAGCTACAAAACGAAGGATTTGAAGTGTTGATTATTGACAACTTATCAAATTCAACGATTGAAGTATTAGATAATATTACCTCAATTACAGGAATTAAACCTACCTATTTTAATATTGATTTGAAAAATAAAACTGCTGTAAAAGATTTTTTCGCAACAAATAAAGTTGATGGAATTATTCACTTTGCGGCATCGAAGGCAGTAGGAGAAAGTGTTCAAATACCATTAGAATACTACGAAAACAACATTAGTAGCTTGGTATACATTTTACAGGAAATGAAAGCCAACAATTTGAATAATTTCATTTTCAGTTCCTCTTGTACCGTATATGGGCAAGCTGATGAATTACCAATTACTGAAAACGCACCTATTAAGCCGGCTGAATCTCCATACGGAAACACCAAACAAATTGGAGAAGAAATAATTAAAGATGCTACTAGAATTTCAGATTTAAAAGCAATTGCATTGCGTTATTTTAATCCTACAGGAGCACATGAATCAGCTAAAATTGGAGAATTACCAATTGGAGTTCCTCAAAACTTAATTCCGTTTGTTGCTCAAACTGCAGCTGGTATTAGAGCTGAATTATCTGTTTTTGGAAGTGACTACGACACTACTGATGGAACTGCTGTTAGAGATTACATTCATGTGGTTGATTTAGCAAAAGCACATATTGTAGCACTGAAAAGACTAATTGAAAACAACAATAAAGCAAAATATGAAGTTTTTAATTTGGGAACAGGAAAAGGAAATTCAGTTTTAGAAGTTATTCAATCATTCGAAAAGGTTACTGGACAAAAAGTTAATTACAAACTAGTTGACCGTAGAGAAGGAGATATAACCGCTGCTTACGCCGATACTAATTATGCAAATAATGAATTAGGTTGGAAAACCAAATTAAGCTTAGACCAAGCATTACTTTCAGCTTGGGAATGGCAGAAAACATTATAAATATAAATTCAATTCTTATTGTAAAAAGGTCAAATTAGTCTACACTAATTTGACCCTTTTTTTTCTCGAAGTTACTAAAAACCAAAAATTTAGTTAAAAACCATTTTAGTCCTATTAATTTTCATAAATTTGTAACTCAAAATTCAAGAGGAAAAATTTGAACTGATTGCAACCTCATAAAAAAATGCTAAAGCAGTAATTATTTACTTCTTTTAGCGACGGTCGCAATTAACAACATTCTTCTTTATTTAATTAAAAAAATTAAAGATATGTCATATTTATTTACATCCGAATCTGTTTCGGAAGGTCATCCAGATAAAGTTTCTGATCAAATTTCAGATGCATTGGTTGATAATTTTTTAGCATTTGACAAAGATTCAAAAGTAGCTTGTGAAACCTTGGTAACAACAGGTCAGGTTGTATTAGCAGGAGAAGTAAAATCTAAAACCTATTTAGATGTACAAAAAATTGCCAGAGATGTAATCAATAAAATTGGTTATACCAAAAGTGAATATATGTTTGACGGAAATTCATGTGGTGTTTTTTCAGCAATTCATGAGCAATCTCAAGACATTAACCAAGGTGTTGATCGTGAATCAAAAGAACAACAAGGTGCAGGTGATCAAGGAATGATGTTTGGGTATGCAACCAATGAAACTGAAAACTATATGCCTTTAGCTTTGGATTTAAGTCATCTAATTTTAGTAGAATTGGCAGCATTACGTAGAGAAAATAACGAAATTACTTATTTACGCCCCGATTCTAAAAGCCAGGTAACAATTGAATATACAGATGACAATGTGCCTTTTAGAATAAAAGATATTGTTGTTTCTACACAACACGATGACTTTGGACCAACCGATGAAGCGATGTTAACCAAAATTAAAAGCGATGTTATTAATATTTTAATTCCTAGAGTTGAAGCAAAATTACCAGCAGAAATAAAAGCGTTATTTAACAAAAATATTGTGTATCACGTAAATCCGACAGGTAAATTTGTTATTGGTGGACCCCACGGAGATACCGGCTTAACTGGAAGAAAAATTATTGTTGACACATACGGAGGTAAAGGAGCACATGGTGGTGGTGCTTTTTCAGGTAAAGATCCGAGTAAAGTTGATAGAAGCGCCGCTTATGCAACACGTCATATTGCAAAAAATTTAGTTGCTGCAGGTGTAGCTGATGAAATATTAATTCAGGTTTCTTATGCCATTGGCGTAGTAGAGCCAATGGGAATTTACGTGAACACTTACGGTTCATCAAATGTTGATTTAGCAGATGGGGAAATTGCTGAAGTAGTAACAAAATTATTTGACATGACCCCTTCAACTATTGAAAAAAGATTAAAATTGCGCCAACCAATGTATCTGGAAACGGCTGCTTACGGCCATATGGGACGTAAAAACGAAACCGTTACAAAAACATTTAAAAATGTTGATGGCACAGAAAAACAAGTTGACGTTGAACTATTTACATGGGAAAAACTAGACTATGTGGATAAAGTAAAAGCGGCTTTCGGTTTATAAATAATTCTATTTTGAAATTCCACCTCCATAATTAATAAATTTATGGGGGTTTATTTTTTTTATAATATTTCTTTTGGTAATATTTTTCGTGTCCAAGTTTTTATTCGCTTCATTTTATTAACTCTTGAATCAGGGTTAAACTCAGAAGTAATCCTCCAAGAGTTCTCTGGCATAAATTCAATTTCCATTCCGTTTAAAACCTTTTTTGCAATTTCTTCAGAATGAATAACTGCTATACATTCCGTATTTAAATTGGCGCTTCTAGGATCAAGATTAAAAGTTCCAATAACGGTAATATCTCCATCAACTACCATAGATTTTGCGTGCAAACCAAAAATAGGTGCATTAGCTAATGTAGACTGTAATTCACCTGTCATAATCCTTATGCGTTCAGCTGCATCAGGTCTAAACTCATAAATTTCAACACCCGTATCTAACAATTTATCTCGATCAGTTTGATAACTGCTAAACGCCTCTACATTATCTGTAGACCCCAAACTATTTGTTAAAATTCTTATTTTAACACCTCTATTTACAGCTTCCCTAAAAAGCTGCTGACTCAAATCAGAAGTAATTAAATAGGGTGTTTGAATTTCAATGGTGTGTTTTGCGTTTTTCACCAATTTAATCAATGCGGTTGTTGAATAACCTCCACCTCCTAAACCATTTAAACCATCATTTTTTCCTGGCTCATCAGAAACAAAGATAACATCATCCACCCAAACTAATCTATCTGACTTTTTAATTGTTTCAAATACTATTGGTAAATTTTCAATTTGGCTTCTAATTTGAGGCCAAAAATTTTCGGGATTACAAGCATATTGATGTAATTTTTCAAAAACCAAAGCACTATCTTCAATTTCACCATCCGAATCAGCCAATTCATTTACATCTACACTTAATTTACTATTCCAAAACTCACTAAATGAAGCGTTCACATCTTTGGTTATTTTACCGAACAACAATACATCTCGATCTCTAAAATTATACTCATGGTCATAATCAAAATATTCATCCGCAACATTTCTACCACCTGTAATTACTACTTTTTTATCTACAATAAAAGTTTTGTTATGCATTCGTTGATTAACCCCTCTAAAATCAGTTGCTATTTTTTTAATTTTGCTGAAAATATTTTTTCCGAAATTCATTCCCGGATTGTACAATTTTATTGAAATATTTTCATGAGAATTCAATGTTAAAACATCTTTAATATTAGCATCTACCATAATATCATCCACTAATATTCGCACTTTAACTCCCCTATCTGCAGCTTTAACCAAATAATCAATAGCAATAAGCCCAACATTATCAGTTGAAAAAATAAAATATTGTATATCTATGGTTTCAACAGCATTTTCACAAAGCCATGCTCTTATCACTAATGAGCCTCCTCCATCTTCCAAAACATAAACACCCGTTTTCTTCTTCATTAGTTCTGAAAATTCTTTTAATTCATTTGACAAACTCGAAGTACTGGAATCATGAATTCTATCACAAAAATCAATTTTATTTGATTTCTTATCTGTATTTTGATCAGAACAGGAAACCATTAACATTAAAACAAGTAAGTGAAAGTATTTCATATTTTCTTGGCAATTTTTAAGTCAAGCCTAAATATACAATTAACTTTGATATGACACGACCGATTTATTTTGCTGAATCTTTTTCATTGTTTCATATTATTTAAATACAAATAGAATAACAGTAACCTAAGGTTAAGCCATTTAAACAAGGTATTTCGGTATAATTTCTAACGTTTAAAAATCAATATCTAAAGTAATTTTTGCCCCGTATACTATCCTACTTAAAAAGTATTAACCATTAAGTGAGGCCGTAATTAACTAACTATTAAATTAATAAAACATCTATTTACCTATAACTCATCTAACAAGTGTTAACGATTGTTAAGCGATTCGGAATATACATATTATGTACTTAACTTTGATGTTATGAACAAACAAAACTACAAATGGGTTGTTTACTTTATTAGCATAACTATAATAACTACTATATTAGTTCAAGTTTATTGGAATTATAGAGAATATCAAATAAACAAACTAAACCTAATAAGTAAAGTTCAATTGAGCTTAGATAACTCTGTAGAAACTTATTTTGCCAATTTAACAAGATCAGGAATCATAACTTTTAATTCTACTGATACAAATAACCCTACCAGCAAACCTGACACTGTTATTGTTGGCACTGGCTCCAGACATAGCTTTCGAAAAAAAATTGATAGCACTTTGCAAATTTTAGCAAAAAATGATAGTATAAATAAACCCATAATTATCAAAAACTTAAAAAACGATTCTTATCCGTTTTTTACACCTGACAAAAACTTTCCAAAAAACTTAGATAGTTTAATTTCGAAAGTGGTGGTTTCAATTTCGCGAGATACTTTAGATTTACTTAGGTTAAACAACTACTTATCTAAAGAGCTTAAAAGAAATAATATTGACGTAACTTATGGATTAAAATTTACTTACAACAAGCGGATTTCAAAGGATAGCATTATTAAAAAAACAAAAATATTTAACCTAAAAAATATTCCTGCAAAACATTTAAAAACAATTTCAAAATCAACTTTTTTACACAAAAACAAATTAGAGTTATTTTTCACAAATGAAACTGAGGCCTTGTTAAAGGCATCCTTTATAAGTATTTTATTATCGTTGCTACTATCAATTAGCATCATCTCAAGTTTGGTTTATTTGTTAAAAACAATTTATAAACAAAAGCAGTTGGATGAAGTTAAAAACGATTTAATTAATAATATTACACATGAATTTAAAACACCTATAGCAACAATCTCAACTGTTCTTGAAGCCTTGAAAAACTTTAACGCCTTAAACAACAAAACAAAGTCAGAAAAATACATTTCTATGGCCAATTTACAAGTTAACAAACTTAATATGATGGTTGAGAAAATATTAGAAACCGCTACTTTAAACCAAGACAATTCAAAGCTTTCAAAACATTCAATTAACATTTTTGATTTTTTTGAGCATTTAATTAAAAAATACAAAACAATGAATATTGATAGAACTTTTATACTCAATAGTTCTATTGAAGATAACACAATACTTGTAGATGAATTTCAATTTGAAAATGCCATTGGAAATATTATTGACAACGCAATTAAGTATGGAGGAGATACCATTACCGTTTCATTAAATTCGCTTAAAACATCAATTGAAATATTAATAAAAGACAATGGAAAAGGTATTCCTTCTAATCAAAAAGAAAAAGTTTTTGAACAGTTTTATCGCATTCCAACTGGCAACACACACAACGTAAAAGGATTTGGAATTGGATTGTACTATACCAAAAGTATCATTGAAAAACACGAAGGTACCATTAGCATTATTTACGATAAAAACCACAATACTACTTTTAAAATTAGTTTACCTCATGATTGATAAGATCAAAATATTACTGGCAGAAGACGAGCCTTCTTTGGGTCAAATTATTAAAGAAAGTTTAGAAACTCGTAATTTTGAAGTATTACTTTGTGAAGACGGAGAAGCGGCTTACGCCAGTTTTATATCAGAAAAACCACTTTTATTAGTATTGGATGTTATGATGCCTAAAAAAGATGGATTTACCTTAGCAAAAGAAATTAGAAAAGAAGATTCAACTATTCCAATTATTTTTTTAACGGCAAAATCGCAAACTGAAGACGTGGTTGAAGGTTTTAATATTGGTGGTAACGACTACTTAAAAAAACCTTTTAGCATGGAAGAATTAATTGTTAGAATTAACGCCTTGTTAAAAAGAAATACAACAACCATTTCTGATGAAATTAATTTAGGAAAATATACCTTTAACTTAAAAAAGCAAACCCTTCAATTAGATAAAATTTCAGAAAAATTAACACATCGTGAAGCAAATTTATTATACTATTTAATAAAGCATAAAAATCAAGTACTTGAACGATCCTTTATTTTAAATAAATTATGGGGCGATGACGATTTTTTCAATGCACGAAGTATGGATGTGTTTATAACAAAACTTAGGAAAAAATTAAAAAGCGATACATCTATCCAAATAATCAATGTTAGAGGATTTGGCTATAAATTGATTTATTAATACTTTAGTATTGTATTGTTAATTCATAAAAAAATTAATTACTTTTGCTTTTTAACTCGACTTATATTTGAAATTATGCACGTAGCCATTGCCGGTAATATTGGAGCAGGTAAAACCACTTTAACAAAACTTTTAGCTAAACATTATAAATGGGAACCACATTTCGAATCGGTTGAAGAAAACCCTTATTTAGATGATTTTTACGGGGAAATGGAGCGATGGTCATTTAACTTGCAGGTTTATTTTTTAAACAGTCGATTCAGACAAATACTTGAAATTAGAGAAAGCGGTAAAAATATTATTCAGGACAGAACCATTTATGAAGATGCCAGAATTTTCGCTCCCAATTTACATGCTATGGGGCTAATGCCCAATAGAGATTATGGTAACTACACTTCTTTATTTGAATTAATGGAACGATTGGTTTCACCTCCAGATTTATTAATTTATTTACGCGCCTCTATCCCAACATTGGTTGGTCAAATTCATAAAAGAGGTCGTGATTATGAAAACTCTATCAGTATTGATTATTTAAGCCGCTTAAACGAACGCTATGAAGCTTGGGTTACAAAATACACCAAAGGAAATTTACTAATTATTGACGTTGACAATATAAACTTTGTTGAAAATCAAGAAGATTTAGGATCTATTATTGATAAAATTGACGCACAAATAAATGGTCTTTTTTAAGTAAATATTGAAATAACAAACTCTACATATATAAAACCTAAGAAGTGAACAGGCTGAAATTAAAATTTCACCAACTGTAAAAACCTATTCATTATATAATATATTCATAAGACTATTATTCAAAAAGCATTTTTTAAGCTTTCAATGTTTGCTGTAACCAGAACATTAAAATAACAGCTAACAACCCTAATCCTCCCATAAAATACCAATTGGCGGCAAACCCAAAACGATCAATTATTTCCATTCCTGTTTTTGCACTAAATATATGCGAAAATGAAAAAGCCATTGAATACAAAGCTAAATAACGCCCCCCCTTACCTATAGGCGCCCTGTTCATTGCAAAATTATTCGTAAAAGGAAACGCCAACATTTCACCCAATGTAATTAACAACATACCTATTATTAAAATCCCACCCCACATGGTCATATTTAACACAACAAAACTAAGAGAAAACATCAACAAGCTCCAGGTTACAATTTTTATTTTGTTAAATAGTTTTAACTCTATGTAATGAATTAATGGCATTTCTAATATAAAAATCAAAAATCCATTTAAAGCCATTAACGATCCAATTTGAACTTCGTTTAAAGTATGAACCTCCTTATAATACAACGGCATTGTTGTAAACAGTTGTAAAAAAACAAAGCCCATTAAAAAAACAATGAATAAAAATATCCAATAAGGTTTATCCTGGTACACCGATGTTAATTTTGGTTGTTTTTCAAGGCTCTCTATTGGTTTACTAGCTATAAATTCTTTTTCCTTTAAAACAAGTTTCAACAAAAAAGTTGCTGCAATACAAGTAATTCCATCAACCCAAAAAAGTCCCGAGTAACTTAATACTTTAATTATAAGACCTCCTAAAAATGGACCAAATGAAAACCCCAGATTTATTGCCAAACGAATTAATGTTAATGATCTTGTTTGATTTTCTGGTTTACTATATGCTTTTAATGAAACAAATATGGCTGGTCTAAACATGTCAGCTACCATCATAGTCAAAAATATCCCTATTAAAAACCCTTCAAAATTACGAACATATTGCAATGCAAGAAACAAAAACCCAGTAGCTAACAAACTCCTATACATTACTTTATAAAACCCAATCTTATCGGTTAGCTTACCTCCAATCCAAGTACCTATTACAGACCCAACCCCAAAACTTGTCATAATCCATCCAACCTGACTCAATGTTAAATTTAAATCTTGTGTTAAATACAACGACAAAAAAGGCAATACCATTGTACCTGCTCTATTAATAAATGTAATTAAAGCCAACCACCAAACTTCTTTTGACAGCCCTTTAAATGAATTTCGATAACCAATTAATACTCCTTTTACCATAGTATAAAAATAAAAAACCCAGCTAAAAGCTGGGTTTAAAATGGATTCATATTATTTACATCAGAATAATCATAACATATACACACCCCAGTAGCTATTTATAAACCACTTACAAACAGTAACATATTGCAAAATATTATTCATCTAACTATCCTTACTTTTTATCAAAACTACAAAAATAATTCAATTAACATTTCTTTTTATGCAATTTAAATATTTTGTACATTCGATATCAAAACCCACAATAATGAAAATATTTTTAACTGTTTTATCTTTTATTTTTCTAATTACTAATTGCTACTCCCAAAATTCCTCCTATGAAAATGAAATTAAACATTTTCAACATAAACTAAACGCACAGTATGCGAGTTTAAAGGAATCTCCATTGACTAAAGAAGATTTAAAAACATTTAAAACTTTAGATTTTTTTGATATTGATGAAAATTACTGTGTAAAAGCCACTTTAGAATTAACCCCGGACGCTCCCTTTTTAGAAATGAAAACATCCACTGAAAGACTTCCACTATATAGAAAATATGGAATTGCTCACTTTATTTTGAATGGAAAAAAATGTGAATTAAGTATTTATCAAAGTTCAGATTTAAAAACTTATACAAATAATTTATTTTTACCTTATAACGATATTTCAAACGGCGTAACAACCTATGGAGGCGGACGCTTTATAGACTTAGAAACACCAACAAATGGAAGTACAACAATTGTAATAGATTTTAATAAATCATACAATCCATATTGCGCCTATAATCATAAATATTCATGCCCAATTCCTCCTTCAGAAAATAATTTAGCTATTTCAATTTTAGCTGGAGTAAAGGCCTTTAACAAAAAACATTAAAAAAGCCCGCACTAAATAAACAGCACAGACTTTCTCTTCTCTTTTTCATATTTTCTCTAATGTTGATTTAAACGAAAATCAGGATAAGCATCCATTCCGTGCTCTTCAATATCTAAACCTTCTTGTTCTTCATACGCACTCACCCTAATTCCAACAGTACTTTTCAACGTTTTAATAATTGCATATGACATTATTAAGCAAAATGTTCCAACAGAAACAACTCCTATAACCTGATATCCAAATTGTGCCCAACCTGCCAACTTTCCAAATATTCCAACGGCCAACGTACCCCAAACTCCACATACTAAATGCACCGCAATGGCACCTACCGGATCATCTAATTTTAAATTATCAACCAAAGCTACCGCCAATACAATTAATGCTCCTGCAACAAAACCAATTACAATTGCATCTGACACACTCATCACATCTGCACCCGCAGTAATACCAACCAAACCACCAAGAATACCATTTAAGAACATGGACAAATCATATTGTTTATATTTAAACAGAGAAACTAAAAATGCCGACAAACCACCTGACGCCGCCGCCAAACAAGTTGTTACCAACACCAAAGATGTTTTTCCTGGATTAGCTGAAAGTACTGAACCGCCATTAAAACCAAACCAACCTAACCATAAAATCAATACACCTGCCGTAGCAAATGGCATATTATGCCCCGGAATAGCCCCAATAGAACCATCCTTTTTAAATTTACCAATTCTTGCACCTAATAACCAAACCGCTACCAGTGCTGCCCATCCACCTACTGAATGCACCAAAGTTGACCCTGCAAAGTCATAAAATCCTGCTTCAGAAATAACTTCACCAAATTCATTCATTTCATTTCCAAGAGTAGATAGGAAGCCACCTCCCCATTGCCAAGATCCAACAATTGGATAAACCAAACCAACATAAATGATAGTGAAAATCATGAATGAACCTAATTTCATTCGCTCTGCAACAGCCCCTGAAACAATTGTTGCCGCGGTGGCTGCGAACATCGCCTGGAATAAAAAATCTGTCCAATAAGTATAACCTCCGTCCGCATAAGCTATGGTTAACCCATCTTCCGGGATATTTAGCCCAAATAAATCAAAAAAGTAATCTGGAATTACCCCAGCAACAAATGTACCTGGATACATTAAATTAAAACCTATTACTGTATATAATACCAATCCTATTGAAATAATAAATACATTTTTAAATAATATGTTTATTGTATTTTTTTGCCTAGTTAGCCCAATTTCAAGCAATGAAAATCCTAGATGCATTAAAAATACCAACGCAGTACAAATCATCATCCAAACATTGTTTACTGTAAATAACGTGTTATCCATCATCAAATAGTTCTAAATTTATTATTTCAGTGAATCAACACCTTTTTCTTTTGTTCTTATTCTATAGGTTTCTTCAACATTTGAAACAAATATTTTCCCATCACCAACAACACCAGTATAAGCTGTTTCCAAAATTGCATTTATGGTTCTATCTAAAAACGGATCAGACACTACAATTGACAAATACCTTCTTTGTATATCTGAAGTACTATAACTCACCCCCCTATAAACATGTCCTTCTTTCTCATTACCAACCCCAGTAACATCCCAGTAACTAAAAAAATTAACTTCAATTGCGTGTAGCGCTTCTTTAACATCACTGAATTTAGATTTGCGAATAATCGCCTCAATTTTTTTCATAATTATGTTTAATTTGGTTTAACGACACTCAAAAATATATTTTTTATTTCTTACCCCCTAATTTTTAAAGGGGTCAATGTTTATTTTTACGTTTTTAAGTTTTTGCACCCTTGTTTTTTAAAAATTACACAATATAAATACCTAATATCAAAATAAAAAACCATTAGAAATTAATCTAATGGTTTTCACACTTAGAAATAACTAACTTTTTTTAGAACGAATACATAGCAGCCACTAAAAAGGTAGACATCAAATCTGTAGGCATTCCATCAGACCCGATATACGGCTCTGACTCCCCCCAAGTATCCAACCTTAATTCAGGCTTAATTGTAAAACTCTCTACAGCATAACTCCCCGTTAATGTTGCTGCAAAAACACTAGCTTCATTACTTACATCTTCTGAGGTTAACCCAAAATACTCACCTCTTAAACCAATAGTAAAACTATCAGATGTTGAAAACTGAGGATATACAGCACCCCCATAAAAACCCTCACCATCATTATCTGCAAATGCCCCGTTTAACCCTAAATAGAATGAATCTGTCACATCAAAACCACCAGTATAATCCACTTCAAAACCAAGCGCCTCACCATTATCATAGTAGAAATTTAAATATTGCCCTTTATACCCCAACTGAAGACCACCAGAGTATGACCCCGCTATATTACTATTTACATCTGTCACATTCATAACCGCCAACATTAAACTAAAATCTTCAGACAATGCGATATCAGCTTTTAAACCAACGTGAGAAAAAGGACCACTTGAAAACAAGTAAGACGTACTGTAATTGAAATTTCCAACAGGAGAAATAACCTCGTAACCTAAATAAGTATTAAACCTACCAATAGTAAATGTTGTAGCCTCGGAAACATTCCAATAAGCATACAATTGATTAATATTATAACCACCTACCGCAGCATCACCTCGAGGGCCAAAAGCCAAATCAGCAACAACACCCGTTTTTTCTCCGTCATAAGAAACAATTACATTTGCCATTCCTAGCGCAAATCCCAATTCATTTGCAAACGAAGTTCCAAATGACTGCGCTACATTATCCGCAGCAGTTATATCTGTTTGATAATAAACATCTACTGAACCGTGAATTTGAAACTTTTTCTTTTCAACCACTTCAACAACGATTTCTTCTTGCGCTTTTATAGTACCTACTGAAAATACCGTCATCAATAAAAGCACTGTTTTTTTAATTGTTTTCATCTTTTTTTTGAAATTTTGAATTAATTGCTCTTGAATTTTTATTAATATTTATTATACACATTTGCCTTATGCTCATGAATATCTAAACCATCTACCTCTTCTTCTTTCGAAACTCTTAACCCTATTGTTTTCTTTAACGTGTACAGCACAACAAACGAAGTCACAACCGCCCAAGCCCCAATAGCCAGCACACCAATAGCCTGAACACCTAATTGAGCAAAACCACCACCGTACAACAAACCACCGTCAACAGCAAATACACCAACCAACAATGTACCTAAAGCACCACACACACCATGAACAGATATAGCCCCAACCGGATCATCAACCTTTAATTTTTTATCCACAAACTCAATTGAAAACACAATTACAATCCCAGCAACAACACCAATAATAGCAGCCCCCATTGGACTAACAGCAGCGCAACCCGCAGTTATCGCAACCAAACCAGCCAAAGCACCGTTTAATGTCATTGAAATATCTGGCTTACCATACAAACCCCAAGACACAAACATTGCCGCAACAGCAGCTGCGGCCGCCGAAAGATTTGTAGTAATTACTATACCTGCAACAGCATTTGCACTATCACCTGATATCGCCAATTCAGACCCAGCATTAAACCCAAACCAACCTAACCATAAAATAAAAATACCTAAAGCACCCAATACCAAATTATGACCTTGTATTGCATTTGATTTTCCATTTGTATACTTTCCAAGCCTTGGACCAATGAGCATTGCTGCAATTAAAGCAGCCCACCCCCCTACAGAATGCACAACAGTTGAACCTGCAAAGTCAATAAAACCAAGACCTGTTAACCAACCATCTCCCTGCCAAACCCAGTGACCTGAGATCGGGTAAATAACAACAGTTATCACTACTGAAAAAATAAGGTACGTTGTAAATTTAGTTCTTCCAGCAATAGCCCCAGAAACAATAGTAGCTGCAGTTGCAGCAAAAACAGTTTGAAAGAATAAATTATGCATATTCTCAACATCTGAGAAAAACAACGACGGATTCCCAACAAAAGCATTTATTGAATCACCATACATTATTGAATATCCAACAATCCAAAAACCAAGACTACCAATACACAAATCCATTAAGTTTTTCATTATAATATTTCCTGCATTTTTTGATCTAGTAAAACCCACCTCAACAAGTGTAAAACCAGATTGCATAAAAAACACTAAGATTCCGCAGATTACAATCCACATTAAATCTAATACAGCATTCACATCCATAATATTTATTTTTATAAGTTTAAATTGATTTTTAATTACTTTAAGGCGTCAACACCTTTTTCTTTGGTTCTTATTCTATAAACATCCTCAATGTCTGAAACAAAAATTTTCCCATCTCCAACATCTCCAGTATTTGCTGATTTCAAAATCGCATCAATAGTAATATCCAAAAACGGATCTGAAACCACAATAGACAAAAACCTACGCTGAATATCAGAAGTGCTATAACTAACACCCCTATATACATGACCTTCTTTTTCATTACCAACTCCAGTTACATCCCAGTAACTAAAAAAATTAACCTCGATTAAATGCAAAGCTTCTTTAACTTCGTCAAATTTGGATTTTCTAATAATCGCCTCGATTTTCTTCATAATAAAATGTTTTTTTAAATGATTTCGAATCAAAAATATATTTTTATTTCTTGACCCCCTAATTTTTTAGGGTATAAAGTTTATTTTTTACACTTTCTCATTTTATTACCCTTGTTTTTTATATGTATAATAAATTTTACAGTGTTTTTTATCATAAATAGATATGAAGTCAAAATAATAAAGTAGAAAAAAACAGCTTAAGACGCGTTTTGAAAATTAAAAGACAGCAAATTGCTGTTCTTTTTCAAAACTTAAGTACAGAATTAAAAGAGAAAACTATTTAAACAACAAAGAGATAATTTTTATTTACAAAAAAGAAAATAGCGTTAAATAATTAAAAAAAAAATACAAGAACATCCAAATAAACCTAAATATTAAAACAACGAAGACATAGGATAAAACAACATCTAATGACCATTTTTTAATCAACTGATTTCCATAAACAAAAGAAGACGAGATAGAAAAAAAACAGCTACTAACAATAAAGTTTACCCCTTACCCCAAAACTAGCGCCCTAGGTAAAACACGCCAAAAAATAACATTAACAACTTTATAAAACTTTTAAAATAAGGTTTCAAAAGAGATCGCAGCGATAAAACTACACAACCATTTACCTATAAAAAATAAAAACACCTGATTATTAGCTCTTCTTAATTTTTGTAAATGATTAAATCATAAATTTACATTACAACTAAAATGTTACTTTATCAACATCTACCCAACTCCACTTACCTTTTACCGTTCCATTTTGTAGCGTTACAATTCCAGGATTAGCTCTTACAACAGTTTTCAACATGGTTTCATCACCAAATAACATTTCAAAATTTAAATTATATTGAGCTTTGATATGTTGATAATCTTCATCCATTGATGACGACAACAAATAAACAGTATAACCATTTTCTAAAGCCTCATCTGAAACTTTTTTAACACCTACAAACCCATCTAAATCACTTTTAGCTAAATTATACGCAACAATTAACATTACATTATCTTCAGCAAGCACAACATCTGTCAAATCGTGCCCATCAACAGATTCTAAATAAAAATCATGAATTAGAGGCTCCTGATCACCAATATACTCCATTCCATTCTGAATATTTTTTCCAACAGCATAAGGCCTAAAATCAATTATTGGCAAATGCACCAAAACATAATATACAATATATAAAAAGGTAAATAACATTAAAAACGTTGTCCACTTTAATACATTCAAATTAAAAAGAGGTTTTATATAGACCGATTTCCAAACCAACAACAATATTAACGCTACCAAACCAATATTTTTATAAAAAGTTCCCCAAGAAGAAAGCTTTACAGCATCCCCAAAACAACCGCAATCTGTCACCTTATTATAATAAGCTGAATACCAAGTCAAAAACAAAAACACAAGTGTTATCCCAAACAAACTCCAAACAGTAAATTTTGGCAAATACCCTAACAACAAAGTAACACCTAGCATAATTTCAGCCAAAATTAATACTATTGAAAACGGAAGCGCATATGGAATTAAAAATTCCATATTTAAAACATCAGCACCAAAGTACTCCTGAAATTTATAAGCAGACCCAAGAGGATCTACCAATTTTACAAAGCCAGAAAAAATAAAAGTCAGCGCCACCACTAATCTAGATATAGATACCAAATTTCTCATATTAATCTTTTTCATTTATGTGAATTAAAGCAAAAACAGCATAATTTATCATATCTTGATAATTAGCATCAATTCCCTCCGAAACAATTGTTTTTCCTTTATTATCTTCTATTTGTTTTACACGCAATAATTTTTGAAGGATCAAATCTGTTAAAGAACTTACCCGCATATCACGCCACGCTTCACCATAGTCATGATTTTTATCCTCCATTAATTGTTTTGTAACAGCAACGTGCTTATCATATAAAGCAACTGCTTCACTAGTACTAATATCAGGTTGCTCAACCACCCCTTTCTCTAATTGTATTAAAGCCATAACTGAATAATTAATAATCCCTATAAATTCAGAAACCTCACCTTCATCCACTTTTCTCACATTATTTTGCTGCAAACCACGAATACGCTGAGCTTTGATAAAAATTTGATCTGTTAAAGATGGTAATCTCAAAATGCGCCAGGCACTTCCATAATCTTTCAATTTATCACCATATAATGTTCGGCATTTTTCAATCACCTTGTCGTATTGTTTTGAAGTTTGTTGCATGTAACTTTAATAATTTCCGTAAATTTCCAACAAATTTAATGAATTAAAAAATCAATTCTCAAATTATGAAGAAAGTTGCCGTTTTTTGTGGTTCTAGCCTTGGATTTAATGAAATTTATAAAAATGAAGCCATCAAATTAGGAACTCATTTTGCCAAAAACAATATAGGAATGATATATGGAGGTGGGAAGATTGGAATGATGGGCGTAATTGCGGACACTATTATTGAAAACCAAGGAAAGGTTATTGGTGTAATTCCAGGATTACTAAGACATGAAGAGGTAGCACACACCAATATTACCGAAATGATTGTTACCAAAACAATGAGCAAACGAAAGGTGAAAATCAGCAAATTGGCTGATGGTTATATTGCCCTTCCTGGTGGATTTGGAACACTTGATGAAATATTTGAAGCCCTAACTCTAAACCAATTAGGCATTGAACAGAAACCAGTAGGCGTTTTAAATACAAACGGATTTTTCAACCCCTTAATTTCTCAACTAGACCTTATGGTTACTGAAGGCTATTTAAAACAATCTAACAAAGAAATGCTATTAATAAGTGATTCTGTTGAAGAATTATTATCTAAAATATTAAACTACAAGGCTCCGAAAACAACAAAAATAATTAACAAGGTAGTTAACTAAACTAGCGAGTAGGATACATTTTATAATATCAAGAAATAATTAAATACCTCAAATAAAAAGTGACTTGTAAAAATATGAAAAGCATAAATTGCAACGGTAAACTAATTGATTTGACCTCTCCAAAAGTTATGGGGATTTTAAACATCACTCCCGATTCATTTTTTGATGGGGGAAAATACAATAACAATAACGCTATTATATCTCAAGTAACCAAAATGCTAGATCAAGGAGCCACGTTTATTGACGTAGGAGCATATTCATCGCGTCCAGGTGCAAAACATATTTCAGCAGATGAAGAATTAAGCCGTATTTTACCTATAATTAAATTATTAATTAAAGAATTCCCTTCGATACTAATTTCGGTAGATACTTTTAGAAGTAAAATTGCAGAACAATGCATTCAAAATGGTGCTTGTATGGTAAATGACATCTCTGCTGGAACCATGGATAAAACTATGTTTTCAACCATTGCAAAACTACAAATTCCATATATTATAATGCATATGCAAGGCTCACCACAAACAATGCAAACAAATCCTGTTTACGATAACATTGTAAAAGATGTGCTTTTCTATTTCTCGAAAAAGATTTCTAAATTACACTCCTTAGGCATAAATGATATTATTACTGATGTTGGTTTTGGCTTCGGAAAAACACTTGAGCACAATTACCAATTACTTTCTAATTTGGAGTTATTTAAAGGTTTAGAAGCACCTACACTGGTTGGATTATCACGAAAATCAATGCTTTATAAACCTCTAAATATTTCAGCAAAAGAAGCTCTTAGCGCAACCACCTCTGCGAATACAATTGCCATACTAAACGGTGCAAACATATTACGTGTTCACGATGTAAAAGAAGCTATGGAAGCAATTAATATTGTTAATTTAACAACTCAAAATTAATGCAAAAATTACTTTTAATTTTACCTTTTATTTTATTTAGCTGTACCAAACAAGAAGTTAAACTGCCAACTTTAAATATAAAAGGCATACAGGAAATTCACAATCATTCTCAAGTTTGGTTTTTTTTCAAAATAAAAAACAACGATACAATAGTACACCTCAACAAGAAAAATACCATCAGCACAACACATTGGATTTTTAATATTGACCGTAGACTTCCTTTAAAAACCATTATACCCTCCATTATAAAATTACAACATAAACACGCAAACAGCTTGCATTCAAAAGAAGGAATGCATAATTATTTTAGTTACGCTGATACAATTTCTAATAAATTATCTTTTATTGAATTTGACAACACCATTTTTAAAACCGACAATATCCTGTCTAAGTATTACATTAAAACCAATAGCGAAAATTATAAAAGCCACAACAATATAAACCTCACCTTCAACCCAAATAACACCTCGATTAATGATGCTAAAATGGAAAATGGTGAATTAAAATCAACACTACTTGATTTTATAGATTTTTCTTCTGAAGGAAAACAAACAATGCTACATTTAAATTTTAACCAAAACCTGTTATACAAAGATTATTTAGCATACAGAACCATGCTAAAATCAATCATAAATTCTGATATACTAATTAATAATACTGAATTTATTTTTAACCCAAATAAAGTTCCAGATTGCGGCTGTGAATAACCATTAAATATGCAATCTTTTTCCTATTTTTACAAAAAACAATATAAATGCTCGACTTTTTAGATTTTTCTTTTTTAGATGCTTTAGACATTGTTTTAGTAGCTGTACTTCTCTATTATGTGTACAAATTATTAAAAGGAACCGTTGCCATCAACATTTTTATTGGCATTGCCTTAATTGTCCTTATTTGGAAAATTACCGAAGCATTACAAATGGAGATGCTAAGCGGCTTATTAGGCGCCCTGTTAAGTTTAGGAGCTATAGCCGTTTTAATTGTATTTCAACCAGAAGTTCGAAAATTTTTATTAATGCTAGGATCTACAAACTTTACCAATAAACGAAGTTTTTTAAAACAATTAAAATTTTTAAAAACAGAGATCCACACCTCCATGGATGTTGAAGCCGTAATAAAAGCGTGCAAATCAATGGCAAAATCTAAAACAGGTGCATTAATTGTATTGGAGCGCACGCATAATTTAGACTTTGTTAAACCATCTGGAGACAAAATGAATATTGAAATCAACAAACCCATACTTGAAAGTATTTTTTATAAAAACAGTCCACTTCATGATGGCGCCGTAATTATAAAAGAAAATTTTATTCTTGCAACGCGTGTTATCTTACCACTATCAAACAAAACTCTTCCATCTAGGTTTGGATTACGCCATAGGGCAGCCATTGGAATTACAGAAAAAACAGATGCACTTTGCTTAGTTGTCTCGGAGGAAACCGGAAAAATCTCGTATATAAAAGATGGTGAATTTGCACTTTTCAAAAACACAGACGAATTAACAGAATTAGTCCGCTATGATTTAAATTAATAAAAAGCAATTGACTCCTACAAAAACCACTCTTAAATAATACAAAGTATCAAACAGCAATTAAACTATTTCATTGGCAAATTGCATATCGTATAGATTTTTATAGTAGCCCTGCTTATTCAGCAATTCCAAATGCGAACCTTGCTCTACAATCTCACCTTTATCCATCACAATAATTTTATCTGCTTTTTTTATGGTTGTTAATCTATGAGCAATAATTATTGACGTTTGGTGTTGCGTAATTTTATCTGTCGCCTCTTGGATTAATTTCTCCGAATATGAATCTATTGAAGAAGTAGCTTCATCTAAAATTAACACACTTGGCCTACTAACATAGGCTCGCAAAAACGCAATTAATTGTCTTTGTCCAGAAGACAACATGCTACCACGCTCTTTAACGTTATAATAATAGTTATTCGGCAAACTCATAATAAACTCATGAATTCCTATTTCAACAGCAGCCTCTTTAACACTTTCCAAAGAAATATGGTCATTACTTAATACGATATTGTTAAAAATAGAATCTGAAAATAAAAAAACATCTTGTAAAACAACAGCAATTTCTTTTCTTAAGGACGGTATTGTGTACTGTTCAATATTGTGATTATCTATACAAATCTCCCCCTTATTAATTTCATAAAAACGATTTACTAAATTTATGATAGTTGATTTTCCTGCCCCCGTTGCACCAACAATGGCAACTGTTTCACCTGCTTTTACATTAAATGAAACCCCTTTTAAAACAGGTTCACCATCAATATAACTAAAGTGTACATTCTTAAACTTTATATCTCCCTTAAAATGGGTTGCCTTCATTACGCCGTTGGTAGCAATTTGACTATGCGTATCTAATATTTCGAACACCCTATCTCCTGCAACCATACCCATTTGCAATGTATTAAACTTATCTGCTATTTGACGCAGCGGCCTAAATAACATTTGCGACATCATAATAAAGGCTATAATTTGCCCTGCATTGGTAGTACCTGAACTAACAACATCTAACCCTCCATACCAAACTAACAAACCCACAGCTATAGACGATAAAATTTCGGCAATTGGAAAAAAAATTGAATAATACCAAACAGTTCTAATATGTGCACTTTTATGTTTATCATTAATTTCAACAAAATTATTATACTCAACTTCCTCACGGTTAAACAACTGAACTATATTCATCCCGGTAATACGTTCCTGCACAAAACCATTTAAGTTCGCTACTTGGATTCGAACTTCTTGGAAAGAAGATTTTATAGCAATTTGAAACAACTTAGTAGCGTAAATTAATATAGGCAAAACTATAAATGCAATAAGTGCCATCCTCCAATTCATCAACAGCATAACCAATGCCACCACCAACATTTTTAATAAATCACTTATAATCATAAATAACCCCTGTCCAAAAAACTGAGCAATGGTTTCTGTATCAGAAACCAACCGCGTCACCAACTTTCCAACAGAAGAATTATCAAAATAAGCCATTTTAAATTTTAGCATATGTCCTTGCAGTTGCACACGAATATCTTTGATTATATTTTGCCCTAACCAGTTAACCCTATATATAAAAATAAACTGTAAAAAAACCTCTACAATTAAAAACACACAAATAAGCATTGAAAAATAAAACAAACCTTCTCTGTTTTTACTTTCAAAATAATTATTTACGATTTCTTGCAGTAAAATAGGTTTTACGACGGACACCAACGATAATAATATTGCCGAAGAGGTACCAACAAAAAACTGCCACTTATAATTTTTGGCAAACCCCATCAATCGTTTAAAAATTGCCACATCAAAAGCTTTTCCTGTAACTTTTTTATTCATCTATAAATATTGTTTTGGGGTATACTACCTGTGTTAAAAATAACCCTTGAGCTGGTACAGAAGGACCTGCATTACACCTGTTTTTACTTTCTATAATTTTTTTAAACGCTTCTAAAGATGTTTTCCCGTATCCAACATTTAACAGTGTTCCCACAACAGCACGTACCATATTTCTTAAAAATCGATCGGCGGTAATATGAAAAACCAACATCTTATCATGCTGAGTCCAAAAAGCTTTTGTGACATCACAATTATATGTTTTAACATCTGTATTTGACCTTGAAAAACATTTAAAATTAGTGAAAGTTAATAAAATTTCTGCCGCTTCATTCATTTTATCAACATTTATCTTTTTATTAATTTGCTGCCAAACCACCTCATTATTAAATGGGGTTCTCCCTAAAAGGATGCGATATTGGTAACTTCTTCTAATTGCACTAAAACGAGCGTGTGCATCTTGTTTTGTATTTATTATAGCATATACAACAATATCATTTGGTAATAATGCATTTACTTTATATACTATCTCTTTCACATTCAATTCAAATTCAATATCAAAATGAGCATACATTTGTGAAGCATGAACCCCAGTGTCTGTTCTTCCTGCACCACAAACATTAATAACCTTTTTCAAAATTATTGAAAAAGCATTGTTCAATAATTCTTGAACAGTTACAGCATTTGGTTGTAATTGCCATCCGTGATAATTTGTGCCTTTATATGCTAATTCTATAAAATATCTCAATTGAAATGCTATTTTTGTACAATTGCAAATATACGCTTATTTGTGATTTAAGAATTTTAGCACTGTATGAAAAAAATACTTTTACTATCTGATACGCATAGTTATATTGATGATCAAATTCTGAAATTTGTTAATCAAGCAGATGAAGTTTGGCATGCTGGCGACATTGGGTCCTTAAAAATATCGGACAACATACAAAAAGTAAAGCCATTTAGAGCGGTATACGGAAATATTGACGACCCTTTAATTAGAAGTGAATTTCCTTTAAACAATAAGTTTACCATTGAAAATGTTACTGTTTGGATGACCCATATTGGTGGCTATCCAAATAGATATGATGTTAAAATTAGAGAAGAAATAAAAAAAAATCCGCCAAATTTATTTATTAGCGGCCATTCACATATTTTAAAAGTAATGTACGACAAAACACTAAACTTACTACATATGAACCCTGGAGCCGCTGGAAAACATGGATTCCATAAAGTTAGAACAATGTTGCGTTTTGAAATAAACAATGACAAAATTTCAAATTTAGAAGTTATTGAACTAGAAAAACGAAAGTAAAATATTGGAACAGACAGAAATGTTCGCGTTTCTTTTTCAGTAGCCCATACTTAAAACCCAGTTTAACACATCAACTTTTACTTCATAATGCAACACGTTATCCTAAATATTAGATGTGAAACCATTAAAACTTAAAAAACTGTTATTGAATATATAATTGAAGTATTTTTTAAAAAAATACATATCTCATTTATATGTCTAAGCCCCACCCAACAATATCAAATACATTAAAAGAGCAATACCTGAACCAACAATTAAAACTTTGACTTTAACGTTATTAATAATAAAACACAAAAAACCATTTCAATAAAAATTGAAATGGTTTTTCTCGCACTAAATATACTAAGATGTTAGGTTTATCGCAATCTATCCACAGATTTTACAAGCTCCTCATCCTTTTTAATTGCCTTATTAGCCAAAACTACCAAAACAATAGTAAAAACAGGAATAAGCAACCCAATACCCTTCTCCGAAACGTTCATTTCTCCAGATAAGTTTTGTGTAAAATATACCAATATACCTAATAAAATAAAATTGATCAAAATTGATAATCGCCCTAAAACAAATTGCAACTGCCTTTTTTTAAATTGAAAAATGGCCAGAAATGTTAAAAACGCAGATACAAAGAATAATGTAGACATCCCCATTAACAAACCATTACCAGACGAAAAAGAATTCATCGCAAAAAATTGCACTGCATCTTCTGTTTTCCATAAATCGACAAAAAAAATCAATCCACTAGAAAGCAATGTTGCCAATAATAAATATACAGTTTGTATTCTTTGAATCATAATTTGTATAATTAAAAGCAAAAATACATTTTATTTTAAAAATATTAAGATAACTTATCTAAAAAAAAATTATATATTTGCAATATACTACTACATAGCAGTATACAAATGCTACAACACAATTAACCAATCACTCTTTTGATTAACTCACTCTAAAAACTTAGTATAATCGTAAGACAATATTTATAATACATTAACAATTATTACAAATTCATATAATGTTAGAAATTTCCGCATTAAAGGAGAAAACTCTTGTAGAGCTACAAGAAATTGCAAAAACTGCTGGCGCAAAAAAATATAGCCATTTAAAAAAATTAGATTTAGTATATTTAATTCTTGACATTCAAGCAAGTACTCCGTCAAAAGTTGCAAAAACAGTAACACCTAGTAAAGAAAATAAGCCAAAACGTAAGCGTCTTGTAAAAAAAGTACCAATAGCAAAAATTCCTGTAGTTAAAACTCCTGTGGTTAAAACTCCTGAGGCTCCTGAAACTACTGAAGTTAAAGTACCTATAGAAGTGAAAATTGAACCAACAACAAACATTGAGCGACTTCAAGGTAAAAAACCTGTACACGCCAATCAAAAAAAACAAGGGAAAGCTGCTATAGACTCTAAAGAGAATACTTCTCAACCAGTTGAAACTGTTGCTAAGGATAAAACACCAATTGACGGTATAGTTGAACCTAAAAAGGCTCCTAATAAAGAAGCTTCAAAAAAGGATGTCCAACAACAAAACAAGCCGCAACACCAGGATAAACCGCAACATCAGAACAAGCCACAACAAAATAAACCTCAACATAATAGACCTAAGCAGTCACAAGACAACAAAGGTCAAAGAACAAATAACGGAAATCGCTATAGAGATCCTGATTATGAATTTGATGGGATTATTGAAAGTGAAGGCGTATTAGAAATGATGCCAGATGGCTACGGTTTTTTACGTTCATCTGATTACAATTACCTTTCTTCTCCTGATGATATTTATTTATCACAATCACAAGTAAAATTGTTTGGTTTAAAAACAGGTGATACTGTAAAAGGTGTAGTTAGACCTCCAAAAGAAGGTGAAAAATATTTCCCTTTAATTCGTGTTTCTAAAATAAACGGGTTAAGCCCTAATGTAGTTAGAGACCGTGTTTCATTTGAACACTTAACACCTTTATTTCCTGAAGAAAAATTTAATTTAGCAGGAAAAGGAGCTACCTTATCAACCAGAATTATGGATTTGTTCTCTCCAATAGGAAAGGGACAAAGAGGAATGATTGTTTCTCAGCCAAAAACGGGTAAAACAATGTTGTTAAAAGACATTGCGAATTCAATTGCTTCTAATCATCCTGAAGTTTATCAAATTATTCTTTTAATTGATGAACGACCTGAGGAGGTTACGGATATGCAAAGAAGTGTTAGAGGTGAAGTTGTTGCTTCAACTTTTGACGAACCTGCTGAAAAACACGTGAGAGTTGCCAATATTGTTTTAGAAAAAGCAAAACGTTTGGTTGAATGTGGTCACGATGTTGTAATTTTATTAGATTCTATTACTCGTTTAGCCAGAGCATATAATACAGTTGCACCAGCCTCAGGTAAAATCCTATCGGGTGGAATTGACGCAAATGCATTACACAAACCAAAACGCTTTTTTGGAGCAGCTCGTAATATTGAAAATGGAGGTTCACTATCTATTATTGCAACTGCATTAACAGAAACGGGATCAAAAATGGACGAAGTTATTTTTGAAGAATTTAAAGGAACCGGTAATATGGAGCTTCAATTAGAAAGAAATATTTCTAACAGAAGAATTTATCCTGCAATTGACTTGGTTAAATCTAGTACACGTAGAGATGATTTACTATTAGATCCAAAAACTATTCAACGTATGTGGGTTCTAAGAAAATATTTAGCCGATATGAACCCAGTTGAAGCAATGGAATTTATCAAAGACAAAATACAATTCACAACTTCAAATGATGAATTTTTAATTTCTATGAACGGTTAAAAATGACATATACAAAAAAAGGCGACTTAATTAAGTCGCCTTTTTTTGTATATGTCATTTTTTTAATGCTTAATTCGCATTTTATAGAATGATCTGTAAACAAAATACAACGCTACAACAAAGAAAACAAATCCAAAATACGGTGCCATTTCTCTAAAGGAAGGAGAAATTGCTATTTCCATTGCCAATAACCCGAACAATGTTGTGAATTTAATAATTGGGTTTAGTGCTACTGAGGACGTATCTTTAAAAGGGTCACCAACGGTATCTCCAACCACAGAAGCCTCATGTAAATCAGTTCCTTTTTCCTGCATATCAACTTCAATAACTTTTTTAGCGTTGTCCCATGCTCCTCCTGCATTAGCCATAAATATTGCTTGATATAATCCGAAAAATGCAATAGATATTAAATAACTAATAAATAGCGATACAGGTGCTGCTGCCAGCAATTTATTAGCTTCAGTCATATCATTCGTAATCGTTGTTGGTGCAGAAAAAAAAGCAAAAGCCAAAGCAAAAGAAAAAACACCAATAAATATATTTAACATCCCTTTTTGAGCATATTGTGTACAAATTTTAACCACTTCTCTTGATTTTTCTACATCAGCCTTTTTAGGTCCATCAGGATCAAGGTTTATATTGTTTTTAATATAAGTAACCGCTCTACTTGCCCCGGTGGTAACAGCTTGAATACTGGCTCCTGAAAACCAATAAATAACAGCTCCCCCTAGTAGAAACCCAAAAATAGTATAAGGGTTTAACAAGTTTAAAATTTGCTCAGGCCCAATACCTAAAGAATGTTCAATAACTAAAATCAATGCAAATATCATAGTTGTAGCTCCAACCACAGCTGTACCTATTAAAACAGGCTTAGCTGTAGCCTTAAAAGTATTTCCAGCACCATCATTTGCTTCTAAATAGTATTTAGATTTTTCAAAATCAGGTATAAACCCAAACTCTTTTTCAATTTCTAAAGACACTAACTCCTTATTTTCTTCAATTAAAGATAATTCATAAATAGACTGAGCGTTGTCTGTTACCGGTCCGTAACTATCAACTGCAATGGTAACTGGCCCCATCCCCAACATTCCAAAAGCAACCAAACCAAAAGCAAATATTGAAGGATAAATCATAATGTCACCTAAGGCATTGGTTGAAGCATAGTAGGCAATAAACATTAAAAAGAAAAATACCATTCCCTGCCAAAAAGCACTAAAATTACCCGCAACTAAACCAGAAAGAATATTAAGTGATGCCCCCCCCTCTTTTGATGCCTGTACAACTTCATTCACATGAATAGATTTGGGACTTGTAAATAATTTTGTGATTTCAGGAATCAATGCAGCACCCAACGTACCCGAGCTAATAATCACTGAAAGGGTAATCCATAAATTTTCTCCAATATCTCCAATTAAATAATAACTCGCAATAAAAGTAACTACAATAGATAATATTGAAGTAATCCAAACCAGTGTTGTTAGCGGAATTTCAAAATCTAATTCATATACATTCCCAAATTTTGCTTTAGTGATGGCTCCATTAATCATAAACGAAACGATTGAAGTAATTATCATTAATATACGCATTACAAAAATCCAAACCAGCAATTGTGTTTGTAAAGCAGTATCTGAAATAGCCAAAAGAATAAATGAAATAAGTGCAACACCCGTAACACCATAGGTTTCAAACCCATCAGCTGTTGGGCCTACAGAATCTCCTGCATTGTCTCCAACACAATCTGCAATTGTTCCTGGGTTCCTAGGATCATCCTCTCCAATTTTAAAAATCACCTTCATTAAATCTGAACCAATATCAGCTATTTTAGTAAAAATACCCCCAGCTATTCTTAAAGCTGAAGCTCCTAAAGATTCACCAATGGCAAACCCAATAAAACTAGCACCTGCATATTCTCCTGGAACAAATAATAAAATTATAAGCATTAAAATTAATTCCAACGAAATTAACACTACTCCAATACTCATTCCGGCATTTAAAGGTATGTTTAGTAATTTAATTGGTTTTCTTTCAAGTGAAGCAAAAGCCATTCGTGAATTTGCTAAAGTATTCATTCTAATTCCGAACCATGCAACGCTGTAGGAGCCTAAAATTCCTAAAATCATCCATCCAAGAATCATTAATACACCAGATACACCAAATAAATTCTCTCCAGTCTTTGGGTTTATAGACAAAAACCCAAAATAAAAAGCAACCGCGGCACCAATAAATATAAATAAAATAAAAATGAACTTTCCTTGTTCAATTAAATACGTTTTAGAAGTTTCAAAAATTACTTGAGCCACATCTAACATAGATTTATGTGCTCTTATTTGTTTTACCTTTAAAAATTGAAAAAAACCAAAAAACATACCTATCAACGTTATTAAAAAACCCCAATACAGTATATACTGTTCTTTTATTGCCTCTGGAATTACTAAATCAGCTTCACTAGCCCTACTAACATAGGGCAACATTAATACGACGAAAATTGCAATGATTTTTTTCATTTTATAAATAGATTTGAGATTATTTCGGAAGAATGAAAAAGAATTACTTTTAAAAATTTAAAACAAAAGGTTATTTTAATAAAATTTTCACTCTCACTACAAAAAGCTATCACCTTAATTTGCACCATTTTACCTTAAATTATATTTAAAGATAAAAAAAATATCAATCCCAAAAACATTATAAAAAAAACTGTTGAAAAGATTACAACAGTTTTATAAGAATACGTTTTAAAGGTTATATATCTTCACTATCAAGATACTTGCTATTATCAATCTTTTTCAGCATTACGATCCTTCTTTAAATTCTCTATATCCAAATCAATAATTGACTCATCAATATCATTAACAAGACTTTCATCTTCTTCTCCATAACTTTCCATACTATCAACCAATTCATTGCTTATTTTCACCAGGTACTTAGTATCTTTGGTTGAAACCTCAACAGCTTCGATATAATGCCCCTTATGATCTGTAAATTTCACAATGTCTCTTATACCATAGCCATCAGGAAATTTTTCAACTAATAAATTTAATATTTCGGGATTTAACTTTTTATAATCTACAATTACATTCTTCATCACAAAACAGATATTAAATTGAACTTAAGTATTTATTACATAATACATCAACATAAATTTGATTCTCAAATTTAAAAAACATGAATTGAAAATAAAAATTAATTCAAGATACGTTTCTTCCTATTTCATCTTTTAATGCTTAGCATAAAAAAAACCAAGAAAATTCTTGGTTTTTTTATTGTTATAGCATTTTTAAATTATTAACCTCCATTTCGGTTAAATATCTCCAATGACCTCTAGATAAATCTTTTTTAGTTAGTCCAGCAAAGATAACCCTATCAAGCTTTACAACTGAATAGTTAAAATGTTCAAATATTCTACGTACAATTCTATTTCTTCCAGAATGAATTTTAACCCCAACCTCACTTTTAGGCTGACCCATAATGTAAGATATTTCATCAACAAGCACTCTTCGATCATCCAACATAAAACCTTCTGAAATTTTATTTAGATCACTCATAGACAATTTCTTATCTAAACTAGCATGATATAATTTTTGAATATTATGCTTTGGATGTGTTAATTTTTTTGCCAGTTCACCATCATTAGTAAAAAGTAGTAATCCTGTTGTATTTCTATCCAACCGACCTACTGGATAAATTCGTTCTTTTGAAGCATTGCCCACTAAGTCCATCACCGTTTTACGACCTCTATCATCCTCCATGGTAGTAATATAGTTCTTCGGTTTATTCAATAAAACATACCGTTTTTTTTCAGGATTTATAGTTGTTCCATCAAATCGTACCTCATCAGTTAGCTGCACTTTATACCCCATTTCAGTAACAACTTTACCGTTAACTGTAGCATTTCCAGCTGCAATAAAAACATCTGCTTCTCTTCTTGAACAAATTCCTGCATTTGAAATATACTTGTTCAATCTTATACCATCAACTTCAGGATTGGTTATTTTTATTGGTTTTGAGGAATGTTTCACCTTTGAAGATTCCGATTTTTGCCTATCGGTTTCAAATCTCTTTTTTTCAAATCTATGAGACTTATTAGAATCTGAAGTTCTATTGAAAGGTTTTGATTTTGAACTATCTGAAGATTTTCTTTTACTTTCAAATTTGTTACTAGAAGTATTTTGAGGTTTCTTTTTTCCTTGGTGTCGTCCTCCCGACGAGTTTCTACTTGAATTCATTCTTAATATATTTTTTTTGCAAAAGTAATTCTTATTCTCTTACAATTAGCCGTTTGCAATTTATTTTAACAAAATCCTATTAATAATAACAGAATAATCTATTAACGCTAAGCTAAATACACCAGCAAGTATTAAAAATTTCAATATTAAGTGAAGGATATTGTAATTACGTTTACTATTACCAAACCATAACAGTACTACAAATAGAAATAAGACGCCTATAGATCCATAAAAATAATATTTCATATCTCCTATTTCAGGACACTTCAATAAAAAATAAATTGGATTTAAGGTGAAAACAACCAAAATAGTCATCAAAATTTTGGTGAATTGCTCTCCATATTTTACCGCTATAGTTTGATAGTTTTGCGCAAAATCACCTCTAATTCTACCTAAATCTTTTGTCAATTCTCTAATTAACAAAATAAAAAATAAAAATGCTGCATGCGTAAAAATGATTTCCGAAAAGTTTTTGTAATACACAAAAATGGCAAAAAACGGCAAAATAGCCAATATTGCCGCAGACAATAAACCTGCTAAAGGATGTTTTTTTAATTTATGTGAATAAAACCAAATTAGAAAAATATATACTGAAAAAAATACGGCAGCTCTTAAAGAAACTAAAGACCCAATTAAAACACCTAAAAAGTTTAATAAAAAATAAATTTTTAATTTTGTTTTTTTCTCTACAAACCCATCTATTGAAGCTTTTATTGGACGGTTTATAATATCTGTCTCCGCATCATAAAAGTTATTTATAATATAACCTGCTGCAATTACACAAATTGTTGATAACACAATAAAGTACAAATTAGGATCAAACAGTACTTGTTTTAATGCTTTTTGTGGTGCAAAAATAAAAATGGCTGCCAAATATTGTGCAATCACAATTAACAGAATATTATAACCTCTAATAACAGAAAACAAACTCAGTACTTTTATATAAAAGGGAGCATTTTTATGACTGTTTTTTTTTGAGATTTCTAATAAGTCCATATAAAAACATATAAAGCTTAAGATTAAGCCTTACTATATTGAGTGGTTATTTTAATTAAAATCTATAGACCATTTCTAACTTATAATCTTTCAATATTAATTTTGTTTCTTCAAAATTATCTGTAAAACCAAGAATATATCCACCACCACCTGAGCCACAAAGTTTCAAGTAATATTGGTTAGAATCAATTCCTTTTCTCCAAATATTATGGAATGATTTTGGAATCATTGGTTTAAAGTTCACC
>Ga0224504_10000007_pt1 | contig 74628 bp, 87 predicted proteins | sample SF_Oct11_sed_USG_3_FD_170160 | JGI IMG/M metagenome (GOLD analysis project Ga0224504, IMG submission 170160) | Sediment microbial communities from San Francisco Bay, California, United States - SF_Oct11_sed_USGS_24 | ecosystem: Environmental > Aquatic > Marine > Sediment | place: USA...
GAACACCTGCTAAAATTTGTATAACTCCCATTAATATAACAGTTGCAAACAAATAATATAGCCCTAAATTTTCACCTACTTCACCCATTGCATTCCCTTTAGCAACTAAACTTACCATTACAACGGCTAATGCTCCTGTAGCTCCTGAAATCATTCCAGGTCTTCCGCCAAAAATTGAAGTTATCAATCCAACCATAAATGCCGCATATAATCCAACTAAAGGATCAACTCCAGCAACAAATGCAAATGCAACAGCTTCAGGAACTAAAGCCAATGCAACGGTGATTCCAGATAAAACATCGTTACGTACATTTGATACCCTTTTTTTAATAAATTCAGTCATGAGTAGTTATTTTACAAAAGTGGCAAAGATAAGCCTTTTTGCAAGTATTATTATATTTAAGTGAATGAGTTACGAAAACGTTTAAAACAGTTTGTTAAAATAATAACTTAATGTTTTCATAGCTATTTGTTAGTGCCTTTTTAGTTGACTGCGCGTTTTTAAAAACAACCTTATCAATGCCTTCCTCAATTTGCGGTATCAATATTCCTTGATAATTTGTGGACATTAAAAACCAATAGGTTATTTTAAATATGAATTTTCCGTTTCTTTCAAAAATATGGTAAGTAGTTTCTAATTCGTTTTCAATTGTTAAGTTTAAAACACCACATTCTTCTTCAACCTCTCTTATGGCACATTGTTCAATTGATTCGCCTTTCTCTAACTTGCCTTTAGGCAGATCCCATTTATTAAAGCGGTAAATAAAAAGTATTTCATATTTATCATTAAGAACTTTTCCACCAGCGGCTTTCTGAATTTTAAAATTGTTTTTAAAGGCCTTCCAACATTGTTCTAAATCATTACAAATAATACAAACCCCAATTAATTTATTATTTAACATTTGCTGAATAATTTCAAGCATGTAAACTTGCTCAAAATTTAGGCTCTTATACGCTGTTGAAATATTATTATCATCTGTCAAAATTATTGGACAGTCATTAACAAAAACTTTATACATTTGCATTATGATTAAGAACAAAGATACTGCAAAAAAAACGGCTGAACTTTTATTACAAATAAAAGCCATTAAATTACAGCCTAACGATCCATTTTCTTGGGCCTCTGGTTGGAAATCGCCCATATACTGTGACAATAGAACTACACTGTCTTATCCTCCTATTAGAAATTATTTAAGGGAGAATTTAGCAGAATTAATTGAAAAAGAATACGGAAAACCTGATGTTATTGCAGGTGTTGCAACAGGTGCAATTGCCATTGGTGTATTGGTGGCTCAATATTTAAATGTTCCTTTCATTTACGTACGTCCTGAGCCTAAATCACATGGACGAAAAAATCAAGTAGAAGGATTTTTAGAAAAAAATAAAAATGTAGTTGTTGTTGAAGATTTAATAAGCACTGGAAAAAGCAGTTTAAATGCCGTACAAGCACTTAAAGAAGCTGGTGCCAATGTAAAAGGCATGGTTGCCATATTTTCATATGGTTTTGAAATAGCCGATGAAAATTTTAAAAAGGCAGGTGTTAAACTAACTACTTTAAGTGATTATAATCACTTACTTGAGCAAACATTTGATAGCAGTTATATCTCTGAAAATGAATTAGAGACACTTAAAAAATGGAGGGAAAATCCTTCTAAGTGGAATCAATAAAAAAACTATGAATTTAGAAACCGAAAAAGTAATAATAAAGAAATCTCAACAAGATTTTTTTGAGTTCCTATCAGATTTAAATAATTTCAAAGATTTGATGCCTGAAAACACCGATAAATTTGAGGTTGATGGTGAATCTTTTTTGTTCAATTTGAAAGGAATGCCAGAAATAAGACTGGTTGTTAAAGAAAAACAAAATTTCAACAAAATTGTTTTTGCAGCTGCTAGCAGTAAATTAAACTTTTCACTTACCGCACTTATTAATGTAGCTAACGAAAATAGTTGTGAAGTTAAATTAATATTTAATGGTGAATTTAATGCCATGATGGCAATGATGATAAAAAGTCCACTTCAAAAATTTATAAATACCTTAACTGATAACGCTTCTAAATTATAAAATCAGTTGTTTATCAATTCGCAAATCTAACTTCTTTCAAATTAAATTTGCGAATTGATTCATTTTCAAGTTCAACAACCAATCTACCATCTTCTGAGACATTGATAATTTTTCCTAAAAAATTAACACCTTTGTTATCTTCAAACATCATGGGCTTTAAAAATTTATAAAGATGCTTTAAATATTCTTTTTTCAAGCTTTTAAAACTCTTATTTTCAACAAATCCTAGATAATACTGAATAGAATTTATAATTTTTTGCAACAAAATATCTTTATCAAAGTTAATGTCCGCAAGCTTTTTAAGAGAAGTCACTTTCAATAAATCAGACGAGAACTCAACTTGATTTATATTTATTCCTATCCCTATAATTGACTGTTTAATATGGTTTCCACTTAAAATGTTTTCTATTAATATACCACATATTTTGTCGTTACCTGCCAAAATGTCGTTTGGCCATTTAACATAAAACAATTTATTAACTTCTCGTTTTAAAACACTTAAAACACCCAATGAAATAGCCATACTCAGGTAAAACTGATCTTCTATTTCAAAATCCTTCAACCGCACTAACAAGCTAAATGTAAGGTTTTTACCGCGTTCACTTTCCCACTCGGCTCCCATCTGTCCTCGTCCTGCTTTTTGATGTTCAGCCACTACTACAGAATAGTTTTCTATTTTGTTTTTACTCACCATTTCTTTTAAGTAACAATTGGTTGAGTCAATGGCATTAAGTTTGATAATATTCATAAAATAAAATGATAAAATTAACAAAGTTACTTAAACAATAATATATTATAAAAAAGTAATAACTTTGCAGCAAATTAAAAACAAATTAATGACGAAAAAAAATGTAAGTGCAGACGACCTAATAGCGGAGATAATAAAAGCAGTTGATGATGTAAAAGCAGAACACATTGAAATTTTAGATTTAAGAGGAATTGAAAATACGGTATGTGATTATTTTATAGTTTGTACAGGAACTTCGAACACTCATGTGAGTGCCATTTCTGATATTATTCAAAAGAAAGTAGGAAAAAATCTTCAAGAAAAAGCTTGGCATATTGAAGGTGAACAAAATGCCGAGTGGATATTATTAGACTACGTTAACGTAGCTGTACATGTATTTCAAAAGCACATACGTGAATATTACGATATTGAGAGTTTATGGGGAGATGCAAAAATCACATCAATTCCTAGCTCTAACTAGTCGTCTTTAAAAAAATACTGAAAAAAACATACATGAGTCAAGATAAAAAAAACACACCGAATAAAAATATTATTAAAACACCTAAGTTTAATTTTTATTGGATTTACGGAGCCATATTTGTACTATTTATTGGTTATCAGTTCTTTAACAGCAACAGTATGTCCTCTAAGAATTTGAGTCAAAATGAATTTGAGACCATTCTTTCTGAAAACGATATTGAGAAAATTTTAATTGTAAATAAAGATGTGGCCGATATTTATATTAAGAATGAAGCCATAACAAAAGAAAAGCATAAAAAAAATAAAAGTTCATTATATACTGGAAACACACCAATGTACTTTTATAATTTTGGTGATTTACAGAATTTCGAGAAAGAATTAGACGCACAGAAAACTGAATATCAGTTAGATTTCGATCTGAAATATGAAGAAAAAACTAATTTATTAGATCAAATTTTCATGTACCTACCATTTATATTTTTAATTGGTTTGTGGATTTATTTCATGAAAAGAATGTCTGGTGGAGGTTCCGGTGGTGGTGGACAAATTTTTAGCATAGGAAAATCAAAGGCTAAATTATTTGATCAAGATCAAAAAGTAAAAACTTCATTTAAAGATGTCGCAGGGTTAGAAGGCGCAAAAGAAGAAGTGCAAGAAATTGTAGACTTTTTAAAAAGTCCAGAAAAATACACTTCACTTGGAGGTAAAATACCGAAAGGAGCATTACTGGTAGGACCTCCTGGAACTGGAAAAACTTTATTAGCCAAAGCAGTGGCTGGAGAGGCTAACGTGCCGTTTTTCTCTCTTTCAGGTTCTGATTTTGTTGAAATGTTTGTTGGTGTAGGTGCTTCTCGTGTACGTGATTTATTTAAACAAGCACAACAAAAGGCTCCATCTATTATTTTTATTGATGAAATTGATGCAGTTGGTAGGGCTCGTGGTAAAAACAATATGACTGGTGGTAACGATGAACGCGAAAACACACTAAACCAACTATTAACTGAAATGGATGGCTTTGGAACAGACACAAACGTTATAGTTGTAGCAGCTACAAACAGAGCTGATGTATTAGATAAAGCTTTGTTACGTGCGGGACGTTTTGACCGTCAAATTTACGTTGATTTACCTAATATAAAAGAACGTGCAGAAATATTTAAAGTTCATATTAAACCTCTTAAATTACATAAAGATGTTGATTTTGAATTTTTGTCACAACAAACACCAGGTTTTTCTGGTGCAGATATAGCTAACTTGTGTAATGAAGCAGCATTAATTGCCGCTAGACAAGGGAAAAAAGCAGTGCATCATCAAGATTTTTTAGATGCTGTTGACAGAATTATAGGAGGGCTTGAAAAGAAAAATAAAATTATTACTCCAAAAGAGAAGAAAACCATTGCTTTTCATGAAGCTGGACATGCTACTGCCAGTTGGATGTTGGAACATGCTGCACCACTTGTAAAGGTAACTATTGTACCTCGAGGACAAAGTTTAGGAGCTGCTTGGTATTTACCTGAAGAAAGACAAATTGTTCAAACTGAGCAAATGCTAGATGAAATGTGTGCAACCCTAGCAGGTAGAGCAGCAGAAAAAATAATGTTTAATAAAATTTCAACAGGAGCCTTAAATGACCTTGAAAAAATAACGCGGCAAGCACGTGCTATGGTAACTGTTTATGGTTTGAATAACAAAATTGGCAATATTACTTATTATGATTCATCTGGTCAATCAGATTATAATTTCACAAAACCATATAGTGAAGAAACAGCCAAAATTATTGATAAAGAAATCTCTGATATAATAGAAATTCAATACCAACGAGCACTAAAATTATTAACTATAAATAAGGATAAATTAATTGCTTTAGCTGAAGTTTTACTTGAAAAAGAAGTTATTTTCAAAAATGATTTAGAAGTTATTTTTGGTAAAAGACCTTTCGATAATGAAGATTCTCAAAATATAGAAGCTGTTGCAGATAAAGCTGAAACTGATAAAATAACAAAAGAAGAAACGAATATTGAAAATTCATCGAAAACAGATGAATAAATTGATATCTTTTTTATAATTTTGAAATTATTCAATATATATTAATGAGTTTTTTCAAAAAGTTATTTAATTCTCCTAAGCAAGAGAACCCTAAAAAAAAGAATTTAGAGTTTGAAAATTTACCACTTGATCAAATTTTTGTGAAAAATTTCATTAAAAACCATGGTAAATTTTTATATTGTACTACGTTGCAAGAAGTTGCAAAGAATTTATCTGAAATTATTCATGAAAATTCTTGGGATAAAATTATTTGTAACGATTATGATTTGCTTAAAATTATTAACACCATAAATGTTGATACAACCTCTAAGTATAGTAATAAACATCCGTTTTTTACTAGTTGTGAACATTTAATTGTTGAAAATGGTAGCATCTTATTTTCGTCGAATCAATTAAAAGAATTTAAAATTCCTGATTTGTCAGAAAATTTCATCGTTTATGCGACGACAAGCCAAATAGTAAAATCTAAAGGTGAAAGTTTAACTGGAATAAAATCACGTTATCAGGGAAATATTCCTAGTAACATAAGTGCTATTAATAATTACAACCCTAACAGTGAAAGTTCAGATTTTATGAGTTATGGTAGTAGTAATGCAAAAAACCTATATTTGCTTTTGTTTGAAGATTTATAATTTATGAGAAAACTTTCAAAACGCGCACTCTCAGGATTTATTTTTGTGAGTGTTTTAATATTTTCAATCTTATTTAATAAAATTACATTTATTAGCTTGTTCTTTATATTAATGTTATTTTGTTTATATGAATTTACCAGAATGATACAACTTAAAAGTGTTTTCCCCTATTTAATTGGAACACTACTTTTTATCTTTGGAAACATTTTAAATGCTCAAGATGGCCCGTATTTGTTATTCATTAAAATTTCGGGCGTATTACTTTTTTTAACAATTTTCATCACATTTGCGTCTATTTTATTCGCTAAAAAGGAAGAAGTTATTGATCATTTAGGTAAAATTTTTCTTTCCATTATTTATATTGTTGTACCGTTTACACTTATTGTTCAAATACCTTTTCTAAACACCCAATATAGTTATGTCAACACTATTATTTTAGGAGTTTTTATATTAATATGGACAAATGATACTTTTGCATTTCTGGTAGGCAAGAACGTTGGAAAACATAAACTTTTAGAACGCATCTCACCCAATAAAACGATTGAAGGTTTTATTGGCGGCCTTATTTTTACTTTTTTGGCTAGTTTTATATTAGCAAAATTATTCACATCACTTTCCTTAGTGCAATGGATTGTAATAGCTGGTATTGTTAGTATATTTGGTGTATTAGGAGATTTAATTGAGTCCATGTTTAAACGTCAGGCAGGAGTAAAAGACAGCAGTAATTTTATACCTGGACACGGAGGTTTTTTAGATAGATTTGATAGTGTTATCTTTGCTGCTCCATTTATATTTATTTATTTACAATTAGTTCAATAATTATGTTTCACAAAGAAGGTTATAAAATAATTTTAGGTGCCACTTTTTTTTTAGGGATTGGAGTTATTCTAATTGATAGGTTTATCACACTTGATTGGCTTAATAAAACATTGGCTATCATACTTTTGTTTTTTTATATTATCATTTTACAATTTTTTAGAAACCCTAAGCGTAAAACAAAACAAAATAACCACCATATTATAGCCCCTGTTGATGGTAAAGTGGTTGTAATAGAAAAAGTTTTTGAGAAAGAATATTTTAAAGATCAAAGAATCCAAGTATCTATATTTATGTCTCCATTAAATGTACATGTAACTAGATATCCCCTTAGCGGAAAAATAAATTTCAGTAAATATCATCCAGGAAAATATTTGGTTGCTTGGCATCCAAAGGCCTCTGAAGAAAATGAACGAACTACTATAGTAGTTGAAAATCCGGTTATAGGTAAAATATTATACCGCCAAATAGCAGGAGCCCTTGCAAAACGAATTGTTAATTATGCCCGCCCTGAAATGCAAGTAATTCAAGGTGAAGATGCTGGTTTTATCAAATTTGGATCACGCATTGATTTGTTTCTTCCTCTAAACACAAATATTATTGTAAATTTAAACGATAAAGTGAAAGGTGGCGAACAAGTTATTGCCACACTTTAATTTTTCATTAAACTTTCATGCACATGGGAAAAGACTTAGACAAAAGGTTTGAGGAGGCTTATGAAATCTCATCCACTACTAAAATAAAGCTCCCTCCTGATATTATGTTACAGCTTTATGCCTCTTACAAACAGGCAACAAAAGGCGGTAAATATAAACATTCATCAGGAATTGTTGAATTAAGGAGCGCTTTTAAATTAAATGCTTGGCTTCAACTAAAACATTTATCTGAAAACGAAGCCAAAATAGCATATATTAATTTGGTGAATAAATATTTAAACTAACTATTAAAAACTATGAGAAAAATAAACCTACTTAGCTTCCTACTTATAATAACCCTTTCATTTATAGCTTGTAAAGAAAAAGCGAAAGAGGTTGAAGGTGAGAAAACTGATACAAAAAAAGGGTTTTCAATTGACACTGAAACTTCAACTATAAACTGGACTGCTTTTAAAACGACCGATAAAGTTCCGGTTAAAGGTGTTTTTGCAACTTTTAACATCGAAAACCCTACAAAAGGGGCTGATCCTGAGGCAGCGCTTAATGGATTAAAATTTAGAATTCCTATTAACAGCCTACAAACTAAAGATACAATTAGAGATGGAAAATTGAAAAAATTCTTTTTTGGAACTATGGATAACACCGCTCAAATAACAGGTACGCTTCATTTGACTGATGACACTTCTGGCGTTGCTGATATTACTATGAATGGCATATCACATTTGCTTCCTATTACCTATGTAATTAAAGATAGAAAGGTAAATATTGAAGCTATTATGAATTTAGATAATTGGAAAGCGCAGGCTGCAGTTACTGCCTTAAATTTGGCCTGTAAAGAACTACACACTGGTCCAGATGGCATTTCTAAAACCTGGAGCGAAGTCAATATTGAAATAGAAGCCCATTTAAAATTTGACTAACATTAAATACCCCAACAATAAAAAAGCCTGCTAATGCAGGCTTTTTTATTTTAATAATCTAATGTTCTTAAATATTTCAATTTGGTTTTCCAAACGGCTAGTTTCTCTTTACCTACCTCAATTTGATATAAAACATTTTTCACCAAAGGATTGTCTTGTTTTACATTAGAAATAAACCCCATATTATTTTCTAATTGTTGAATTTCTCTAACGGTTTCATCCACCTTTTTTTTAACAAATAATTGTTCTGAATCTAATTTCCTATAGTTCTTCTGACTTAAATAGCTATCTACTAATTAGTAAATTTTATCATTTCAACTTCTTTCTTATCCATACTAGAAGAATCAACTATTTTATCTAATAATTTATTAAATTTCATTTCAATATGTCTCATATCATAGGGAACCCTTCCTAATTCTTTCCATTGAGAAACATAGCTTTTAATTGTATCAAGTGTAACTTCTACATCAGGATTCCCTGATTCCTCTTTAATTAAACTTAAGAGTTCTTTCTTTTTATTGAAACCTTCTAACTGCTCTTTATTTCCTTCATCTTGAATATTATGCAATCTATCAAAATAATAATTACAGGCAGTTTTAAATTCTTTCCAAAGCTTATCAGAATATTTTCTTGGAACATGTCCAATTTTTTTCCAATCAGCCTGAATTTTTTTCATTATTTCAGTTGTAGTTTCCCATTCAGTACTTTCTTTAAAAGACTCAGCCCGTTGTATCAACAGCTTTTTCTTATTTAAATTATCTAAATGCTCTTTTTTAATGTCTTTAAAAAAATTATTTTTCTGACTATTAAAATTATGCGTAGCCTCTTTAAATTTAGTCCAAATCTTATCGCTCTTTGCCCTAGGAACTTGACCTATACTAAAAAATTTATTACGTAGTTCTTCTAACTCTTTAATACTTTTTTGCCAATCATTCTTCGTTTTATTTTTTGTGAAATCTAGCTCTTCAATTTCTTTTATAACGGCAAGTTTTTTATCAATATTCTCTTCATATTTAGATTTTAAATCTTTGAAAAAATCATGGCGTTTATCGTGAATTTTTTTAGTCGCGTTGCTAAATCTACCCCAAACCTCTTCTCTATGTTCACGTGAAACAGGTCCAACTTCTTCTTTCCAAAGCTTATGTAAAATTTGCAATTCATTAAATGCTTCATTCACGTCTTTCAATTTATCTAAGTCTTCTGCTTTTTGCACAAGCTTCAATTTCTCTTCTAAATTGTGTTTAAAATCTAATTCACGAAGATCATTACTAATATGTAATAAATCGTAAAAACGTTCAACATGATGGTGGTATGTTCTCCAAATATCATTATATTTTGCTCTAGGAATTGGACCAACAGCACTCCATTTATCTTGAATTCCTTTAAACAGTTTATACATAACACCTCCATCATTGGCACCATCTATTAACCGTTTTAATTCTTCAATAATTTCAAGTTTCGCCTCTAAATTACTTTTAAGTAGGTTTTCTTGATTTGCAAAGTATTCGTTTCTTTTAATTTTGTAATCGTATAAATGACTATTATATGTTAATTTTAACGGATTGTTATACTGAAAATCACCTAAATTTCCACCTTCCTTTAAAAACTTTTCTTGCTCAAATTTTAATAATTTACCAAACTTTTTATTAAAAACACTTTTAATTGTATTAACGTTATTATTGATACTTTGAATTTGATCACCATGAACGAGCAACCCTAACTGATTCACTAATTCCTCTAAACTTAAACTTTCATAATCAAGCATTTCAACAGGAGAATGTGCTACAACTTCAGAAGTCTCGGCTATTTTATTCTCAATTTCCTCAACGGCCTTATTTTCTAGTAATATAATTTCAGGCCCCGCCTCTAACTTTTTTATTGGTACTTCTACTTCTTTAATTTCAGTTTCTACACTTTCAGCATCTTGAGGTGTTGTTTTTTTCTCTTCAGCGGCTAAATTATTTTCTTCAACTGGCAAACTATTGTCTTGATCTAACATATAAAAATGTTTAAGGTTCGTTAAAAATTAAGGGGTATAATTATACTATTACTTATTTATATAAGATGTATTTTTATTTTAAAGTTGCGTAAAATTAAGCATTTCTTTTTATGAATTCCATATTTCCCATGACTTTTCTGCTTGTAATTGAAGCATTTCAAGTCCGTTCTTTATAATTGCGCCTCTTTTTTTACCTTCACTCAAAAATTTCGTTTCTTCGGGATTGTAAATCAAATCGAATAACAAATGTTTATTATTGATAAATTGAAATGGAATATTGGGTGATTCTTCAATATTGGGATGGGTTCCTAAAGGCGTACTATTTACAATTATTGTATATTCATCTAATATTTGTTTATTCAACATGGAATATAAAAACATTCCTTCTGTTACTTTTCTCGACACAAATTTGAATTTAATATTCATTTTTTCAAATGCATATGCAATTGCTTTAGAAGCACCACCTGTTCCTAGAATCAATGCTTTTTTATGGCTACTTTTTAGAATTGGCTGAATAGCATTTTGAAACCCATAAAAATCTGTATTGTAGCCAACTAATTTATTATCATCTGTAATTTTAATGGTATTCACTGCTCCAATTTTTTGAGCATCTTCATCAACGTCATTCAAATATCTCATCACCGATTCCTTATAAGGAATGGTAACATTTATTCCTCTAAATTCGTCTTCTCTGTGATACAATAAAAAAGGAAATTCTTCAATCTCAGGAACATCAAAATTACTGTATTTATAATCTTTCAATCCTAACTCTTGAAACTTTTCAGTAAAGTATTTTCTTGAAAACGAATAGGAAATATCTTTTCCTAATAAACCAAACTTATATCTATTACTCATTTGTGTATGTATTGCGGTCTGTCCCGTATTTATCAATTAATATAACTATTCCCATTCCCATTAAAATAAACAAAATTGCAATCCAACTTTCTTGTTGCAAAAAATCTGGGAAATACCTTTTAAAATTTTCAATAATTTTATCACCGTTTGAATCTAACAACACCACCCCTTCTTTCATTTTATACAGTTCCTTTTTCCAAGGCCATACTATTCCAAGTGAACCTGTAATAAAGCCAATAATTATTGCTGTAACAATTTGATGCCAACGTTTTAATACATACCCTAGAATATGTGAAGTAACAATAAGCCCAAAAGCTGAGCCAACCGTAAACACTCCAATTATTTTAAGATATCTCATCCTTTCTTCATTATCAACAAAACTAAAATCACCTAAAAAAACATCAATTATTGTTTTATATAGCATGGTTACAGAATCAACCAGTATTAAAACATAATTCCCTAATAATATTAGAATAAATGATCCTGAAAGACCTGGCAAAGTCATTCCTGATACCCCTATAATACCACACACAAATACAAACCATAAATTATCGTTTTCTTTGGCTGGATTCATAAAACTGATTGCAATTCCTAAAAATATTCCAACAACAAGTGAAACTATATTGGTAACATTCCAATTTTTAAATTCTTTTGATATATAATAAATAGAACCTATTATCATTCCAAAAAACAAACTCCAAACATACAATTCGTAATTGCGCAAAAAGTAATCAATAATAAGAGAAATACTAAAATAGCTAAAAATACTTCCACCCATTATTAGAATTAAAAAAGTTCCATTAATATAGGTATAAAAACTTTTAAACCTTCCATTTGCTAACAATAAAAAAGCTTTGTAATTAATTTTCTTGAAGGAATAAATCATTTCCTCATAAAATCCTAACACAAAAGCAATCATTCCACCAGATACACCTGGCACTTTATTAGCAGCCCCCATAGAAAGCCCTTTAAAAAAAAGAAAAATCTTATCTTTTATATTACGATTCTGAGCCATATCTTATTCAATTATTTAGCTCCTAAATTTGCTATTTTTTCTAATGATATGATAACAAAAAAACCAACTATTGCCAGTAAAATTGCAGCATTCAATTGCGGGTCACCTTCAAACGCAAAGGGAGATATACTCTGCTCATTAAACGCCACCTTTTCACCCTGAGAGTTCACCCTCCAGGTTAAGGTTTCTTTCCAAGGCCAAATTTTATTTAAAGATCCTAAAATAAAACCCACCAAAACAGATAAGGTTAAATTTTTATAATGCGCAAATAACCAATTTAGAACTTTTGAGAAAGTTAATAATCCAATAATTGCCCCAGTTGCAAGCGTAGCTATAAGTTTTATATCTCTTGTATGGATGGACTCCAAAACAGGTTTATACGCCCCTAATAAAACCAATATAAATGAACCTGAAATTCCCGGTAAAATCATAGCACAAATGGCTAAAGCACCAGCTAAAAATATAAAAAACGGTGAAGAATTTTCAGAAATTAAAGGCTGCAATGTAGTAATGTAATAAGCTATTAATGCGCCAAGAACTAACAAAATAACTGCCATTACATTCCATTTTGTAATTTGTTTTGCAATATAAATTATACTTGCTAACACTAATCCAAAGAAGAATGACCATACCAGTATTGGTTTGTGTTCTAACAACCATGTAATTAATCTAGCTAAAGAGAGTATACTGGTAACAATACCTATAAATAGGGCTAATAAAAAGTTTCCATTAATGGCTTTCCAAGCTGCTTTAACCCCATTGGTTTTCATTAGTTTTAAGGTAGCAAAATTAACTGCTCCAATTGAGCTTAGCAGTTCTTCGTAAATACCTGAAATAAAAGCAATGGTACCACCCGATACACCAGGAACTACATCTGCAGCTCCCATTGCCACACCCTTTAAAGAGATAATAATATATTGAAAAATATTTCGTTGATGCATATGTCTATTAAATTAATCAGACAAATGTAACATTTTTATAAAGAAGTTTTTTTGAATTCTTTTATAACAATTTGTACATGATTACTCGCATACACTTCAGGAAATAACTCTTTTAAAATCGATAGGGACTCAAAATCAAGTAATAATCCATTTTTTAAATGGCGCTCACCTCTTGTATTGTCTTTAACAATAAAATATAACGCGCTTAATCTGTAATCTAATTCAGCACAATTTTTAAATTTATTTTTAGCCTCTATTAAGTTTCTGAGTGCATCCTCAAAACCTCCCAAATAGCATAGGACATCGGCCAAGCCAATCCAAATTTCAAGATCGTAATCTTTAAGATTCATACATTGTTCAAAAGCTTCTACGGCCTCTTCATAATTATCAAGTTTTAAACTTATTTTCGCATAAACCCTCCAGTACAGTTTATTATTCTCGTCAATTTCTATGGCTTTATTAATATGGAAAAGAGAATTATCATATTTTTTTAATTTCAATTCTAAACTAGCAAGTGCCATCCACCCTTTATCTAACAACGGATCTTCATGAACTGCTTTTTTATAAAATTCAATAGCCAATTTTGTTTCGTTCAGCTTTTCATAACATTCACCAATTCTTAAAAACACAAAAGACGTTGCATCATCAAGGTTCAAAGTTTCCTTATAATTATCAATTGCTTCTTCAAATTTATGTAATTCCTCTAAAGATTTTGCTTTTTCCAAATAAGCTCCAACAAAATACTCATCAATTAAAACAGCATAATCAAACGCTCTTACCGCATCCTCATAAGACTCTAACATAAAATACTGACGTCCCAATTGATGCCAGGCCACTTCACTATATGGATCGGTATTTATGTAATTATTTAAAAATTCAATGGCCTCCAAATGTTTATCCTCCATATCAAAACAATAAACAATATTGTATAACGAAGAATAATCTTCAACATCATTTTCTAAACATTTTGAAAAACTCAATCGAGCTTTATCAAAGTTATCTAAATACAAATACTCCATGCCAATCATTGCTAAAACATCTGTTTGATTATCAGTATGTGCAAGTGCTATTTTCAATAAATCTATCGCTTCTAAATGCTTGTCTTTTTTTGAATAAATACTGGCTTGTTGAACATAAATCTCCTCATTATTGGGTTCAATAGCTTGCAATTCTTTTAATAAAATTGACGCGGCTTCAATTTCTCCGTAAAAAATTAACAACTCAGCATCTAAGAGCCTTAACATAATAGAATTAGGATGTTGCTTTAAGCCTAAACTAATAGCCTTCTTAGCCAAATTAGTTTTTCCAGAATCTATATAATAATGTATTATCTCTTCAAATTCTACAGAATCAAAAAAATAAATGCTATTAGTTTTTAGCATAGATTCGAATTTTGACAACGGTATATTGTTTTCTTTTGGAGTTAAAGGCATAAGTAAGAGATGGGTTTTTACTTCGAAATAAAAGTACACGAACTAGGACAAAATTTTAAAATAACTTCTAAATCTTTTTAACAAATTAATTAACAAAATGCTTTATATTTGTATTCCAAACAATGTTTGGTACTACTATGAGTAAAAAAACACTACTTAACTCAAAAGAAATTGACATCATTTTACATAGGTTGGCTTGTCAGCTAATCGAAAATCATAATACTTTTGAAAACACAGTTCTTATTGGTATTCAGCCAAGAGGGACCTATTTGGCGGAACGATTAATGCACATATTACAAAAAGAGTATAACATTCAAAATATTGAGTTTGGACAACTAGATATTACTTTTTATCGTGACGACTTTAGAAGAAGAAATGCACCTGCAGAAGCCAATAAAACCAATATAAATTTTATTATAGAAGATAAAAATGTTGTTTTTATTGACGATGTACTATTTTCAGGAAGAAGTATTAGAGCTGCACTTACAGCCATCCAATCATTTGGAAGACCTTCAAACATTGAACTTTTAGTGTTAATTGACAGGAGATTTAGTCGTCATTTACCTATTCAACCCGATTATAGAGGTAGACAAGTTGATGTAATTAACCAAGAAAGAGTAACAGTAAATTGGGAAGAAAGAGACGGTAATGATACCGTATACATTATAAATAATTAATTATATGAGTCAGTTAAGCGTAAAAAACCTCTTAGGAATAAAACATCTAAACAAAGCTGATATTGATTTAATTTTTGAAACAGCCGATCATTTTAAAGAAGTTATTAACCGTCCAATAAAGAAAGTACCGTCATTACGTGACATAACTATTGCAAATCTGTTTTTTGAAAATAGTACCCGTACAAAACTTTCATTTGAATTGGCTGAAAAGAGATTATCAGCAGACGTTATTAACTTTTCTGCAAGCCAGTCATCAGTAAAAAAAGGTGAAACATTAATAGATACTGCAAACAATATTTTATCAATGAAAGTTGATTTAATAGTAATGAGACATCCAAATGTTGGAGCTTGTGATTTTTTATCAAAACATGTAAATGCTGCAATTGTAAATGCAGGTGATGGAACTCATGAACATCCAACACAAGCGCTATTAGACTCCTACTCCATTAGAGAAAGATTAGGGAGTTTGCAGGGCAAAAAAATTGTTATTATAGGTGATATTTTACATTCTCGGGTAGCCTTATCTAACATTTATGCACTACAATTACAAGGTGCAGAAATAAAAGTTTGTGGACCAAAAACCCTAATTCCAAAATATATTGAAAATTTGGGTGTTGGAGTTGAATATGACATTAAAAAAGCCCTGGATTGGTGCGATGTAGCCAATGTATTACGTGTTCAAAATGAGCGTATGGCAATTAATTATTTTCCTTCGACCAGAGAATACACACAACTTTTTGGCATTAACAAAAAGCTACTTGATTCGTTAGATAAAGAAATAATAATTATGCATCCCGGCCCAATAAATAGGGGCGTTGAAATTACTAGTGATGTTGCAGATTCAAATCAATCTATTATTTTAAATCAGGTTGAAAACGGGGTAGCCATTCGAATGGCTGTGATTTATTTATTGGCACAACAAATTGAAAGAACATAATATATGAATATTACTAAAACACTCAAACATACACACCTAAAGTCTGTAAATAATACTGCTGAAGAAATTTTATATGAAATTAAAAATCGTTATTCTGAATTTAAAAATGAACATTTAATTATTGATCTTTCAGATAACATTAACACCACAATTGAAGAAATATTGTTATTTTTGGAAATAAGCGAAAATAACAGAGAAAATGGTAATAGCTTTGTAATTGTTTCTAAAGGTATTGATATTGATGAAGTTCCAGATGAAATAAATGTAACCCCTACTTTTACAGAAGCTTTAGACATCCTTGAAATGGATGCCATTGAAAGAGATTTAGGCTTTTAAAAACACAATTGCTTATTGATGAAAATATTATTTTTAACAACGTTTTTAGTATTCAGCTCCCTATGCTTTGCTCAACGAAATGGGAGATACAACAACGTTTTAAAAGATAATAAAATAACCATAACGTCTATTACAGCTATCCCAAATCCATTTACTCTAAAAACAACCATTCGTTTTAAATCAACAACAAGTCAACCGGTAGCATTTTCCGTTAAAAATTTACTAGGCAAAAAAATTCATAGCCAACACATTAATGCTGAAACAGGTTTAAACAGTATCGTTTTTGAAAAAAACAACCTAATAAAAGGCATGTACATATACACATTACAATCTGAAACAGAAATCATATCAAAAAGGCTTGTAATTCAATGAGCTTAAAAATAACCATCTTAGGTTGTCATTCGGCAACACCTCGTGTAAATGCACACCCGACATCGCAATATTTAGAAATAAATAACAATTTTTTTTTAATTGATTGCGGAGAAGGAACGCAAGTTCAACTCAGAAAATACAAAGTTAAATTTTCAAAAATAAAACATATTTTTATCTCGCATTTACATGGAGATCATATATTTGGACTGGTTGGATTGGTTTCAACATTTAGGTTGCTGAATCGCGAACAAGAGTTACACGTGTACGGACCTAAAGGAATTAAGGAATTAATTACTTTACAGTTAAAACTTTCAAATTCGTGGACACAATACCCTTTATTATTTCATGAATTAACGTCAAAAGATAGCGAACTTATTTTTGAAGATGATAAAATTGAAGTTTCTACAATTCCGTTAAACCATAGAATTTATACCAATGGTTTTTTATTTAAAGAAAAACTAGGAGCCCGTAAATTAAATCTTAATGCTATTCAACAATTTGACGAAATAAACGTTTGTGATTACCAAAATTTAAAAAACGGTAGAGATTATACTTTAAAAAATGGAACAATTATAAAAAATCATATTCTAACGCTCAATCCTGATCCACCAAAAAGTTATGCTTTTTGTAGCGACACTTCTTATTTCCCACAAATTGTTCCTCAAATTAAAAATATAGATTGTTTATATCACGAAACTACTTTTTTAAAGGATAAGGAAAAACTTGCTGAGACTACAAAACATTCAACCGCTGAACAAGCAGCAAAAATAGCAAAAGAAGCAGAGGTAAAACAATTAATTATTGGGCACTACAGTGGGAGGTATAAAAATAAACAAGCCTTTTTGAGCGAAGCTACTCCTATTTTTAAAAACACTTTATTGGCTGAAGAAGGAAAAACTTTTGTGATTGAATAATCATTCAAAATTTATCTAGACTAATTTAGCTTCTCAAAAAATACTATTGATTACTCCATCAAATAGATTACACAAATTAAAACTCACTTAAAATTACTCAAACACTTTTGTCCCAAAACAAACATAAACTCTTTTTAATTTAGGAAATAAACACTCTAAACAACTTGGAATTCCCAAAATCAATATGCTCCAATACTTAACAATACAAGTGTACAGGATCTCTCAGATGCAATATTATTTATGGAAAGTATTTTTTCAAATTCATCATTTTCAGCCCCAGGATTAAAAATAACGCGCCTTGGTTTAAGATTTATAATATAATCGTAGTAATCTTTCTGATTTTTCGAATTTAAATATAAGGTTACCGTATCAATATTCTCAAATTTATTTGGGGTAGTATAAATTTTCACGCCTTTAACACTACCCTCCTTTCCGCCTATTGCAACAACATCAAAGTTCTGATTTACCAATCTATTAATCGCTATATTTGAATATTTACTTGGAGTTGTAGAAGCTCCTAAAACAAGTGTTTTACTCATACTTTTTTTAATTAATATTAAAATTGTTACAAAAATAAACTTACACCATCCTTTATACAACGTTATAAAAACGTAAAAAAGGTATCGTAAAAATTATTTATATACCTTTTTTTAAACCTCCAAACTTATATTTTGGAGGTTTTATATTATCTTAAATTAAACTACCATCTTATTATAACACTTCCCCAAGTAAACCCACTACCAAACGCGGCTAAAACAACCAAATCGTTATCTTTAATTTTACCTTTTTCCCAAGCTTCTGTTAACGCTATAATTACGGAGGCCGCTGTAGTGTTACCATATTTCATTATATTGTTATAAACCTGTTCATCATTCAATCTAAACTTTTTCTGAATAAATTGAGAAATACGTAAATTTGCTTGATGCGGAATTAATAAATCAATATTGGAAACATCTAAATTATTAGTTTGTAACCCTTCCATAATTACTTCTGAAAAACGAGATACAGCATGTTTAAAAACAAAAGTTCCGTTCATATATGGAAAGTATGATTCATCACTTGCATCGTTTGCTTCTAAAATTTCCGGAACCCAATGTCTTATACTTGGAGCCAACACGGTTAATTCTTCGGCGTGTTTTCCTTCAGCATGTAAATGTGAAGATAAAATACCTTTTGAATTGTCTTCTGTTCTTGATAAAACCGCAGCACCGGCTCCATCACCAAAAATTACCGAAACACTTCTTCCTCTAGATGTTTTATCCAAACCTCCCGAGTGAAATTCTGCCCCAACAACCAATATATTCTTATACATTCCAGTTTTAATAAACTGATCTGCAACAGACAATCCATAAACAAATCCAGAACATTGGTTGCGTATATCAAGTGCTCCAACCGTTCTCATTTCTAACATTTCTTGCAGTTGAACACCACATCCAGGAAAATAGTAATCTGGGCTTAAAGTAGCAAATACAATAAAATCAATATCCTCATTCTTTAAACCAGCTCTTTCTATGGCAATTCTTGATGCTTTGGCTCCCATTACGGCAGAGGTATCTTCACTACCTTCAGCAATCCATCTACGTTCCTTAATTCCAGTTCTTTCTTGTATCCACTCATCATTTGTATCCATTATTTTTGACAAATCATCATTTGTCACAATATTTTCTGGAACATAATATCCTAGTCCTGTTATTCTTGAATTATACATGTTTTTTAATTTATTTGCTCCAAACATACTAAAAACTTCATTCTCTTACAATAATATTTTTATCTTGAACTTTCTTTCTATCGTTATCAATTAATCAAAATACAGCCAATCATTTGATCTTTTATTTTAATAATTGATTCACATTTGATTAACGTTTCATTTAAAAAAATATATTGACTAAATACATTTAACAATTCTTAATATACTTTCATAACTTCTTCAATAGGCTTTCTTTTAATATTGGGTACGTAAGTAACTTCAGCAGCATAGCCCACCGGCAATAACAAAAAGGCTCGTTCATTTAAAGGTCTTTCAAGCATTTTTTCCAAAAAACGCATAGGACTTGGCGTATGTGTTAAAGTGACCAAACCGGCATTATGAATTGCAGAAATTAAAAACCCACAAGCCAAACCTACCGATTCATTCACGTAATAATTTTGATGTTTATTTCCTTTTGAATCAATTTCATAAGGTCGTTTAAAAACAATTATTAAATAAGGGGCCGTTTCCAAAAACGGTTTCTTGGCATCCGTTCCCAAATGCTTTAAATCATTTAACCATTCATCACTCATTCGCTCCTCATAGCTTTTTTGTTCTTCCTCTTCTGCAGCCAACCTAATTTTTCGTTTTATTTCTTCGCTTTTTACAACACAAAAAGTCCAAGGTTGTTTATTAGCGCCAGAAGGCGCCGAAGAAGCGGTTTTAATTATACTCTCAATAACTTCAAATGGAATATCTTTATTTGAGAAGTCCCGCACAGAACGTCTTTTTGCCATCAATTCGAAAAAATCCTCACTTCGTTTCAGCATCTCTTCCGAGGCGTATGTTTTATCTTTATATCTAATATGTTTGTAACCTTCAATTAAAATAAATTCTTCAGCCTTCATAAAATATCGTTTTTTAAAATTTAAAAGTACTAAATTCTTGGCTTCATTCAATCGCAAAGTTTGTCATTAAATATGCCATAGTGGCACAATTAAAAGTTTGGTATTTTTTTTGACTAATACAATTCATAAAAATTAAATTAAATAAAAAATATAAATATGACAACAGGAAGTATTAATGTAACGGCTGAAAATATTTTTCCAATTATTAAAAAATTCTTGTATTCTGATCACGAAATATTTTTACGTGAATTAATTTCGAATGCAACAGACGCTTCACTTAAAATTAAACACTTATCTACCTTAGGGGAAATCAAAGGAGACATTGGTGAACCAATGATTGAAATAAAAGTAGATAAAGACAAAAAGGAAATTAGAATTATTGACCAAGGTGTTGGTATGACTGCTCAAGAAGTAGAAAAATACATTAACCAAGTTGCTTTTTCTGGTGCTGAAGAGTTTGTAGAAAAATATAAAGACAAAGTTGAAGATTCAGGAATTATTGGGCATTTTGGTTTAGGGTTCTATTCTTCATTTATGGTCGCTAACAAAGTTGAAATCTTTACAAAATCATTTCAAGAAGATGCAAAAGCAGTGCGTTGGGAATGTGATGGAAGCCCACAGTACACTTTAGAAGATACAGACAAAGCAGAAAGAGGAACTGAAATTGTTTTACATATTGACGACGATTCTTTAGAATTTTTAGAAGATAGTAAAATCAACGAGCTTTTAAATAAATACAATAAGTTTATGCCTATTCCAATTAAATTTGGAACTCGCGAAGAAACTTTACCATTACCAGAAGGTGCTGACAAAGATGCAGAAGCAGAAAAAATTACAGTAGATAATATTGTAAATAATCCTTCACCGGCTTGGACAAAAAAACCAACTGATTTAACTGATGAAGATTATAGTTCATTTTACAGAGAATTGTATCCAACACAATTTGAAGATCCATTATTTCACATTCATTTAAATGTTGATCACCCTTTTAACTTAACAGGAATTTTATATTTCCCTAAATTGAGTAAAAATTTAGACCCAACAAAAGACAGAATTCAACTATATCAAAACCAGGTATTTGTAACTGATAATGTTGAAGGAATTGTTCCTGATTTTTTACAAATGTTACGAGGCGTAATTGATTCTCCAGACATTCCTCTAAATGTATCTCGTTCATATTTACAAGCAGATGGAGCTGTTAAGAAAATCTCAGGATACATTACAAGAAAAGTTGCTGACAAATTAGTTAATTTATTTAATAACGACAGAAAAGGGTTTGAAGAAAAATGGGATGATATTAAAGTAATTATTGAATACGGAATGCTTTCTGAAGATAAATTCTTTGAAAAGTCTGACAAATTTGCATTGTACCCAACAGTAAATAAAGACTATTTTACTTTTGCTGAATTAGAGAAAAAAACAAAAGCTTTACAAACAGATAAAGACGGAAATTTAATAATTCTTTATGCTTCAAATGAAAAAGCGCAACACAGTTATATAGATGCTGCTAAAGAAAAAGGATATGAAGTATTGTTATTAGACTCTCCTATTGTTTCTCACTTTATTCAAAAATTAGAGGGAAGTAAAGAAAAAATTCAATTTGTACGTGTAGATGCTGATCATATTGACAACTTGATTAAAAAAGACGAGGATAAAATAAGCAAACTTTCTGACACAGAAAAAGAGGAGTTAAAACCAATAATAGAAGAAGTAATTCCTAAAGAAACTTATACTGTTCAATTAGAATCTATGGATTCTAATGCAAATCCGTTTATTATTACGCAACCTGAATTTATGCGTAGAATGAAAGAAATGCAAGCATCTGGCGGTGGCGGTGGAATGATGGGAATGGGTAATTTTCCTGACATGTACAACTTAGTAGTTAATACTAATAACGACTTGGTTGGTGAAATTTTAAAAACCAAAACTAAGAAAAAACAAGAACGTTTAATTCAACAAGCTTTTGATTTAGCAAAACTATCTCAAGGATTGCTACAAGGTGAAGAATTAACAAACTTTATTAAGCGTAGTTTTGAAATGGTAAAATAAACCATCAACACTTATAAAAATTAAAAAAGCCTTAACAATTGTTAAGGCTTTTTTTTACTATTTTTACTCGCAAACAAGTTTTCAACATTAATGGCATTTTTATTGTTATTATAAAATTAAAGCTAATTCATGAATTATTCTTTAAAATATTTATTACCCATTATTTTAAGCTGCCTGATTACGGTCAATATATTTTCACAAAACGACACTATAAAATCAACAGTTTTTGATAACGAAACTGGAATAACCAAAAGTACTGGGCAATTAAAATCAAATATGTCTCCTACGAAAGTTACTCCTAACAATCTTAATTTAAACTTCAAAAATGAAATAAATATAGACGCTGTAAATAAAAACATTAAAAACTACACCTCAACAAACCATTCAAATTTTTTAATGGAAAACCTACCAGAAAACAATGATATTATTGGTAAAAAATATTGGAAAGGTGAAGATATTACACATAAAAAACTTGGAAGTAATTATAGCTTAGGAACTATTAATAGTGCTACTAAACAAGTTAGAGTTGTATGTAGAGATTATAGTTATGTTGATGGTGATATTATAAAAATATACATAAATGAACAACCTTTAAAAAACAATGTTGTTTTAAAAAGCGGCAGCTATATGGTATATTTAGATTTAAACGAAGGTTATAACAGAATTGATTTTCAAGCAATGAATCAGGGCCTTTCAGGTCCAAACACCGCTGAACTGAGACTGTATGATGCGAACGATAATTTAATTTCTTCAAATGAGTGGAACCTACTTACCGGCCAAACAGCAACTTTAGGCGTTATATTCAAATAAACTAATTTATGATTTTAGCTGCTTCAGGAATTATTTTACGGCAACAAAAAATACTTTTACTACAACGATCAAACTATACACCAAACTTTGCCGGTTTTTGGGGTTGCCCCGGCGGAAGAGCAGAAAAAAATGAAACAGCCGAGGAAAATGTAATTAGAGAAGTAAAAGAAGAATGCAATTTGGATTTTACACCTACAACAATTATTAAAACTGGTATTTGGAAAGAACGTAAATACTATCGTTTTTTAGGAGATTGGTCTGGTGAAATTAAAATTCAAGAAACAGAAGTGACCGACTTTAATTGGTTTACTTTTGAAAAGGCCATGCAACTTGAATTATCTTTTGATTATAAAGAAATTCTAACACTTCTGCGTAAAAAAAAGCTTCTTTAGCGTAACAATTTAGCTGTCAGTATTTTATTTTTAACAAATTATTAATAATACATTAACAATGTTAAGTGTAACTTTTCCGTTTTATGAGCGTCTTTAAAGTATAAAATAAAACCAATTCAACAACTAACAATAAACACTATCAAAACAATTCATTCTCATACGGTACCTAACAACGTTGAAAATATTCGTTTACAAGATTACGCCCCAAAAGTTTTCAATTTATTTATCCCGTCAAATAGCGGTGTGAAAAAAGCAATTAAACGAGGACAAATATTGGCCAATGGAAAACCTGCCGAAACTGGCACGTGGGTAAATTACGGTCAAGTTTTAGAGTTAATTGAAGATCCAAGCAACACGCCAAAAATATATGAATTTGATTTAGAGGTTGTTTTTGAGGATGAACACTTTGCCATAATAAACAAGCCGGCAGGAATAATTGTAAGCGGAAATACTTTTAAAACTATTTTTAATGCCTTACCCCATAATTTAAAAACAAGTAGTGAACCAGATGCTTTAACATCTCCCACACCAGTTCATAGATTAGACAACCAAACCTCAGGATTATTACTTGTAGCCAAAACAAAAACAGCTCAAATTGAATTGGGAAAACAATTTATCAATAAAACCATTCAAAAAAAATATTGTGCCATTGTAATTGGTAAAATTGGTATAAATCAAACTATTAACACACCAGTTAACAACAAAGATGCTGAAACTAGTTTTGAAATTTTCCGTATCGTAAAATCGCTAAAATACAAAGAGCTGTCCTGTTTAAAAGTATATCCAAAAACGGGTAGAACACACCAAATAAGAATCCATTTAGCATCTATAGCACATCCCATTTTAGGTGATAAATTGTACGGAAACCCTGAAACCGTTCACAAAGGAAAAGGTCTTTTTTTAGCAGCTTCTGAAATAAAATTCTTACACCCTAAAAGCTTTAAACCAATGGTAATTGGTATTGATGTTCCACAAAAATTTCATTCATTACTAAGTCGTGAAAAAAGACGTTGGAATACGCACAACCCGAGCTAAAGAGTTTATAATTTACAAAGTAAATTTACCAATTATTTTTGGCCACTTCACCTAATTCTCAATTTAAAAATTGTAGTTAGTTAAACAACTCATTTAATACTTTTGCGAATCTAATACCTGCCTTCTACCTTTGAGAACGTAACAATCCTAAATACTGATACATATAACCGTCACTATAATTACCTCCGGCTTTTGCAAATTTGCACTTCTATTGAAAATTGATGTGTGTTGTACCGTTTACCAAATCAACAGTGGTGGCTAATTGTAACATTTTAACCTCTTCTTTTGAAATTTTATTGGTATTATTTGCCAATTCATAATAACTCATTCCATAGTCGTTAATCATTTTCTAATCCCAAACAGCACTTAAATTTGCATTTGAACCAAACCTCTTCACTTTAAAATCGTCAACGCCTCTATCCTCTTTCACACCAACATGCAATGGTTGGGGCAAATCACCAATAAAATAGACCAATAGTTTCAAGTAAAACAACTTTAGGATTCTTTTTCCTACTGTGATAATCCTATCCAAAAGACATATTTTTATAATGTTTCCTTATTAAACTAAAACTCCAAGCAATTATAAAAAAAATGAATCAGAAACATAACGTATAAAAAACGCCAACAAATGCTGGCGTTTTTTATACTTGTAAAATAATTATTACTTTTTCTTAGGATGTACTAAGGTCATTTCATCAATTAAGTTTTGTGCTCCTGCAAATTTATCAATGATAAATAATACATAACGAATATCAACTGAAATACTTCTAACAATATCTGCATCAAAATATAAATCACTCATTGTTCCTTCCCAAGTGGTATCAAAAGCCAAACCAATCATATTTCCATGTCCATCAATAATAGGGCTTCCTGAGTTCCCTCCTGTCATATGATTCGTAGATAAATAATTCACTGGGATTTTACCATTTTCAGCATACTGCCCATAATCTTTAGACTCATATAAATCTTGTAATTTTTGAGGCACGTCAAATTCATAATCTCCAGGAATATATTTTTCCATCACACCTTTTAAATATGTTTTATTGGTATAATACACACCGTCTTTTGGTGAATATCCTTGAACCATTCCGTAGTTTACACGCAAAGTACTGTTGGCATCTGGGTAAAAACGTTCATTAGGAAATACTTTCATTAACGCTGTCATATATTCTTTTTGAATAACTCCAATCTCCATATTTAATTGCTGAAATTTTGGTTCAATTTTATTGTAAAAAATAGCGTGTAATTGTTTTCCAAATACATAGGCATCGTCAGTATTCAATTTCTTAATAACCTCTTCAGGTGTGCCACTTAATAATTCTTCAGCACCGGCCAAACTAGTTAATTTAGATTTTGAATAAATAACTTCTGAAAGCGCTTTAAAATCTACTTCACTAAATGACTCTGGTAAATATTCCTTGGGCATTTTTTCAGCATATAAAGCAACTAATTTATCAAAAACTGGTTGATCAACTATTTTACTATAATTTTTGTAAGTACCTTTTAATCGGTTCAAGGTAGCCACTCTTGCTTTTTCAAATGCTGCAGCGCCTTCTGAATTAAAAGCCTGTTCTAACTGATAAGCTCTGAAGGTAACTCCTAAAATTTCTACATTTCTATAGGCTACCTCAATCCAATAATCACGTGCTATAGAAACCGTTTCAATTTCTTTATATAATTTTTCAAAATCAGTCAATAAACTAGTATAACCAGCCATATCTTTTTCTGATACTATTTTAGAAAACTGAGCTTCTAATTCTTTCTTTTTTGCAATAGCATTTGTTTGATGAATACCCTGATTTTCACCTATCCATTTTTTCCAATAGTTTGCAGTTGAAGCAAATTTAGATGCATACTTTATTTTAATATCAGCATCTTTACGCATATAAGAATCTATAATTTTTAATGCATTGTCTCTAACTTCTATTTTTGCAGGGTTCAACACATTTACAATTTGATCTACAGCAACAGCAGGTAAATATTCGTTCGTTCTTCCTGGAAAACCAAAAACTAATGTAAAGTCACTTTCTTCAACACCATCTAGAGATATTGGTAAATAATGATTTGGCTTGTATGGTTTGTTATCTTTTGAATAAGCAGCCGGACGGTTATTTGCATCGGCATACACTCTAAACATAGAGAAATCTCCCGTGTGACGTGGCCACATCCAGTTATCTGTATCAGAACCAAATTTTCCAATAGAAGTTGGAGGCGCTCCAACCAAACGCACATCTGTGAATTTTTCAGTTACAAACAATAAATATTGATTTCCTTTAAAAAAGGATTTCACGTGTACATCTTGCCAAGCTTCTTTTTGAGCAGCTTTCGTTGCTTTGTTAATGTTCTGGCTAATTAGGCTTTGTTTCGCCGCTTCTTCCATATCTTCAGTTACACCTTCAAAAACCTGAGCTGTAACATCATCAATTCTTTTAATAAAAGTAGCACTTAAGCCTTCATTAGGCAGTTCTTCATCATAACTCATTGCCCAAAAACCATCTTTTAAATAGTCATGTTCTACAGTTGAATGCGATTGAATATTTCCATAACCACAGTGGTGATTTGTTAATAACAACCCATTTGGGGAAATAATTTCAGAAGTACAACCTCCACCAAAATGAGCAATCGCATCTTTTAAGCTCGACTTGTTTATATCGTAAATATCTTTGGCAGTCATTTTACTACCAAGCATTTGCATTTCGGCTTCATTCATTCCTTCTAATAATGAAGGAACCCACATTCCACCCTGAATATCTCTAGGGTCAACTTTTTCGGTTTTTTGAGCTGATATTGAAAGCGATATAAAAGCTATCGCAACGAATACATATAATTTTATCAATTTCATATTAATATAGTTTGGATTTTATTTTTTAGGATGAACTAACGTCATTTCTTCAATTAAGTTTGTAGCTCCAGCATATTTATCTACAATAAACAATACATAGCGAATGTCTACCATAATATTTCTACAAATATCAGGATCGTAATTCATATCACTCATAGTACCTTCCCAAACTCTATCAAAATTTAATCCTATTAAATTTCCATGTGCATCAATTGCTGGGCTACCTGAGTTACCTCCAGTAGTATGGTTTGTACCTATAAAACAAACTGGCATTTTACCATTTTCATCAGCATATGAGCCATAATTTTTTGTTTCATATAAATCTAATAATTTTTGAGGCACATCAAACTCATAGTCTCCAGGAACAAATTTTTCAATTACTCCTTGTAAGTGAGTGGTATTTTCGTAATACATTCCATCTTTAGGCTCATAACCTCTAACTTGACCATAGGTTACACGTAATGTACTATTGGCATCAGGAAAGAAACGTTCTTCAGGGAAAACCTCCATTAAAGCTTTCATATATTTCTTTTGAACCGCCACAATTTCCATATTTAACTGCTGAAATTTAGGTTCAATATTATTGTAAAACAAGAGGTGTAATTCTTTTCCAAAAGCGAACGCCTTATCTGCATTCAGTTTTTCAATTACTTCTTCAGGAGTCCCTGTTAGTAATTCTTCAGCACCGGCTAAACTTGTTAATTTAGAAGTTGTATAAATATCTTTTGCATATGCTGCAAAATCAGCATCTTTTAAATTTTCTGGAAAAAATGCGGCTGGCGCATTTTCAGCATACAAACTCATCAATTTTTCAAATACTGGCTTATCAACAGTAGCACTGTAATTTTTATAGGTACCTTTTAAACGGTTTAAGGTTACTAATTTTGCTTTTTCAAAGGCTTCTTTATCACCTTTTAAGTAAGCTTGTTCCAATTGAAAAGCCTTAAAAGTAATCCCTAATAGTTCTACATTTCTATAAACCACTTCAAGCCAATAATCACGTGCCAATGAAACATCTTGAATTTCCTTGTATAATGTTTCAAATTCTGACAATAATGTTTGGTAACCCACCAAATCATTTTGGTTTACTATTTTAGAAAACTCAACTTCAAGATTTCTCTTTTTAGCAATGGCATTTGATTTTTTAATTCCTTGGTTTTCACCAATCCATTTCTTCCAATAATTAGCTATTGATGCAAATTTTGATGCATATTTAATTTTAATCTCTGCATCTTTTCGCATATATGAATCAACAATCTTTAGAGCATTGTCTCTCAGCTCTATTTTGGCTGGGTTTAACACATTTACAATTTGATCTAAAGCTACTGCCGGCAAATATTCATTTGTTCTACCAGGAAAACCAAAAACCAAAGTAAAATCTCCTTCTTCAACACCATCTAACGAAATTGGTAAATAATGATTTGGTTTGTAAGGAACATTATCTTTTGAATAAGCCGCTGGACGATTATTAGCATCTGCATAAATTCTAAACAACGAAAAATCACCTGTGTGGCGAGGCCACATCCAATTATCTGTATCGGCTCCAAATTTACCAATTGAAGCTGGTGGGGCCCCCACTAAACGAACATCATTATATACTTCTTTAATAAATAATATAAATTGATTACCATCATAAAATGATTTCACATTAGCAGTTTGCCATTCTTCTTTTTGAGCCGCCTTTGTAACTTCGTTAATATTTTTATTTATTAAACTTTGTTTAGAAGCCTCACTCATTCCATCTGTTATACCAACAAAAATTTGATCTGTAACATCCTCTATTCTTTTAATAAAGGTTACAGTCATACTTGGGTTTGCTAATTCTTCTTCTATTTTTTTTGCCCAAAAACCATCTTTCAAATAATCATGGTCTAAGGTTGAATGTGATTGAATAGCTCCATAACCGCAATGATGGTTTGTTAAAAGCAATCCATTCGGTGAAATAATTTCAGAAGTACAACCACCATTAAAATGTACAATGGCATCTTTTAAACTGGAATTGTTCACATCGTAAATATCTTTGGCAGTCATCTCACTACCTAATAATTGCATCTCTTCTTCATTCATTCCTTCCAACAATGACGGAATCCACATTCCTCCTTGAATCTCTCTTGTATCAACAACTTCCTGAACTTCAACAATTTCAACATCCTCAACTACAGGATGCTTTATTTTACAGGAAACTACTAATAAGGCTACTAATAAATAAATTTTTATATATTTCATTTAATTAAATTTTATGCCACAAATATACATAACGAAATCATTTTTTTTAGGACATAAATCATAAAAAAACTATAATTTAGCGCGATTAAAAAATAACATATGGATACGACACCAATTATTACACAAGACACTATAGTTTTCGGGATTTTAATGCTTACACTTGGGTTTGTTTTTTATACTTCATCAACAGAAAACAGCTTTTGGAAAAAATTTTACAAATATATTCCAGCACTTTTAATGGCATATATGTTACCTGCCGTTTTTACTTCTACTGGAATTATTTCTCCTGAATGGGTTACTACTGGTACTGATGGAGAAATAACAAAACATGAATCTCAAGTTTATTACGTAGCTAGTCGTTTCTTATTACCGGCGGCATTAGTTTTAATGACTTTAAGCATTGATTTAAAAGCCGTTTTTAATTTAGGACCAAAAGCATTAATTATGTTTTTAACTGGAACCGTAGGTATAATTATTGGCGGACCAATTGCTGTAATGATTGTTTCAATTGTTTCTCCTGAAACAGTTGGAGGAATGGGACCTGACGCTGTTTGGAGAGGGTTGGCCACCATTGCTGGTAGTTGGATTGGAGGTGGTGCAAACCAAGCTGCAATGCTTGAAATTTATGAATACAATCCACATAAGTATGGAGGAATGGTAATTGTTGATATTGTAGCGGCCAACCTTTGGATGGCAATTGTTTTATTAGGAATTGGAAAACAGAAAAAAATTGATAAATGGTTAAAAGCAGATACATCTGCAATTGAAAAATTAGTAGAAAAAGTATCATCTTACGCTGCTGAAAATGTTAGGAATCCATCGTTATCTGATTATATGATTATTTTATCCATCGCATTTACGATTGTTGGAGCTGCTCATTTTGGTGCCAACGAAATTTCTGGTTTTCTTAAAAATAATATAGCTGCTGTTAGCGACAAATCTTCAGCGTGGTCTTCCTTTGGTTCACAATTTTTCTGGATGATAAGCATTTCTACTTTTTTAGGTATTATAGCTTCTTTCACAAGTCTTAAAAAATATGAAGGCGCAGGTGCAAGTAAAATTGGAAGTATTTTTATTTACATTTTAGTAGCCTCAATTGGTATGAAAATGGATTTAACAAAAATATTTGACAATCCAGGTCTTATTGTTGTTAGCTTAATTTGGATGTCTATTCATGTTATTTTATTAATTGTAGTAGCCAAACTAATACGCGCTCCTTATTTCTTTTTAGCTGTGGGTAGCCAAGCAAATGTAGGTGGAGCTGCTTCTGCTCCAGTTGTTGCTGCGGCCTTTCACCCCTCTTTAGCAACGGTTGGGGTTTTATTAGCTGTTTTCGGTTATGTTGTTGGAACTTATGGCGCTATGTTAACGGCAGAATTAATGCGAATTGTTGCATCGTAATAAGTTCTAAAAACAATTATAAAATCAGATATTTATCCTCTTAATATTTAAAAAATGAAAAAATTATTACCCCTTATTATTGTTATTAGTTTAATTGCTTCTTGTGGAAAAAGTCACAAAGGAAATATGCTTGTAAAAGGAAATATTGATGGTCTAAAAAAAGGTACTCTTTATTTACAAAAAATAAAAGACACCCTTCTTGTTACTGTTGATTCAATTCAGCTTAACGGAAATGGTAATTTTATACTATCTGACAATATTGAAAGCCCTGAAATGTACTACATTACTTTAGGTGAAATATCTAATGAAAAAATGGCCTTTTTTGGTGAAAAAGGTGAAATTACAATATCAACTAAGCTGGCTAAACTAGCCACCTCTTTAAAAATAGCAGGTTCTTCAAACCAGTTATTATTGGATGAATACCAAGCTATGATTCAAAAATTTAATGGGAAAAATTTAGATTTGATAAAAGAAAAATTTAACGCCCTAAAAGACAATGATTCTGAAGCCCAATTAGCATCGGAGAAAGCAGAGGGTAATTTAGTGAAACGTAGGTATCTTTACACCACTAATTTTGCATTAACACATGCTGATACAGAAGTTGCCCCCTATATAGCATTAACAGCGCTGTACAATGCTAATATAAAACTATTGGATACTGTAAATAATTCATTGTCAGAAAAAATAAAAGCTTCAACATATGGTATACAACTGAATGATTACATTGCCCAGATAAAAAATCAAGAAAACTAAAATCAAGCTTATTCTATATTGTATAAAAGAGCATCTTAAATAAGATGCTCTTAATATTTCCTATAAATTTGTAACAAATTAAAAACAATAACTACATATTAATAGCATTCAAACAAATAGTTAGTGACTAAAGACCTTGAACATAAATTTATAGACGAATTTCAGAAAAACCAGAATATTGTCCATAAAGTTTGTAGGCTATATACAAACAATCAAGAGGCACATAACGATTTGTTTCAAGAAATCACCATACAATTATGGAAAGCTTATCCAAAGTTCAGAGGTGAGTCAAAATTAAGTACTTGGATGTACAGAGTTGGATTAAATACAGCCATTACATTATATAGAAAATCAAAGCGAACAATAAAAACAACCGACTTTGAAAATATTCTACACCGCATTGAAGCTACAGATTACGATCCCACTGAAGAGGAACAGTTAAAATTAATGTATTGTGCAATTCACCAATTATCTGATATTGAAAAAGCGTTAATTTTCTTGTTTCTAGAAGATAAAAATTACAAAGAAATTTATGATACCTTAGGTATTTCACAAGTGAATGCTAGGGTGAAAATGAATAGGATTAAAATCCGCTTAAGAACAATACTAAATCCATAATTATGAAGGAATTAGATTTATTAAAAAAAGACTGGAAAAAGCAAAATACTTATTTTCCAAAATTATCATATCATGATATTTATATATTAATACATAAAAAATCTTCATCTATTGTAAAATGGATTTTTATTATATGTATAGCAGAATTCTTGTTTTGGACTGGATTAAATTTTATTATTCCTGAAAGTTATTTAGATATTTACAAACAGTTTCATTTAAACACATTCTTGTATATTTCACAAGTGCTTCACTATATATTACTCCTCTTTTTTATTTTTATTTTTTATAAAAATTTTAAGGCTATTTCAGTAGTTGATTCAACCAATTTACTCATGGAGAAAATTATTAACACTCGTAAAACAGTTAATTATTATGTATATTTTAATATTGCCTTATACACTATTTTATCAATTATTTTAAACGTAATTATGTTGTCTAACCCCGATATATTAATTAAAGTGATGAGCCTAGAAGATACAACTATTAGTACTGATAATTTTTTAACTGTATTGCTGCTTGTTCAAATAACTACCTTTGCCGTTGTTTGTGGATTACTTTGGTTCTATTACCGAATTATTTATGGGATTTTATTAAAAAAGTTAAACAAAAATTATTTCGAATTAAAAAACATGGAAGGTTAGTTTATTTGATTGTTATTAGTCATATAAGAAAACCGTCAGAACAACGTTAACTCTGAACTGTGCTTAGTAAAATAAGAAATAGCGTATTTACCAAAATCTTTTGGGGACTGATGGGACTCTATCTGCTCAATATAAGTGCTGACACAGAAGATCCGAATCCTCAACATATTCCTGAAGATTTATCAATAAATGACCAAGAAAGTATCATTGAAATTATTGTTGAGCAGGTTTTAGGTTATGAAGATGCTTTTAAAGAGTATGATGACCACGACACAGAAGACTACAACAATAATACCAATGTTAAAATAGACTTATTGAATAGTTTCTTAGCTATATGTATTATTAAGCAATCATTTACTGAAACTAGAAAACAAAATCACCCAGACTATAACACACTCTTATTCAACGGCTTTCAGAATCTCGACATACCACCTCCTAAAGTTTGATTGGTTTTATTACTTAACAAATTCCTACCACTAAAAAAGTGCTGGGACAATCTCATTATGCACAAAAAACAAATAAAAAATGAAAATAAAAACATTCTTGATTCTCATAACCTTATTAGCATCTACAACATATTCCATTGCTCAAATTAACAAGTATAAAAAAGACAGTCTTTACATTCAACAATTTGAAGACGATAAAAAACCCGTAAAGGTACTTCACGCTGAACCTCTCTATATTGACCTAATACGCGATTTAGGTGCTAGAAAAGGTGAAAAAGAATGGAACTTAGGTTTAGGTTTAACAGACAATTTAAAATTTGATGCTAATGAAGCTCTAATTGAATATGAATGGGCACCAATTGACAGATTGGGATTTGAAGTTGAATTACCTTTTACTTTTTATTCACCTCAAAACGGAATAGAAAACGATTCAATACCTTCAAATAGTTTAAATAGCATTAAAATAGCAACTCAATGGTCATTTTTTGTTAGTGAACCAATAGCAACTTCAATGGCAATTGGTTATATCAACGAGTTTGAACTCTCGGATTTTAGAAATTTTGGAAGTCCTTTAGTTAAAGGAAATATATATAATCCGTTTTTTGTGATTGCAAAACGTTGGGGAAATAACTTTCATTCATTGATTTATACAGGCCCAATGATTGAACAGGATTTTAAAACCAATAAGTTTCATACTACTTATGATATCAATACAAGTTTTCATTATATGATTATGGGTACACGAAACTACATAGGCGTTGAATTCAACCAGACAATTGACAATAATGACTTTGATATGACAATTCGACCTCAAATGCGTTTAGGAATTGCCGACAACTTGTTGATTGGAATTGTGGCAGGAATTCCTGTGAGCAGAGAAAATGAAAGGCTAAGCTCTTTTGTAAGACTGATATGGGAACCAAACCATAAGCATCAATAAAAAATACGGTTACCAACAATATATATAAAAATAGCGGTTTAGGTGCAAATCTAAACCGTTTTTACCTTTAATTGATTATCTTACTTTACGAAAAGTAACAGCGTTTAAATCCGCTACTTTTCATTTACAAACCGTCGTTATAGGTACATGGCTCATTAAAAAATATAGTGCTGAGTTAAACTATTATGCTATTTAAACATATATCAACCATTACCTCTTAGCTTCACACTCCATTCAAATTCATAACTGGAAACTTGCTCTCCGATTTCATTTATTCCAACTGACTTCATTTTTATAGTTTGTCCCTCACCTGTTTCAATAGTTCTTTTTAATGCTTCATTAATCAAATTACCATCTGTACAAGTAAAAGTAATTTTACCTACCGCCTTTTTTGTAAAAGCACCCGAATGATTTGTTACTAGCATAGATATTTTTCGTCCACTCTCTTTTATTTTTTTAATAACCAGGGCGCCAGTTGTAAGTTCGGCAGCCATAGATTGCACCGCAAAATATAAAGAATTAAAAGGATTTTGGTTAATCCATCTATACCTTACTGAAACAATCGCTTTCTCATTTTGCAGTTTAATTAACCTAACACCACATAAATATGCCGATGGTAATTTAAACATTAAAAACTTATTCATTTTTTTTACTGTTACTTCCATAAATCAAATTAAACTTAGTAACAAGTTAGCTAAAATTATTGAACGTAAAAAAATCTTTTTTTGTTAAATAAATGTTAATTTACAGTACTATGCGTTGCATACTACTATCTTTTATACGTATATTTGTATAAGCTATTACTATAAGATAATAATTATGATAACTCAAAACGACAAAAATTACAGCTCAATCATACATTTAAGTGGTTTTTCAGGGTGCTTTATTCCATTTGGAAATATAATTGTTCCCTTGGTATTGTGGTTGGTTAAAAAAAATGAAAGCATTTTTATTGATGCGCACGGAAAATCATCCGTTAATTTTCAACTTAGTTTAATGTTTTACGGATTTTTACTTGCTATTTTATTAATTCCAATTGCAATATTCACCTTAGGCTTAGGAATAGTAGCAATTATAATAGGAATAATTCCAGCATTCATTTTATATGTTGTTTTAATTATTTCTGCAAGTATTAATGCTAGTAACGGAGAATATTACGACTATCCGTTTACAATACAATTTATAAAATAAATAACGCTTTTAAACTATTAAATCTCAACTTATGAAGATAGAAAACACAAAAGCACAAATGCGAAAAGGGGTATTAGAGTTTTGCATTCTTTCCATATTACAACATGGAGATGCCTATACCTCTGAAATTTTATCGCAGCTTAAAGATGTAAAATTACTAGTTGTTGAAGGTACAGTATACCCTTTACTAACTAGACTAAAAAATGCGGGGCTACTCAATTACCGATGGGAAGAATCAACATCAGGTCCACCAAGAAAATATTATGGTTTAACAGAAACTGGCAAACTATTTTTAATGGAATTAAACACTACTTGGAGTGAACTTACACAAGCAGTAAACCTAATAACTACCAATAAACCAACCGAAAATGAATAAGACTATAAATATAAACTTAGGAGGCATCTTTTTTCATATTGATGAACTAGCTTACCAAAAGTTGAGCCTATACTTAGATGCCATTAGACGATCGTTAAGTGACGACCCACAAGGAAGAGATGAGATTTTAAATGATATTGAACTTAGAATTGGTGAATTACTTTCTGAAAGAGTTAAAGATTTACGTCAAGTTGTTAATGAATCTGACATTGACGAAGTAACTAAAATCATGGGGAAACCCGAAGACTATTTAGTTGATGAAGAAATTTTTGAAGATGAACCAAAGCATAGAGCAAAGATTTCATCTAAAAAATTATATAGAGATGGAGAAGATAAATTTTTAGGAGGTGTTTCGTCAGGTATTGCACATTATTTTGGCGTTGAGGCACTTTGGATCCGCATATTATGGGTAATTCTTGTAGTTGCCGGATTTGGATTTGGAATACCAATATATATTTTACTTTGGGTATTAATTCCGGAAGCAGTTACCACATCAGAAAAGTTACAAATGAAAGGTGAGGCTGTAAATATTAGCAACATTGAAAAAAAAATAAGAGAAGAATTTAATGAGGTAACTTCACGTGTTAAAGATGGTGTGAATGACGTTACCGAGAAGGTAAAAAGTTCTAACTTTAAAAACAATGTTGGAAGTAAAACAAGATCTGGTATAGATGAAATTATAGATGTTTTAACAAAAATAATATTAACAATTTTAAAAGTGTTTGGAAAATTTATTGGGGCTTTAATAATTTTTATAGCATCGGTAACTCTCATAGCGCTAATTATTGGAGCATTCTCTTGGGGAAGTTTTGAAATGTTAGGGTTTAGTGATGATTTTATTCACTATCCACCGTTCTTTTTCAATTCTGTTTTACCTGCCTGGTTATTAATTGTTTTTACTTTTATTGCGTTTGCAATCCCATTTGTAATATTATTTATGTTAGGTTTAAAAATACTATCGAGTAACGTAAATTCATTTAGTACTACCACAAAATTATCACTTTTGGGTGTATGGATTATAGCGCTATTAGGTTTAGGATTTGCCGGTATTAATTTCGCTACGCAAACTGCTTTTGACGGTGTTTTCAATCAAACTGAAGAGTTACCTTTTGTTGCCAATGACACCTTAAAGTTAAAAATGATTGGAGATGAAAACCTATCAAACAGAACTGAATTATATAGAAAATATGACTACGAAACAGTATATGATAACGATATTCAAAAATTATATTCAACTAGAATTAATGTTGATATAAAAACTACTGCAGAAACAAATGCCTATATAAAAATTAGAAAAGAATCTACAGGAAACAGCAGATTAAAAGCTAACAACGACGCAGAAACTATTGAATACCAGTTTAATTTAGTTAATAAAGAATTATTATTAAATGGTTATTTCTTATCTAATTTCAAAAACAAATTTAAGGATCAACAAATAGATATTACTGTTTATTTACCAATAAATTCAATTGTTTATTTAGATGCTTCAACAGAAAGTTTCTTAGATGATGTTGAAAATATCCAAAATATTTACGACCGTGATATGCCCAAACATTATTATAAAATGACTGAAAACGGATTAGAGTGCTTAGACTGTGATACTGCCATATTTGGAGAAGAATATAAACAAGATAATTTCAGACTTAAAATTGATAAAAAAGGTGTTGAAGTTAATATTAATAACGGAGAAGGTAAAGCGGAAGTCAAAATAAATGAGAAAGGCATAAAAATAAACTAACTACAACTCAACTATAAAAAACAACAGTTCACCCCTTATTATTTAAAATGCCCCAACCAACAATATACATTTGAACTACCAAAAACTTTATTATGAAATCTTTATTAAAAATTACAGTATTAATAACAACTTATCTAATTATTTTATTCACAACCTCCTCATGTTTTATGGAAGGGTTAACAGGTATAAAAGGTAGTAACCATGTTGTTTCTGAAGATAGAAATATTTCTTCAAACTTTGAAATTATTAAAGTGCAACAAGGGATTACCTTATACTTAACACAAGGAAATTTGACTAATATTAAGGTTGAAGCCGATGATAATATTATAGATTTGTTAGTTACAGAAATATCAAACAATGAATTAAAAATTTATTTTGAAAAAAATGTTTCCAAAGCAAAAGCAAGGAATGTGTATTTAACAACAAGTGACATTTCAAAATTAAAAACTTCTAGTGGTGCAAGAGTCAAGTCTGAAAACACAATACAAACAACTACATTAAACCTTGATTCAAGTAGCGGAAGTTCAATCAAAGTACATGTAAACGCTAAAGAAGTAAATAGTGAATCTTCAAGTGGCTCACACATAAAAATATATGGAAAAACCAAACGCTTTTCAGCAAACTCAAGTAGTGGTAGCTCTATTGATGCAGATGAATTAGAGAGTTTTGAAGCTTACACAAAAGCAAGTAGCGGATCAAATATTAATGTAAATGTATCAGGACAATTAACAGCTACAGCAAGTAGTGGTGGTGACATTGATTATGAAGGAACCCCTACTTCAATAAATAAAAACACTTCCTCAGGAGGCAGTGTTTCAAGAAATTAATTCAATATCAACAGTCCTAAATAAAAGTCAGTTTATTAACCCAAACTGGCTTTTTTGTGTTAATTTAATGGTAATTTTTAACAATAAATGATATCTATCACACCATTTAGCAGTTTGTTCCTTACTTTTGTTGCTAACTTATACCATAAATTATGAGAAATAAAACTCAACCTCATTCATTTCATATTCCTGTAATGGGACTTGCATACACAGTAGATAGTCCTATTAAAGTTGCCAAATATGGTATTTCATCAGTAATTTCAATTGTTGATGACTTTTTAATTGAAAAAATGAATGAATATTATTCGAATAAATTTAAACTTCCATTTCAAGAAATTTCAACAAAAGTAGAAGATTACAGAGCTAAAAGAATTACTTCTTATTTGAATACTGTTGACACCATTGCAAAACAAACTTTTACAAATCTTAAAAAAAGTTATGAAGAAAAAAGTGGTGAATTTGAAAAATACCTGGACATACTTCCCGATTTTTCAGAAATAAAACAAAATTTCACAAAGAAGTTCGATAGTTCTAATTTAAAAAAAGATGCCAAGAACTGGATTCACAACAACCTTAAAATGGGAAGTATTGATGTGAATATTATGACTAAACTTGACAAAGCTAATTTTAAAAAGAATGAGCAGCTTTCTTCTGAATTCAATGATGCGCATGCAGCTTTAAGAGGTTTTGCAAATAGTAATTTAGAATCATCAGTTGTTTTATCTGCTGGTATGAATCCTAGATTATATAGTTATTTTGAAAATTTCCACGATTTTTTCCCTACTAAAGATGGATTTCTTAAAAAGAAAATTATTCTAAAAGTAAGTGATTATAGATCTGCGCTTATTCAAGGAAAATTTTTAGCAAAAAAAGGACTTTGGGTTTCAGAATACCGTATTGAATCTGGATTAAATTGCGGCGGTCACGCGTTTGCATCAGATGGTTATTTATTAGGACCTATTTTAGAGGAATTCAAACAACATAAAGACGACTTGATTAAGGATGTTCACAACATATTAACAAGCGCTTTATCAGCTAAAGGTAAAGATACTCCTAGTGAGCCTTTAAATTTATCGATTACGGTTCAAGGAGGTGTGGGAACATCTGAAGAACACAACTATTTATTAGACAATTACAATATTGATTCTGTGGGTTGGGGTACGCCATTTTTATTGGTTCCAGAAGCAACAACTGTTGATGATAAAACTAGAGAAACGTTGAGAAATGCTAAAGAGAAAGATTTATATCTAAGCAGTGTTTCTCCCCTTGGAGTTCCATTTAACAGCCTAAACGGTAGTAGTAATGATGAAATTAGAAATCGTAGAATTGCAGAAAATAAACCCGGAAGCTCTTGTTCTAAAAAATTCTTAGCCTTAAGATTGGATGAAAAAGGAAAACCCATTTGTACTGCCTCTAAAAAATTCATTTCTAAAAAGTTAGAAGAATTAAAATTAGAAAACTTAAATGATGTTGAATTTTCTAAAAGGCATAAACAAATAACCGTAAAAACCTGTTTATGTGAAGGTTTGTCTAATGCCGCTTTTTTAGATTACAATATCGATAAAAAAGGTGAAGATCAAGGTGTTGCTATTTGTCCAGGTCCAAATATGGCCTATTTCACTAAAGATATGTCTTTAAAAGAAATGGTAAACCATATTTATGGAAAAATAAATGTGATAGATAATAGTAACCGTCCACATATGTTTATTAAGGAATTAAGAATGTATGTTGATTATTTTGTAAATAAAGTTGATGAGGTAAAAGATTCTTTTTCTGTAAAACAGGAAAAATATTTAAATACTTTTCAAAAGAACATGTTCGAAGGTATTGAATATTACCACCAATTATTTTCAACTTTTGAAACTAATAAAGAAGGTTTACTTAATGACTTAGAGCAATTAAAACAAGAATTTTTCAATATTAAAATTCCCGTTTTGGAAAAAGTATAATAAAAAAAAGGCCATTCTAACGAATGGCCTTTTTTTTATTATATTTAGTTATTTAACGATTTCCGCAATTAAAGTTTTGCAAGGTTTTATTCTCAAGTATTTTTAAAGTACTATCTCTAACTTCAGCCATTAGTATATTTAAACTACAGCGTTCTTCATTTTTACAGTCATCACATTTTTCGTAATAATTTAAACTAACGCATGGTAACATGGCTATTGGTCCTTCAAGTAATCTAATGAGGGTCGAAATTTTTATTTCATTGGGGCTTTTCAATAAATAGTAACCACCACCTTTTCCTTTTTTTGAAGCAAGAATACCACTTTTCTTTAACGTTAACAATATGCTTTCTAAAAATTTTCTCGAAATGTTTTCCGATTCAGAAATATCAGAAATTAACACAGGTACATTTTTAGTCTGTTTTGCTAAATAACTCAAGGCCTTAAGGCCATATTTTGTCTTTTTTGAAAGCATTTTTAAAATTTCAAATTTTCAATTATCTTTTAAATACTTTTCGGTAAAAATACTTCAGCCATCATACATCTTGCACTCCCCCCCCCACAAGCCTCAATAGTATCTAACGAACTATATATTATTTTACTATATTTCTCAATTTGATTAATCTGTTGAATGGATAGGCTTTCAAACGCGCCCTTTGACATAACTAAATACTTGTTATTGTTTGCTCCAAATACTTGTAACATATTACCAGCAAATTTAACAACTTGATTTTCCGAAATTGTAATAACTTGCTTCCCATCTTGTTTTAAATGACTCATTAAATTTTTTCGCTCTTTTTTATCGTCAATACATTCCAAACAAACTATCGCAAAGTCTTCCGCTAAACACATCATAACATTGGTATGGTATATTGGTAACCGTTTTCCATTAATAGTTTGATTAGCTACAAATGGTATAGGAGTATACTCAAAATCTTCACAAAACTCTATAAATAAATCTTCATCGGCCCTAGGTGACAATGCACAATATGCTTTTCTATGAACCCTGTCTAACAACAAACTCCCTGTTCCTTCTAAAAACACTGATTCCTCCTCGGCTGAAGAATAGTCGATTATATTATTAATTTCAAATCCCTTACTTTCCAAAATATCAAAAATATCTTCGCGTCTTTCTAATCTTCTGTTTTCGGCAAACATAGGGTACAATCCTACGTCACCATTACAATGAAATGAAACCCAATTATTTGGAAAAACAGCATCAGGTGTATCAGTTTCTTTAGAATCGTCAATAACAATAACATTTATCCCACAATTTATTAACTTTTCCACGAAAGCATCAAATTCTTGTAGGGCTCTAAATTGAATAGTTTCAGCTGATAAAGTATGTAATTCCTTCTGATAATAATTATTAATCGCAGTTTCTTCATTCATTCTAAACGACAATGGACGAATCATTATGATAGTATTGGTAATTTGACTCATTATAAATCTCTAATTAGTGGTATTGTTGAGCATCTTAATAAACCTTCTTGTTTCGCTATTTCAGCATAAGGTATTTCTTCTACAATAAAATCTTGTTGTCTTAACCAATTGTTCAATCTCATAAAATTTTGCTCTGACACAACAACTTCAGGTGAGATTGAAAAAACATTTGAAAACATTTGATACATTTCGTCTGCGGTAATATGAAATAAATTTTCAATTCCAAATAGCGCTACCAAATACTGATAATCTGACTCATCGGTAAATCCTCCCTTATAAATAATAGCTTTATCCTTTCCTACGGGTTGAAAACAACAATCTAGATGTAATGCGTTTTCACGCGCGTTGCTATTCGATTTTACCAAATCAAATTCCTTTACAATTTTATTCGGAAATAATTCTTTTATAAAATTAACACCTTTCATGTTTGTTCTGGCTGTAATAACATCAGCATAATCATCTCCTTTATAGGTACCTACAAAAATATGATCTCCCCAAAGCATCACATCTCCCCCTTCAAAATGAATATCTTCAGATGTATTAATAATGTTATTTGGATTAATATCATCTATAACATATTTAATAGCTTCTATTTCATTCTCTCGATTGGGTAAAATATTGGATATAATTAATTTATCTTCAATTACAAATGCAATATCTCTAGAAAATATTTGATTGTAATTTTTAATAATATTTGGTTTGTAAACTATAACACCATATTTTTCAAGCACATCCTGAAAGGCTTTCATTTCAGTTACCATGTCTTTTTCAAGAGGATAGTTTCCAAATTTTATATGTTCTATAGATTTAGGATCGTATGCATCCTCAATTCTTGGAGTTGGTCCATTATTTACTGCAATTCCTAAAACTACAGCTCGAAGACGTGATGTTTCATCCTGAACATTCAATTTTATCATATAAAAAACATTTGGCTATAAAATTACAAAACCTCATAAATTAATGTGAGGTTTAATTATTATAATAAAATACTATTTTAACCTTATCTCTCTTCTTCCATAATAAAAGGTCTTAATACTTCACCTGTATAAAGTTGTCTTGGTCTGCTAATTGGTTCTTTCTTCATTCGCATCTCTTTCCATTGTGCGATCCACCCTGGAAGGCGGCCTAAAGCAAACATTGCTGTAAACATTGGTACTGGAATTCCCAATGCTCTATAAATAATTCCAGAGTAGAAATCAACATTTGGATATAGGTTACGCGATTTAAAATATTCATCACTAAGGGCTACTTTAGCTAAACCTCTTGCAATATCTAAAACGGGATCATTTATACCTAAATCATTTAAAAGTTTATTAGCTGCTTCCTTAATAATATTTGCTCTTGGATCAAAGTTTTTATAAACTCTGTGTCCAAAGCCCATTAAACGGAAAGGATCATCTTTATCTTTTGCCTTGGAAATATACTTTTGAAAATCTCCTCCATCCTCTTTAATAGCTTCCAACATCTCAATAACAGCTTGATTTGCGCCCCCATGAAGAGGTCCCCATAAAGCAGAAATTCCTGCAGAGAGAGATGCAAATAAACCAGCGTGCGATGAACCTACAACACGCACTGTAGATGTGGAGCAATTTTGCTCATGATCTGCATGTAAAATAAGTAATTTATCTAAAGCTTCAACAATTACTGGATTCATCTTATATTTTTCAACAGGAGATTCAAACATCATTTTCATGAAGTTTTCGATATAGCCCAATGAATTATCTCCATATGCCAATGGCAATCCTTCCTCTTTTCTATAGGCCCAGGCAACCAATACCGGAAATTTCCCTAATATTTTACAAATTGCACCATACATATCTTCTTCAGAACTAACATTTACACTTTTGGGATTAAAAGCTGTAAGTGCGCTCGTTAATGCAGATAATACCCCCATTGGATGAGCTGTTTTCGGAAAACCATCTAATATTTTTTTTACATCTTCATCAACCAAAGATTTTTTTTGTACATCTCTATGAAATTGTGTTTTTTGATCATTTGTTGGTAACTCACCAAAAATTAATAAATAAGCTACTTCTAAAAAATCTGACTTTTCAGCTAATTCTTCTATTGAATAACCTCTATAGCGCAAAATTCCTTTCTCTCCATCTAGAAAAGTAATGGCACTTTCACAAGAACTTGTATTTTTAAACCCTCTATCAATTGTAGTAATTCCTCCTGTAACAGATCTTAATGTACTAATATCTATGGTCGTTTCATTTTCCGTCCCTATCAAAACTGGAAATTCATATTTCTTACCATCTATTTCTAAAATTGCTGTTTTTGACATATATGTTTAATTATCGATATTGTTATTAATTTAATTTTCACTCCAACGAATTTAGTGATTTTTCAACTATTGTAAAAGAATATTAAAACTTGATTTGTAATGTATGTATATATTGTTACATTAATAAAAAACGCTTTGAAAAAGTATTCAATTCGTTTATTTGTTTCTATAAATTAAATATTTTTTAAGCCAACCATCTTCTCAAGTACATCTGTAGTAACTCCTTTGGGGCTTTCAAGTGAATACCTAAAGGCTCTATCCCATATAATATTTGATAATACACCAATAGATAAATAAATCCAAATAAAAATCACACTATTAACGTCCTAGCGTCATTAAACAACACTTGACTGAGCATACGTATCAAATAACATCACACATGAAAAAACCCAGTAAAGAAAACTTTACTGGGCTTTTATAATTTTAATCTTATTTAAACAACCATAATTTTATATAGGTGCCCTATAAAAATATTAAATTTTGAAAGCTTTAGCTTGAGGGTAATATGCTACACTTCCTAATTCCTCCTCAATTCTTAACAATTGATTGTATTTTGCCATTCTATCTGAACGAGATGCCGATCCTGTTTTAATTTGACCACAATTTAATGCTACCGCTAAATCAGCAATTGTATTATCTTCTGTTTCACCAGAACGATGTGACATTACAGAAGTATAACCTGCATTGTGTGCCATATTAACAGCTGCAATAGTTTCAGTTAAAGTTCCAATTTGGTTTACTTTAATTAAAATTGAATTGGCAATACCGTTTTCAATACCTTTTGATAAACGCTCAACGTTGGTTACAAATAAATCATCACCAACCAATTGTACTTTATCTCCAATTAACTCTGTAAGGTATTTCGTTCCATCCCAGTCATTCTCATCCATACCATCCTCGATAGAAATAATAGGGTATTTTGCTGATAATTCAGCTAAATATTCAGCTTGCTCTTTTGAAGTTCTAATTACACCTTTATCTCCTTCGAACTTAGTATAATCATATTTTCCATCTACAAAAAATTCAGCAGAAGCACAATCTAACGCTAATTTCACTTCTTCTCCTGGTTTATAACCAGCATTCTCAATTGCTTTTAAAACAGTTTCAATAGCATCTTCTGTACCATCAAAGTTTGGAGCAAAACCACCTTCGTCTCCAACAGCTGTGCTTAATCCACGACCATGAATTAATGCTTTTAAATTGTGAAAAATCTCACTACCCATTTTTAAAGCTTCCGTAAAGTTTTTTGCCATAATAGGCATAATCATAAACTCTTGAAAAGCAATAGGAGCATCAGAATGAGATCCGCCATTAATAATATTCATCATTGGAACTGGTAACGTATTTGCACTTACACCACCAATATAACGATACAATGGCATTTCCAATTCGTTAGCTGCTGCTTTGGCAACTGCCAATGAAACACCTAGAATGGCATTTGCACCTAATTTAGCTTTATTTTTTGTTCCATCCAATTCAATCATAGTTTGATCGATTAAATTTTGTTCAAAAACAGAAAATCCAATAAGTTCTTCAGCAATAATATCATTAACATTATTAACTGCTTTCAAAACTCCCTTCCCCATATAATCACTACCACCATCACGTAATTCCACAGCTTCGTGTTCTCCAGTTGAAGCACCAGAAGGTACCGCTGCTCTACCTAAAATCCCATTTTCTGTAACAACATCAACTTCTACTGTTGGGTTACCTCTTGAATCAAATATTTGACGTGCATGAACACTTAAAATCATACTCATATTCTTATTTTTTTAAAATTATTTTCTCGCCCAAAGTTACAAATAAAAAGATTATTTACCCTTATTTAAAACAGCTTTTTGTACGATAACGTTTTCGCTTTTTTTAATAAAAAAAGCCACTAACTATTTTAGTTTGTGGCTTTTAAAATTATTTTTTTGATAATTTAATATTCTCTATAAACTGATCAAACAAATAAGATGAATCATGAGGCCCAGGACTCGCTTCTGGATGGTATTGAACAGAAAAACAATTTTTATTTTTCATTCTCATACCTGCCAATGTATCATCATTTAAATGTATATGTGTTATTTCTAATTCAGGATGTTTTTCAACCTCTTCTTTATTTACAACAAACCCATGATTTTGAGATGTTACTTCCCCTTTCCCAGTTATTAAGTTTTTAACAGGATGATTAATTCCCCTATGACCGTTATGCATTTTATATGTTGAAATACCATTTGCCAATGCAATTATTTGATGACCTAAACAAATACCAAACAAAGGTAAATCACGCTCTATAATTTCACGGGCAACATTTTGAGCATCTTTTAAAGGTTCAGGATCTCCAGGTCCATTTGATAAAAAATAACCATCAGGATTAAAAGCGCTCATTTCTTCAAAAGAAGCATTGTATGGAAAAACTTTAATATAGCATCCTCTGTTCGCCAAATTTCTTAAAATATTCTTTTTTATTCCAATATCTAAGGCAGAAATTTTATAAGGTGCATTCTCATCTCCAAAAAAGTAAGGGGCCTTTGTAGACACTTTTGATGCCAATTCCAAGCCTTTCATTCCTGGAATGGCTCCTAATTTCTCTTTTAAAACATCAATATCAGTTTCAGTTGAAATTACAGCATTCATGGCTCCTTTATCACGAATATAGCGTACAACTGCTCTTGTATCAATATCAGAAATTGCAAGTACATTCTCTTTTTCAAAATAGCTCTCTAACGAATCTTGAGCATCATCTCTTGAATAATAAAAACTAAAGTTTTTACATACCAATCCAGAAATTTTTACTGAACCAGATTCAACCTCTTCATTATTTACGCCATAGTTTCCAATATGTGCATTGGTAGTTAACATTAACTGTCCAAAATATGACGGATCTGTAAATACTTCTTGGTAACCGGTCATACCTGTATTATAACATATTTCTCCAAATGCTGTTCCATCTGTACCAATCGATTTCCCCTCAAAAATTGTTCCGTCAGCTAAAAGTAAAATTGCTTTTTTACGTTGTGAGTATTTCATATTATATTTAAATATTATTAATAAATAGACCTCATTTTTAAGAATTCTTAAAAATAAACTCTACCATTTTTACTGTATCATCTTCTCTTTTATAACTTAAATCTTCTCTTTCCACAAAGTTTACAAAATTATTAAAATTTTTCCCATCCGTTAATAATTTTAATATACTTTTTTTATTTAATTCAACTGAAATAAAATCATTATTCATTTTCACCAAATATTTATAACCTAAAAAAATGCTTGGTTTTCCAACAGAACCACTTAATCTATTTACCGATCCTGCTTTATACCTTATCACATATTTTTTTAAAAACTGATTTTTCTCTTCTTCAAATAATACTTCAAAAAAAGCATTTCCTACTTTTTTAAACATATGACTATTGATTGAAACCGAATCTAACTCAGCTGTTTTATATAGAAAAAGTTGATCTCGTTTTACTCTACTAGTAAATGTATTATTTGAAACATTAAAATTCAGATTTGCTAATAAATACTGTTTATCTCCAATAAAAATAACCCCCTTATTATCCCAATCTTCAAATGCATATAAGTCATCATTAACTTCATTTAATTCACCTATAAATTCAACATTTTGATGTGTTATTAACCTACTTTCTATATAATTAATTGTAACATGCTCTTGTGAAACAGCATTATTAAAAATGAAACAAAAAATTAGAAATTGAATTATTGTCTTTTTCATGGATATTATTTCAGATTGGCTTATATACAAAAAGGATAAACTTATAACGTTTATCCTTTTTAATAATATTAACGAGTTATCATTAACTTGTATCTTATTTTTTTTCTGTTGTTTCTTCAGTTTCTTTAGTAACTGTTTCAACAGTACCTACACTCTTAGATTTACCTCTTCGAGTTGTTTTCTTTTTCTTCTTACTATTTGGATTGTAAGTAGTATTATAATCAACTAGTTCAACCATTGCCATAGGTGCATTATCACCTTGACGATTTCCTAATTTTATAATTCGTACATAACCTCCAGGTCTATCTGCAACTTTTACTGAGATTTCTTTAAACAGCTCAGTAACTGCAAATTTGTTCCTTAAGTAAGAAAAAACTATTCTACGGTTATGCGTAGTATCGTCTTTAGATTTTGTAATTAATGGCTCTACAAACTGACGTAAAGCTTTTGCTTTAGCAACAGTAGTATTAATACGTTTATGCTCTATTAAAGAACAAGCCATATTAGCAAACATAGCCTTTCTATGTGCAGTTTGTCTTCCTAAATGATTAAATTTCTTTCCGTGTCTCATTTCTCTTATATCTTATCTTAATTAAAACTATGTTTAATTAATCTTTATCTAATTTATATTTACTTAAATCCATACCAAAGTTTAAACCTTTATTATGAACTAGTTCATCTAATTCAGTTAAGGATTTTTTACCAAAATTACGGAATTTCATCAAGTCGTTTTTATTGAATGATACTAAGTCACCTAAAGTATCTACTTCAGCCGCTTTTAAACAGTTTAGTGCTCTTACAGATAAATCCATATCCACTAATTTAGTTTTCAACAACTGACGCATATGTAAAGATTCTTCGTCATATGTTTCAGTCTGTGCAATTTCATCAGCCTCTAAAGTAATACGCTCATCAGAGAATAACATAAAGTGGTGAATCAATATTTTAGCTGCTTCCGTTAAAGCGTCTTTAGGAGAAATACTTCCGTCGGTAGTTATATCAAAAACCAACTTTTCATAATCTGTTTTTTGTTCTACACGAAAATTTTCTACACCATATTTTACATTTTTAATTGGTGTAAATATTGAATCGGTAAAAATAGTTCCTAAAGCTACTCCAGATTTTTTATTTTCTTCAGCAGGCACAAAACCTCTTCCTTTTTCAACAGTAAATTCAAATGATAACGATACAGATTTTTCCATATTACAAATCACCAAATCGTGATTTAAAACCTGGAAACCAGAAATATATTTCTGTAAATCTCCGGCAGTTAATTGATTTTGATTAGAAATTGTAACATTCACAGTTTCTCTTTCAGAATCATCAATTTGCTTCTTAAAACGAACTTGTTTCAAGTTCAAAATAATCTCCGTTACATCCTCTACCACACCTTTAATGGTAGAAAATTCATGCTCTACTCCTTCAATACGTAATGATGTTATTGCGAAACCTTCAAGTGAAGAAAGCAACACGCGTCTTAATGCGTTACCAATAGTTAAACCAAAACCTGGTTCTAACGGTCTAAACTCAAATCTACCTTCAAAATCAGTAGAATCAATCATTATTACTTTATCGGGCTTTTGAAAATTTAAAATTGCCATAATTGAATTGGTATCGTTAAAATTATTTAGAGTATAACTCTACTATTAATTGTTCTTTGATATTTTCTGGAATTTGAACTCTTTCAGGTACACTTACAAAATTTCCTTGTTTAGTGTCTACATTCCAAGTAAGCCATTCATAAACAGCGCTACTTTTAGCTAAAGAATCTTCAATAGTAACTAAAGATTTTGATTTTTCTCTAACAGCAACAACATCACCAGCATTTAAAGTAAATGATGGAATATTAACTAATTCACCATTCACAGTAATATGACGGTGAGAAACTAATTGACGAGCTGCACTTCTAGAAGGTGCTATCCCTAATCTATAAACCACATTATCTAAACGAGATTCGCAAAGTTGTAGTAATATCTCACCTGTTACCCCTGTTGAGGCAGATGCTTTCTTAAATATATTCGAAAATTGTTTTTCTAAAATACCGTAAGTATATTTAGCTTTTTGCTTTTCCGCTAATTGCATTGCGTATTCAGATTTTTTTCCTCTACGCTTGTTAGCTCCGTGTTGTCCAGGAGGATAATTTCTTTTTTCAAAAGCTTTATCATCTCCAAAAATTGCTTCGCCAAATTTTCGTGCAATTTTAGTTTTTGGTCCTGTATATCTTGCCATTTTTTATTGTTTATTGATAGGGATTATGAATTAAGGCTTTCTCCTTCGATAATCAAACAATCCTATCTGTTAAAATTAATTTAATTATACTCTTCTTCTTTTTGGAGGTCTACACCCATTATGAGGCATAGGCGTAATGTCGATAATTTCTGAAACTTCAATTCCTAAATTGTGAATTGCTCTAATTGCAGACTCTCTACCATTACCAGGCCCTTTAACATACACTTTTACTTTTCTCATACCTGCTTCATGTGCTACTTTACCACAATCTTCAGCAGCCAATTGAGCAGCATAAGGAGTGTTCTTTTTTGAACCTCTGAATCCCATTTTCCCAGCTGATGACCAAGAAATTACATCACCTTTTTTATTGGTAAGTGATATAATAATATTGTTAAATGAAGCTGTGATGTGTGCTTCACCAACTGCCTCAACAATAACTTTACGTTTTTTAGTACTTGCTTTCGCCATAATCTTAGTTATTATTTAGTTGCTTTTTTCTTGTTTGCTACAGTTTTACGTTTCCCTTTTCTAGTTCTAGAATTGTTCTTCGTTCTTTGACCTCTCAAAGGTAAACCTGATCTGTGACGTATTCCTCTATAACATCCAATATCCATTAAACGTTTAATGCTTAATTGAATTTCTGAACGTAATTCACCTTCAATTCTCAATTCACCAACCTGTTCACGAATATCATGAATTTCTTGATCAGTCCAATCTTGAACTTTAGTACTTTCTTCAACTTTTGCCAAAGCTAAAATTTCTTTTGCTTTGCTTCTACCTATACCAAAAATATACGTTAGTGCAATAACACCTCTCTTATTTTTTGGAATATCAATACCTGCTATTCTTGCCATAACTATCCTTGTCTTTGTTTAAATCTAGGATTCATTTTATTGATCACATATAATCTGCCTTTTCTACGCACAATCTTGCACTCGGCACTTCTCTTTTTTACTGATGTTCTAACTTTCATCGGATTCTATACTTTAATATCTGTAAGTAATTCTTGCTTTTGTTAAATCGTATGGACTCATTTCCAGTTTCACCTTATCACCAGGTAATAATTTAATATAATGCATTCGCATTTTACCTGATATATGAGCTGTAACTACATGTCCATTTTCCAACTCTACACGAAACATTGCATTAGACAATGCTTCTGTAATAGTTCCGTCCTGTTGTATGGCTGCTTGTTTCGCCATTATGCTATTGATTTTCTTTTAGTTCCCTTCTTCATTAAACCATCGTAATGACGATTCAATAAATGCGAGTTAATTTGCTGTATAGTATCTATTGCAACCCCAACCATAATTAACAATGAGGTTCCTCCATAAAATAAAGCCCAAGATTGTGTCAAACCAAATTTTACAACAATAGCAGGCAATATTGCTACCAAAGCTAAAAATAAAGATCCTGGAAAAGTAATTAACGATAATATTCTATCTAATAAATCTCCAGTATCTTTTCCTGGTCGAACACCTGGAATAAATCCACCACTTCTCTTTAAATCATCAGCCATCTTATTTGTAGGTATAGTAATTGCGGTGTAAAAATAACTAAAAATAATTATTAATAACGCAAATAACAAATTATACCATAAACCAAACATATCCGTAAATTGTATACCAATTGCTTTCACTGTTTCATTATCTGAACTTGCTAATAATGCTGGTGCAAACATAATAGCCTGAGCAAATATAATTGGCATTACACCTGATGAATTTAATTTTAACGGAATATAGTCTCTTGCCCCTGAAGCCACATTTTTAATGTTACCAGCTACAGTTTTTCTAGCATATTGTACTGGTATTCTTCGAACAGCAGTAACTAAATAGATACAAACAAGAATTACTAAGAACCAAATAATTACTTCAATTAAGATCATAATTAATCCACCATTTGATGCTGTAACTTTCGAAACAACTTCTTGAATAAATGATGCTGGAAAACGAGCAATTATACCAATCATTATTAACAATGAGATACCATTTCCAATACCTTTGTCAGTGATTTTCTCTCCTAACCACATTGCAAAAATAGTACCAGCCGTTAAAATAACCATTGAAGTTATCCAAAACATACTTCCACTTATATAAAAGGCAGAAGAAGGAATTAATTGATAAATGTTCGTAATATAAGCAGGTCCTTGAACCATCGTAATCGCAATAGTTAACCAACGTGTTATCTGATTGATTTTTTTTCTACCACTTTCACCATCTTTTTGCAATTTTTGTAAATATGGTACTGCTATTCCCATTAACTGCACCACAATAGAGGCAGAAATGTACGGCATAATACCCAAAGCAACAATAGAAGCTTGGGCAAACGCACCACCAGTAAACATATCTAAAATACTTAAAATTCCTCCACCACTTGTTTGATTTTTTAAAGCTGCTTGCGCAACAGTAATATCAATACCTGGAAGTGGAACTTGAGCTGCAAAACGATAAATGGCCATAAAACCAAGCGTTAAAAGAATTTTATTTCTAAGTTCTTCTATCGTCCAAATGTCTTTTATGGTTTGAATAAATTTTCTCATCTACAATAAATTATAACGTTTCAGCTGTACCGCCAGCACTTTCAATAGCAGCTTTAGCAGTTGCCGTGAACTTGTGAACTGTTACATTCAATTTAGCTTTCAATTCGCCATTACCTAATATTTTAACTAGGGAATTTTTATGAACTAAACCATTTTCAACTAAACTATCAAATGTTACCGTATCAGTAATTGTGTTATTATCAACCAACTCTTGAAGTTTATGTAAGTTTATACCAACATATTCTTTACGGTTAATATTTGTAAAACCAAATTTAGGCACACGTCTTTGTAAAGGCATTTGACCTCCTTCAAAACCAACTTTTCTAGAATAACCAGAACGAGACTTAGCTCCTTTATGACCTCTAGTAGCAGTACCACCTTTACCAGATCCTTGACCTCTACCAATACGTTTACCCTGATTCTTTACAGAACCTTCAGCAGGTTTTAAGTTATTTAATGTCATCTCTATATATGTTATTTAACTTCCTCTACAGAAATTAAGTGTTTAACTGTGTTTACCATTCCAAGGATAGTTGGCGTAGCATCATGCTCAACAACTTGATTCAATTTTCGTAAACCTAAAGCCTCTAAAGTTCTCTTCTGATTTTGAGGACGTCTAATTTTACTTTTTACTTGTGTTACTCTTATTTTTGCCATCATAATCCTTATTATCCTTTAAATACTTTTTCTAAAGAAATTCCTCTTTCCTTAGCAATCATACTAGCACTTCTTAATTGAAGTAAAGCATCAAATGTTGCTTTCACAACATTGTGAGCGTTAGATGAACCTTGTGATTTTGAAAGTACATCATGTACACCAACTGAATCAAGTACTGCACGTACTGCTCCACCGGCTATAACTCCAGTACCGTGAGATGCTGGTTTTAAAAACACTTTTGCTCCACCAAATTTACCTTTTTGTTCGTGCGGTAATGTTTGTTTTATAATTGGAATTCTAACCAAATTTTTCTTTGCATCTTCAATTGCTTTTGCAATTGCCGAAGCAACATCTTTAGATTTACCTAATCCGTGTCCAACAACACCATTTCCGTCTCCAACTACAACAATAGCTGAAAAACCAAATGCTCTACCACCTTTTGTAACTTTAGTAACACGGTTCACGCCTACTAAATGATCTTGAAGTTCTAACCCACTAGGTTTAACTCTTTCTACGTTATTGTATTTTTGATACATAATTTACTAAAATTTTAAACCTGCTTCTCTCGCAGCGTCTGCTAGAGCTTTAACTCTACCGTGATACAAAAATCCATTTCTATCAAATGCAACACCTTCAACACCAGCTTTTATTGCTTTTTCTGCGATATTTTTACCTACCTCTTTTGCAACTTCTGATTTTGAACCTGTAGCTTCAATTTCTTTATCTCTAGATGATACTGATAGCAATGTTGTACCTGCGTTGTCATCTACTAATTGAGCATAAATTTCTTTATTACTTCTAAATACTGATAATCTAGGTCTAGAAGCTGTACCAAATACAACTTTTCTAATTCTATGCTTAATTCTTACTCTTCTTTCAAGCTTTGATAATGCCATAATACTTATATATTATTATGCAGATTTACCTGCTTTTCTTCTTAATATTTCTCCTACAAATTTAACTCCTTTACCTTTGTATGGTTCTGGGGCTCTGAAAGAACGAATCTTAGCAGCAACAGCACCTACCAATTGTTTGTCAAATGAAGTTAATTTTACGATTGGATTTTTTCCTTTTTCTGAAATAGTTTCAACTTTTACTTCAGGAGCTATGTCTAGCACAATATTATGAGAAAAACCTAAAGCCAAGTCTAAAACCTGTCCTTGATTACTTGCTCTATATCCTACACCAACTAATTCTAGTTCTTTAGTCCATCCTTTTGAAACTCCTTCAATCATATTATTTAATAAAGCTCTATATAAACCATGTTTTGCTCTATGGCTTATGCTTTCAGAAGGACGTTGTAATGTAACAACACCTTCTTCAACTTTAACAGTAATATCATCCTTAATTTCTTGCGTTAACGTTCCCAATTTACCTTTAACAGTAACAACATTATCATTTATTTCAAATGTAACACCTGTTGGTAACGTAATTGGGCTTTTTCCTATTCTTGACATCTTTGTTTAGTTCTTTATTAATATACGTAACATAAAACTTCTCCACCAACATGCTCCTCACGAGCTTGTTTGTTAGTCATAACACCTTTTGATGTAGAAACGATAGCTATTCCTAACCCGTTTAATACACGTGGCATTTCGTTTGCACCAACGTATTTACGTAATCCAGGAGTACTAATTCGTTGTAATTTTTTTATAACAGAAGACTTTGTCTCTTTGTTATATTTCAGAGCAATTTTAATAGTTCCTTGCACTCCAGCATCATCAAATTTGTAACTTAAAATAAAACCTTGATCAAATAAGATTTTAGTAATTTCTTTTGTGATTTTTGAAGCAGGAATTTCAACTACTCTATGGCTTGCCATTATGGCATTTCTAACTCTCGTTAGATAATCTGCGATTGGATCTGTAATCATATTTATTGATTTACGGTTTTGGTTTTCAATATTTTTATTGAACCTGAAACCAGTTTAAATTTTTACCAACTTGCTTTTCTAACTCCAGGTATTAAACCTTGGTTAGCCATTTCACGAAATGTTACACGTGAAATACCAAACTGTCTCATATACCCTTTAGGTCTTCCAGTTAACTTACAACGATTGTGTAAACGAATTGGAGATGCATTTTTTGGTAGTTTTTGTAATGCTTCATAATCACCAGCTTCTTTTAAAGCTTTGCGTTTTTCAGCATACTTATCAACTATCTTTTTTCTTTTAACCTCACGGGCTTTCATTGATTCTTTAGCCATTGTTTAGTTCTTTTTAAATGGTAAACCTAATTCCGTTAATAATGATTTTGCTTCTTTATCAGTATTGGCAGTTGTTACAAAAGTAATATCCATACCACTAATTTTGTTTACTTTATCAATATCAATTTCTGGGAAAATGATTTGTTCAGTAATTCCTAAATTGTAGTTTCCTCTACCGTCAAAACCATTTGCTTTGATTCCGTTGAAATCTCTTACACGAGGTAAAGATGCAGTAACCAACCTATCTAAAAATTCGTACATTTTATCACCTCTTAAAGTAACTTTTACTCCAATTGGCATTCCTTTACGTAATTTAAAGGCTGCAACATCTTTTTTAGACATCGTTGAAATTGCTTTTTGACCAGAAATTTTAGTCAACTCTTCAACAGCATAATCAATTAATTTCTTATCAGCTACAGCGCCACCAACTCCTTTACTTATTACAATTTTTTGTAATTTAGGAACTTGCATTACACTTTTGTAACTAAATTCTTCAGAAAGAGCTTTTACAACTCTTGTCTTATATTCTTCTTTAAGTCTTGGTATATAAGCCATAACTAAATTGCTTTATCAGATTTTTTTGAGAACCTAACTTTTTTATCATCTTCCATTCTAAAACCAACTTTAGTTGTTTCTCCATTTTCGAGTAACATTAAATTAGAAATATCAATTGAAGCCTCCTTTTTCACAATTCCCCCTTGTGGGTTTTGTGCGCTAGGTTTTGTATGTTTAGATACCATATTGATACCTTCAACAATTGCTCTGTTTTTACTTGGAATAATAGTAACTATTTTTCCTTCTTCTCCTTTATGATCACCTGCCATTACTCTAACAGTATCACCTGATTTTATCTTTAACTTCATATCTTAAGGTTATTAAAGCACTTCAGGTGCTAATGATACAATCTTCATAAATTGTTTTTCACGAAGCTCTCTTGCCACAGGCCCAAATACACGAGTTCCTTTCATTTCACCAGAAGTACTATCGATAATTACACAAGCATTATCATCAAAACGAATATAAGATCCGTCTTTTCTTCTAATTTCCTTTTTCGTTCTAACAACTACCGCTTTAGCAACTTGACCTTTCTTAATTGTACCATTTGGTGTAGCAGCTTTAACAGCCACAACAATTTTATCACCAATTGATGCATATCTTTTCTTGGTACCTCCTAAAACACGAATAACTAAAACTTCTTTAGCTCCAGTATTGTCAGCTACTTTTAATCTTGATTCTGTCTGTAACATAATTATTTAGCTCTTTCTAGGATTTCTACTAATCTCCAACGTTTTGATTTACTCATTGGACGTGTTTCCATTATTCTAACAGTATCTCCAATATTGCAATCATTTTTCTCATCGTGCGCAACATATTTCTTAGTGCTTAACACGAATTTTCCGTACATAGGGTGTTTCACCTTTTTTACTTCAGCAACAACAATAGATTTCTCCATTTTATTACTTGAAACTACACCTATTCTCTCTTTTCTAAGATTTCTTTTTTCCATCTTTTACTTCTGAATACAATTATTGTAATTCTCTTTTAGTTAACTCAGTAGCCACACGTGCAACAGTTCTTCTAAGTGCTCTCAATTGCAACGGTGTTTCCAACGGGGAAATTGAATGAGCCATTTTTAGATCTGTATAGTTTTTCTTTAAACTTCCAAGTTGCTCTTTTAACTCTTCAGTTGATAATTCTATAATTTCTGATTGTTTCATTTTCTAAATCGGTTATTAAGCGTTATCAAAATCTCTAGCCACAACTAGCTTAGTTTTCACAGGAAGTTTTTGTGCTGCTAAACGTAAAGCTTCTTTAGCTACGTGGGCTGGCACACCTCCAACTTCAAACATAATTCTACCAGGTTTTACTACGGCAACAAAATATTCTGGAGCACCTTTACCTTTACCCATACGTACTTCTAATGGTTTTTTGGTAATTGGCTTATCCGGAAATATTTTAATCCATAATTGACCTTCTCTTTTCATATGACGAGTTGCTGCAATACGTGCTGCTTCGATTTGACGAGATGTAAGTAAGTCTTGTTCTAAAGCTTTGATACCAAACATTCCGTTAGAAAGTTGGTGCCCTCTATTAGAATTTCCAGTCATTGCCCCCTTACCTTTCTGTACTTTACGATATTTAACTCTCTTTGGCTGTAACATTTTACCTTCTAAATTTTAAAAATTTATTTTCTTCTACGAGCTTGTGGTTTTCTTGGTCTAGATGATCTATCATTACCACCTTTACCTTGTTTTTTAGAAAGTCCCACTAATGGTGACAACTCTCTTTTTCCATAAACTTCGCCTTTCATAATCCATACTTTAACACCTAAACGGCCATAAGTAGTATGGGCTTCTACAAGTGCATAATCAATATCAGCTCTAAAGGTTGAAAGAGGAATTCTACCTTCTTTATAGTGTTCAGAACGTGCCATTTCAGCACCATTTAAACGACCTGAGATTTGAATTTTAATACCTTCAGCATTCATACGCATTGTTGCTGCAATAGCCATTTTAATCGCTCTCCTGTATGAGATTCTGTTCTCAATTTGGCGAGCAATACTAGCACCTACAAGCTGCGCATCTAATTCTGGACGTTTAATTTCAAATATATTGATTTGAACTTCCTTACCAGTAATTTTTCTAAGTTCTTCTTTCAACTTGTCTACCTCTTGACCACCTTTACCGATAATAATACCAGGTCTAGCAGTAGTGATAGTAACGGTTACAAGTCTAAGTGTACGCTCAATAATTACCGATGAAACACTTGCTTTTGATAAACGAGCATTGATATACGCTCTTACCTTATAATCTTCCGCAATCTTATCTCCGTAGTTTCTTCCACCGTACCAGTTAGATTCCCATCCTCTGATAATTCCTAAACGATTTCCTATTGGATTTGTTTTTTGTCCCATTTCTACTTATGATTGATTGCTAACATTTTTACTTCCTAAGATTAACGTCACGTGATTAGATCTTTTTCTAATTCTATGTGCACGACCTTGTGGTGCAGGTCTTAATCTTTTTAACATTCCAGCGCTATCTACAAAAATTTCTTTTACAAATAATCCTGCATCTTCAATAGCTGCATTTTCATTTTTCGCTTGCCAATTTGCAATGGCACTCAATAATAATTTTTCTAAATTAATTGAAGATTCTTTTACGTTAAATTTTAAGATTTGAAGTGCTTTTTCAACTTCAACTCCTCTAACTAAATCCGCAACTAAACGCATTTTTCTTGGTGACGTAGGACACCCAGTAAGCTTAGCAAAAGCAACCTGCTTTTTCTCTTCTTTTATCTGTTGTGCTCTTAATTTTTTTCGAACTCCCATGATTTCCTACTATTTTTTTCCTTTATTTTTTCTATCAGCACCATGCCCTCTATAAGAACGTGTTGGTGAAAATTCTCCTAATTTATGACCTACCATATTTTCAGTTACATAAACAGGTACAAATTGACGACCGTTGTGAACTGCAATTGTTTGTCCTACTGAATCTGGAGTAATCATAGAGGCTCTAGACCATGTTTTGATTACTGATTTTTTACCTGACTCAATATTTCCTTCTATTTTTTTCTCAAGTTTATGAGAAACATAAGGTCCTTTTTTTAATGAACGTGCCATATATCAATTATTTTTTTCTACGTTCTATAATATATTTATTACTCGCTTTAGTCTTAGACCTGGTTTTGAAACCTTTTGCAGGTATACCATTTCTAGATCTAGGATGTCCTCCAGAAGATTTTCCTTCACCACCACCCATTGGATGATCAACAGGATTCATAACTACTGGTCTAGTTCTTGGTCTTCTTCCTAACCAACGACTTCTACCTGCTTTACCAGATACTAACAACTGATGATCTGAATTTGACACAACACCTATAGTAGCTGAACACGTTAAAAGAATCAATCTAGTTTCACCTGAAGGCAACTTAACCGTTGCATACTTTCCATCTCTCGCCATTAATTGCGCAAATGAACCAGCACTACGAGCCATTACAGCTCCTTGACCAGGATGCAATTCAATACAAGAAATTGTAGTCCCTAAAGGAATCTCACTTAACAACATAGTATTTCCAACATCAGGAGTAGCTCCCTTACCAGAAATTACAGTTTGACCAACTTTTAAACCACTTTGAGCAATAATATATCTCTTTTCACCATCAACATAAGATAGCAATGCTATAAATGCTGTACGGTTTGGATCATACTCAATTGTTTTAACAGTTGCAGGAATACCGTTTTTATTTCTTTTGAAATCTATTACACGATATTGTTTTTTATGACCACCACCAATGTAGCGCATAGTCATTTTCCCTCTATTGTTTCGACCTCCAGACCTTTTATTCGGTGCAAGTAAACTTTTTTCCGGCTTATCAGCTGTAATGGTGTCGAACCCATTTACAACTCTAAAACGCTGACCTGGTGTTATTGGTTTTAATTTTCTAACTGACATTTTCGTTTGTTATATATTGCTATAAAAATCAATATTCTCTCCTTCAGCTAATTGAACAATAGCTTTTTTGTAAGCCCCTTTCATTGCTTGTACAATACCATTTTTAGTGTATTTTGTATTGCGTTGAACAGGGTAGTTCATTGTTTTAACACTCTCAATTGTAACACCATAGGCTTTCTCTACTGCGTTTTTAATCTCAAGTTTATTAGCTTTCTTATTCACAACAAAAGAATAGCGATTGAATAACTCACTATTGCTTGTTGCTTTTTCCGTTATAATAGGTTTTATTAAAATATTCATATCTGCGTGACCTATTTACTTAAATTTAATTCAATTCCTTCTAAAGAACTTTCAGAAAGGATTACTTTATTCGCGTTCAACAATTCATAAGTGCTTAATCCTGTGTTTGTTACAGTTTTTGCCTTTTTTAAATTACGCGATGACAAATATACATTATTATTTGACTCAGCCAACACAAATAATGATTTTTTGTTCTCAATACCAAACGCTTGCAACACAGAAGTGAATTTTTTTGTCTTTGGAGTTTCAAAATTGAAATCTTCTACAACAATAATATTATTCTCTTTTGCTTGAATACTTAACGCTGATTTTCTAGCTAATTTCTTTAAATTTTTATTTAATTTAAAAGAATGATCTTTTGGTCTTGGCCCAAAAATACGTCCACCACCTCTAAAAATCGGAGATTTTATACTACCTGCACGTGCAGTACCAGTACCTTTTTGCTTTTTAATCTTTCTAGTACTACCAGAAATTTCAGCTCTCTCTTTAGCTTTACTAGTTCCTTGTCTTTTATTAGCCAAAAATTGCTTTACATCTAAGTAAACAGCGTGATCATTTGGCTCAATTCCATATACAGCATCAGAAAGTTCAACTTTTCTACCTGTATCTTTTCCGTGTATGTCTAAAACTGATACTTCCATTATTTCTGAATGATTACATAAGCGTTTTTATGTCCAGGAATTGCTCCTTTAACTACAAGTAGATTCTTTTCAGCAACTACTTTTAAAACTCTTAAATTTTGAACTGTAACTTTTTCTCCTCCCATTCTACCTGCCATACGCATTCCTTTGAATACTCTTGCAGGATAAGATGCAGCACCAATAGAACCCGGTGCTCTTAAACGATTATGTTGACCGTGAGTAGCTTGACCTACACCACCAAATCCGTGACGTTTAACTACACCTTGAAAACCTTTACCTTTTGAAGTTGCTGATACATCAACAAATTCACCTTCAGTAAATACTTCAACTGTTAGCTCATCACCTAATTTGTAATCCTCATCATAACCTTGAAACTCAACGACTTTTCTTTTGGCAGTGGTTCCAGCTTTCTTAAAGTGACCATCTAAAGCTTTATTAGAGCTTTTCGCCTTTTTGTCATCGAAACCAAGTTGAAGGGCACTATACCCATCTACTTCTTCGGTTCTGACTTGGGTGACAACGCATGGACCTGCTTCGATAACTGTACAAGGAATATTTTTCCCGTTTGCATCAAATAAGCTGGTCATTCCGATTTTTCTTCCTATTAACCCAGACATTTTAATTTAATTTAATTATTATTCTTTTTTTTATTTCAAAAAACAGGGTTGAAAATAATTCAACCCTGAATTTATTTTCTTTCCGTTTTTCCTTCGTCAATCGCTCCGGACATGTATTCAAAAGTTCCCTTTTGAATTAAAGTACTTAAACTTTAATTTCTACTTCAACTCCACTAGGTAATTCTAATTTCATTAAAGCATCAATAGTTTTTGATGATGAACTATAAATGTCTAGCAATCTTTTGTAAGCACTTAATTGAAATTGTTCTCTAGATTTTTTGTTTACGTGCGGAGAACGTAAGACTGTGAAAATCTTTTTATGAGTTGGCAATGGAATTGGTCCATTTACAACAGCTCCAGTACTTTTTACCGTTTTAACGATTTTCTCAGCAGATTTATCTACTAAATTGTAATCGTACGATTTTAATTTTATTCTAATTTTTTGACTCATATCGTTTATAATTTAGAGATTATCCTTTTGCTTTCTCTATAACTTCTTCAGAAATATTGTTTGGTGTTGCCGCATAATGAGAAAATTCCATTGATGAGGTAGCTCTACCAGATGACAATGTTCTTAATGTAGTAACATAACCAAACATTTCAGATAAAGGAACATCTGCTTTTACAACCTTTGCTCCACTTCTATCATCCATTGCATTAACCTGACCTCTTCTTCTGTTCAAATCTCCAACAATATCTCCCATATTTTCTTCAGGAGTAACTACATCAATTTTCATAATTGGCTCCAAAATAACAGCTTTCGCAGCTTTAGCCGCCGCTTTATAACCTAATTTAGCCGCTAATTCGAACGATAATTGATCAGAATCCACTGCGTGAAAAGAACCATCATATAAAGTAACCTTCATACTATCCATTTCATACCCAGCCAATGGTCCATTTTTCATAGCCATTTTAAATCCTTTTTCAACTGAAGGTATAAATTCTTTAGGAACGTTACCACCTTTTATCTCATTCACAAATATTAAACCGGTTTCATCTTCTCCTGCTGGCTCCATAATAAATTTAATATCAGCAAATTTACCACGTCCACCAGATTGCTTCTTATAAACCTCACGATGATCAGCTTTTGCCGTAATCGCCTCTTTATATTCAACTTGTGGTTGACCTTCGTTTACTTCTACTTTAAACTCACGTTTTAAACGATCAACAATAATTTCTAAGTGTAATTCACCCATTCCAGAAATAATTGTTTGACCAGAAGCCTCATCAGTTTTCGCTGTAAATGTAGGATCTTCCTCAGATAACTTACTTAATGCCAAACCTAATTTATCAACATCAGCCTTTGTTTTAGGCTCAACAGCAATACCAATTACCGGATCAGGGAAATCCATAGATTCTAATACAATTGGATTTTTCTCATCACACATTGTATCACCTGTTCTAATATCTTTAAATCCAACACCAGCTCCAATATCACCAGCCTCAATAAAAGGAATCGCATTTTGTTTGTTTGCGTGCATTTGGTAAATACGTGAAATACGTTCTTTTTTACCTGAACGACTATTCAATATATACGAACCAGCATCCAAACGTCCAGAATATGCTCTAAAGAAAGCTAAACGACCAACAAAAGGATCTGTAGCAATTTTAAAAGCCAAAGCAGCAAATGGTGCTTTTACATCTGGTTTACGAATTTCTTCTTCATCTGTTTTTGGGTTTATTCCAATTACACCTTCTTTATCAGTTGGCGAAGGTAAATAACGACAAACAGCATCTAATAAGAACTGAACACCTTTATTTTTAAACGCAGAACCACAAACCATAGGAATAATTGACATATCCATTACAGCAGCACGAAGCGCAGCATGCACCTCATCTTCTGTAATAGAATCTTCATCTTCCATATACTTTTCTAAAAGATTTTCATCATACGCAGCAACTTCTTCAATTAATTTACCACGTAATTCTTTCGCCTCTTCTTTTAGTTCATCTGGAATGTCTACAACATCAAAAGTAGAACCCATTGTATGATCATGAAATATAATCGCACGGTTCTTTACTAAATCTACAATTCCTTTAAAGTTTTCTTCATCACCAATGTTAATAACAATAGGTACTGCATTAGAACCTAACATTTCTTTAACTTGTTGACAAACTCCTAAAAAGTTTGACCCTTGACGGTCCATTTTATTTACAAAACCAATTCTTGGAACCTTGTAATTATCAGCCAGTCTCCAGTTAGTTTCCGATTGTGGCTCAACACCATCTACCGCACTAAATAAGAAAACCAATCCATCTAATACTCTCAACGATCTATTTACCTCAACAGTAAAATCAACGTGACCCGGAGTATCAATTATATTAAAATGGTAACCTTTTGCTTCTGCAGTAGGTTCTCCATTTTCAGTAGGAAATTGCCATTCACAAGTTGTTGCAGCAGAAGTAATTGTAATACCTCTTTCCTGCTCTTGCTCCATCCAGTCCATTGTTGCCGCACCATCATGTACTTCTCCAATTTTATGAGAAACACCCGTATAATAAAGAATACGTTCAGTACATGTTGTTTTCCCAGCATCAATATGTGCTGCAATTCCAATATTTCTTGTATATTTTAAATCTCTTGCCATCCTATTCAATTAAAATCTAAGGTGAGAGAATGCCTTATTAGCATCAGCCATTTTATGTACATCAATTCTTTTCTTAACAGCAGCACCTTCTTCTTTTGCTGCAGCTAATACTTCCCCAGCTAAACGCTGAGCCATTGATTTTTCATTACGTTTTCTTGAATAAGAAATCATCCATTTAATAGCAATAGACACCTTACGATCTGGTCTAATTTGCGATGGAATTTGAAATGTTGCACCACCAACTCTTCGGCTACGAACCTCAACTTGTGGCATAACATTACTCAACGCATCTTTCCAGATTTGCAAAGCTGACTTCTCTTCGTCTTGTTTTTTCTCTTCTACAATGTCTAGTGCATCATAGAATACTTTGAACGCTACAGATTTTTTACCATCCCACATCAAATTGTTCACAAAACGTGTAACCAATTGATCATTAAATTTAGGATCCGGTAAAAGAACTCTTTTTTTCGCTGCTCTTTTTCTCATGTCTTTACATTAAAGTTTTTAAATTACTTTTTAGGTGCTTTTGTACCATACTTTGAGCGACGTTGTGTTCTTCCATCAACACCTGCAGTATCAAGTGCTCCACGCACAATATGATACCTAACTCCTGGTAAATCTTTAACCCTTCCACCTCTAACTAATACTATCGAGTGCTCTTGTAAATTATGTCCTTCTCCAGGAATGTATGCATTTACTTCATTACCGTTTGTCAATCTTACCCTTGCTACTTTACGCATAGCTGAGTTAGGTTTCTTAGGTGTTGTAGTGTAAACACGTGTACATACCCCTCTTCTTTGAGGACATGAATTTAGAGCTGCCGATTTACTCTTCTTAGTTATTTTGGTTCTTCCTTTTCGTACTAATTGCGAAATTGTTGGCATACTAAAATTTTGTTATAAATTACTTTTAATTCTCTTAGGTCTTTTCTAAGAGTCTGCAAATGTACAATTTATTTCTTGTTAAACAAATATCAAATTATTTATTTTTTAATTGTTTTTACAACATATATAACTATATTCACCCCACAATTATTTTTGTGTTGAAAAGCATTCTAAAGTTTTTAGTACTCGTATTTTTTTTCTTGAATTCCATTACGAATATATACGCTCAAAAATTTGAGTTAAGTATTTATGCAAAAAAAACAAAACACATTGCTGACATAGAATCTATTCCTTATAATAAGTACCACAACACTAAAAATGACATATTTATTGAAGTTGACACCTTTTCAAAAAAACTTTTGAAGCTTGGCTACATCAATAACGTATATAAATTAATTGAAAAAGATTCTTTAATTAGTTGTGAATTCACTCTTCACGAAAAAATTGAACTCGTTCGGGTATTCTATCAAAAAAACTTAATTACTAAAAACTACCTTTCTCAGTTAGCATTAAATGTTACAGACAATTATTTTGACATACCCTTTAACGATATTGAAACTACTTTGAATTTAATTGTTGAACATTTTGAAAATTTAGGAAACTCATTTACAACGGTACATTTAAACAATATTAGCAACCAAAACGAATTACTAACAGCGCAACTTCATATAAATATTTCAAAAAAAAGAACCATCAATAATATTGTTATTAAAGGATATCTAGAATTCCCTAAAAAATATTTGAAACACCATTTAAAAATTAATAAAAACACAACGTTTAATTTAAATTACCTGAACAAATTAAACAAAGATATTAACACCATCCCTTTTATTAATCAAATAAATAAACCACAAGTTTTATTCACCAAAGACTCAACAACACTTTATTTATATTTCAAAAAAAAATCAAACAGCAGTTTTGATGGTATCATAGGTTTTTCAAATGAAGAAAGTAGCGGTAAATTAAAATTTAACGGACAATTAGAATTAAATTTAAATAACATATTAAATAAAGGCGAATCGTTTTTTGTTAAATGGGAAAACAACCAACAAGAAACATCTTCCTTAGCATTAAATTTTAAATCACCTTATATATTTAATAGCCCGATTAATTTTAGTGGTGGTTTTTCAATTTTCAAACAAGATACCTCATACGTAAACACAAAAGGTTCTTTTACTCTTGGCTACTCATTAAAAAACCGCAACATTATTACTCTTATTGGAATTACTGAAAAATCTAATTTACCTTCTACCATAAACAACAACCCGAGCATTAGAAACTTTAGCAAGAATTTGGTGGGTATCTCTTACAGCTTTAACATTTTAGAAACATCAAAATATATTAACACGTATAAATTCAATTTTAACACCAATATCTTAATTGGAAATAGAACAAGCAACAACACAATAACCACACAAAATAGTTTTGAATTCACAATAAACTACACACTGCACTTTAATTTAAGAAATGCGCTTTTTCTAAAAACTGCAGCACAAATTTTAAACACTAAAAATCCTTTTGAAAATGAACTCTATAGAATTGGAGGTATTAACTCAATTAGAGGCTTTAACCAACAAAGCATTTTAACACCCAAATACAATGTAACCAATTTAGAGTATCACTATACATTAAATAACGATTCCTATTTATACAGCATCACCGATTTTGCAATTCTAAACGACATCAACACAAAAAACACCACCCAATTATACGGTTTAGGGCTTGGTTATTACCTAAACACCAAAAACACAATATTAGACTTTAGTTATGCCGTAGGATCCAACTACAATACCCTATTTAACATAAATAACTCTAAAATTCATATTAAAATGGTGTATCCTTTTTAATCCATCTTTTAAAATAAGTTTCAACCTAACAATTATCATTGTTTCTTAAATCTCTATAAAAAAAACCTCTTTATCCTTAAGCGGCTCCCATATCAAATAAAACATTTCAGCATTATCCAAAATCTTCTTTAATTAAATTTCGACCTAAAAACCCTTGCTTACTTACTGACATTCTATATCTTAACAATTTATCGTTTTTAAAAACCATCACAACACTAAAGAAACTGACCTTCCTAATTTTCAAACAATTATATTTTTGCCTTTATTCACTTTTTTTGAATTTAATGCAAACTTTTTCAAAATAAACAACATTGTTTTTAACATTTTTTAACATTTGATAGACTTTAAGTACTAAAAAGTTTGGTTTATTAACAAATTATTATGATTTTTGGCCTAATTAATTCAAACAAATATATAATGAAAACAAAGTTTAATGGTTTTTTAACGCTGTTATTAGCGTTGATGGTGCAAATGGCATTTGCACAAGGAAAAACTGTTACTGGGAAGATTTCCGATAATAGCGGACCACTTCCTGGTGTAACAGTTCTAGTAAAGGGCACCAATACAGGTACACAAACTGATTTTGATGGTAATTTTTCCATTAAAACAGCTGTAGGTGATGTCTTAATTTTCAGTTACGTTAGTATGCAATCAGTTGAAAAAACTGTTGGAGCATCAAATGTAATGGACATTATTATGACTGAGGGAGCTCAAGCTCTTGAGGAAATTGTAGTAACTGGTTTTGGTAGAAAAGTTGAGAAGAGATCTGCAACATTTGCGGTTCAAACTGTTGGTGGAGATGAAATGACTCAAGCTCGTGAAACAAACATTGTAAATTCACTTTCTGGTAAAGTTTCAGGGGTACAAATTACAAATAGTTCTGGTGCTGTTGGATCTTCTTCAAGAGTTGTTCTTAGGGGGGCAAGTTCTCTAACAGGTAATAATCAACCTCTTTATGTTGTTAATGGTGTTCCATTAGAATCTGGAAACTTCGGTAATGCTGGTTCAAGTGGTGGAGCTGATATGCCAAATGGTGTTTCTGACATCAACCCTGATGACATTGAATCTATTTCAGTGTTAAAAGGTCCTGCAGCTGCTGCTCTTTACGGTATTCGCGCTGCAAATGGTGTAATTCAAATTAAAACCAAAAGTGGTAGAGCAAATTCAAACCTTGGTATTTCAATTAATAGTACTACTTCATTTGAAACTCCTTTAATTTTAGCTAACTATCAAAATTCTTATGGTCAAGGTGGAAATCCTGATTTCTTTGAATGGATAGATGGTAGTACCGGTGATGGTGGTGTTGATGAATCTTGGGGACCTCCTTTAGACGTAGGTTTAGAATTCACACAATGGAATTCATATACTGTAGATGGCGCTCCACTACCTTGGGTATCTCAACCTGATAACGTGCGTAACTTTTTTGAGACTGGACTTACTTCAAATAATAGTATTTCATTTACTGGAGGAGCTGAAGACATAGGTTATAGATTATCTATTGGGTTTATGGATCAAATAGGTATGGTACCTAATACAGATTTAAACAGAGTTTCAATCGGTGGGTCTTCTAATTATACAATGGGAGAAAAATTTACAACTTCAGTTGATTTTAACTACACAAGATCTCATAGTGATAACTTTGTGACTCAAGGTTACAATAATGAAAATCCTGTACAACAAATGGTTTGGTCAGGAAGAAATGTTGATTTTGAGGCATTAAAAGATTGGAGAAATTTACCTTTATCTCCGGCAGGAACAGCAGCTGCAGGAACTCCTTTAAACTGGAATACAGTATTTCAAAATAACCCATACTGGGTATTGGATACAAATACTAGAGAATATAATAGAGATCGTTTAGTAGGGAACGTTGCTGCTTCTTACACGGTTAATGATCATTTCTCTTTTACTGGTAAAGTAGGTACAAACTACTGGAGTACCAGACAAAATTACAGACAAGCTTTTGGTAGTAATAATGCACCTAACGGGTATTATGAAGAAACATCCAGAAACTTTACTGAAACAAATGCAGAATTAATAGGTACTTACCAAACTGAAATTACTGAAGGTTTAAACTTTGAAATTACTGTTGGTGGAAACACAATGGACAGAAAGTACCAATTAGCCTATACAGCGGTTCCTGAATTACAATTACCAGATCTATATAATGTAAGTAATTTACGTGCAGGATCTAGTTGGGTTGTGAATAACACTCATACTCAACAAAAAATTAATAGTGTATTTGGATTTGGTAAATTCTCTTGGAAAGACTGGGCATTCTTAGAATTTTCAGGAAGAAATGACTGGTCAAGCTTATTGCCTATTGAAAATAATTCATTCTTCTACCCATCGGTAACAGGTTCATTGGTAATTAGTGATATTACTGAAATGAATTCTAATGCAGTTTCTTTCTTAAAATTAAGAGGGGGTTGGTCTAAAGTAGGAGGTATTGGAGCGTTGAGCCCATACGCCTTACAACCTGTATATCAATTATCTACTCAAACTTGGGGTGGTAATTCTGTAGCATTTTTACCAAATCAATTAAATAATCCAAATATTAAATCAGAAGCTACTACAGGTACTGAATTTGGTCTTGACATTCGATTCCTAAATAACGCTTTAAGATTTAATGCTACCTACTACAATCAAACGAGTACTGATTTGGTTGTTCCTGTACAGGTTACAGCGGCTTCTGGATATACAAGCGCTTGGTCTAATGTTGGTGAAATGAACAATAGAGGAATTGAATTACAACTAGCTTATACTGTTTTAGATAAAAGCGACTTTAAATTAGATATTGATGCGAATTTTTCTAAAAATAGAAATGAAGTAGTTTCTTTAGGTGGTTTAGAATCCTTAATTCTAGGAGGTCAATGGTCTATGAATTTAGAGGCTAGAGAGGGTATGCCTTATGGTGCTATTGTTGGATCGTATTTTGCTAGAAACGACGATGGCGAAGTTATTTACGAAAATGGATTACCTCAATACGGTGAAGGAACAAAAGTTCTTGGTAATATAACTCCAGATTGGACAGGTGGACTAAATGTTGCTTTTAGTTGGAAACAATTATCGATTAGCGCCTTGGTTGACGCAAAAATTGGAGGTGATATTTACACAATGACCACTACTTGGGGTAGATATGCTGGTGTTTTAGCTGAAACTGCAAAAGGCCGTGAAACAGGTATTATAGGTGATGGTGTAATGTTAGACGAAAATGGAAACTATGTTCCAAATAACGTGGTTGTAAGTGCAGAAAGCTATAATAAAGCAGCCTATTCTAATAGTATTGTAGAAAGTTCAGTATTTGATGCCTCTTATGTGAAATTAAGACAAATGATGCTTTCGTACAAATTACCTCAGAAGACGCTTTCAAACAGATTATTAACTGATGTAAGTTTTTCAATTGTTGGTCGTAACTTAGGAATTCTTCATAAGAATGTTCCTCATATTGATCCTGAATCTGCTTTTAGTGATGATAATGGTCAACAAGGACAAGAATTTGGTCAATTACCTTCTGCAAGAAGTATTGGTTTTAACATTCAATTAAAGCTATAACCTAAATAAAACATTAATAGATATGAAACAATTTAAATATATAACAATTTTATTATTTGGCTTTCTGGTTTCAGTAAGTTGCGATAGTGATTTTGAAGAAATAAACACAGATCCTAACAATCCTACTTCGGTGCCTTCAAGTTTATTGATACCGAGTATTGTTAGAAATGCCCAAAACCAATCTTACAGTACTTTTGCTGGTGGAGATATGGGAGCTTGTTGGTCTCAACATTTTGCTAAAGTTCAATACAATGACGAAGCAAGATATATTCCAAGACAAGGTGTAATTAGTTCTATTTGGGATACGTATTATGCCAATGTAATTTCTGATGCAGCAGCAATGCATACTATTGCAATCTCTGAAGAAAACAACAATATGCAAGCAGTTGCATTAATTTTTCAAGCTTATGGATTTGCTTTTTTAACTGATGTATATGGTGATATTCCATTTACAGAAGCAATTAAAGCTGAAGCTGGTATTATTGCGCCTGCATATGATAGCCAAGAAGTTGTATATCAAGGTATCCTTGCTATGTTAGACAATGCTATTGCTCTTTTAGGTACTGGTGGTGATATTGATGAAATAAATGACATTTTATATGAAGGAAATGTTTCATTATGGAAAAAATTCGCCGCTTCATTAAAATTTAGAGTATTAATGAGAGCCTCTGGTCAATTAGACGTTTCTTCTCAACTACAAGAATTGGTGAATTCTGGCGACTTATTTTCTTCTAATGATGAAGACGCCAAATTAATTTACTTAAGTGCTCAACCTAGTGCAAATCCTTTATACGAAACAATTGTTTATGGTACTAGAGGAGAGTGGAAAATAAATTCAGTTTTGGTTGATCAATTAACATTTGATAACGACCCTAGACTTCCTGTCTACGCACAAATGAATTCAGATGGAGATTATAGAGGAAAACCTTCCGGATTTACAGATGTTCCAAATGATGATTACAATTATGATAATGTATCTCCATTAGGTGAATTTTATTTACAACCTGAATTACCTGGATTTTTTGTTTCATTCTCTGAATTATCTTTCTTAATGGCTGAAGCTGCTGTTAAAGGATATATATCAGGTGACGCAAATGCCCTTTATCGTCAAGGAATTAAAGCTTCATTTGATTTCAACGGAATTCCTAGTGCTGATACTGATAAGTTTTTAATTTCAAAAGTATTAAGTTCAAACCAAGCTCAGGCTTTGGAACAAATTGGAACTCAAAATTGGGTTGGTTTATACACACAAGGTATAGAATCATGGACAGAATGGCGTAGAACTGGCTTCCCTAGTTTAAGTCCTGCGGCTGAATCTGTTTCTGCTATACCGTCTAGATACAATTATCCTACAGAAGAAAGTTCTATAAACGCGGCTAATTACAATGCTGCAGTTGCAGCTCAAGGTCCTGATCTATTAACCACTCCTATCTGGTGGATGAAATAATTTAAAATTAGAAATAATATGAAAACAATAAAAACATTAAGCATTTTAATTTTATCATTAATTACAATCGTTGCCTGTAATGATGAGCAATTAAATGTTGATAATTGGGATGGTAACACCATTGAAGGTGGCTTACTAGATGTTAAGAACAAGAACATGAATTATGTTGTTGGTAATCAAGGCCCATACTTCGCCAAAACAAGAGTTTATCAAGGCGATGTAAAAACAGGAAGTGTTAGAATAAGTAAAACATTTTACACCTCTGAAAAAGTAGTTGACCCTGATACAGGAGAAAGCGAAACTGTAGTTCTAAAATCAAATACTATTGATGAGTTTAGAACCGTTTCTATTTCTGATACTGACCAAAATAGTTTTTTTGATATCGATTTTACTTTTTCAGAACTAATTGACGGACTTTCTATTAACGGTAGTCCACTTCCAGCTAACGATGGAGAATACACAATTGGTGATTACTGGGAGTTAGAATATTTTTCTTCTACTTCAACTGGAGAACATAAAAACTATGCGAGCACACAAGTTACAGTTTCAACAAGGTTTGCTGGTACATATCTAGTTAAAAAAGGTGAATACTTTAGATTAGGCGCTAACAATGGTGGAGGTGCTATGTGGACATCAGAGTATGTATCTATTAAATCTATCGACGCCATTACATACCAATGGGCTGAATGGGGAATCCTTTCAGGTTGGGCTGATAATGTACTTTATTTCCAAATAGATCCTAATACTTTAGAGATTACTTATCCTGAAGAATGGGATGGTATACCACAAACATTAAATGGTGAACCTCTTATGACACCAAGTTCACACCCTAATGACTTATCAAATGTTATCGGGTTAACAACTACTCCAAATCAAGCTTTTGCTGCAGAAGATGGTAAAGATATACTTGACATGGTTTATGGCTATTATACTGGTGGATCAGGTCCTAGAGAGTTTTATCACTTACTTGAAAAAGTAGTTGAGTAATTAACAATTTAAATAAAAAACAATGATATTAAATAAAAATAAGAGCATTTTATCATATATAACCGCAATCATGGTTAGTATATTAATGATAAATTGTACCCAAGAAGATAATATTGGTGATTCTACTTTGAATCCAACTTCGCCAGAATTAGATATTACCGTTTCGGTCTCTAATGTAGTATTGATTGAAAATAATCAATCATTTGAATTTGTTGCTAGTATTAGTGAACCTCAATTAGTAGACATTAAACTGTATGCTTTCCAAATAGCAGGAGATGCTAGTAGTGATGATTATGAATTATCAAGTACTATAGTGATACCTGCAGGATCAACTTCGGCAGTTGGAACCATTACCATTCTTAATGATGAATTACGAGAAGATACAGAAACATTAACTATTCAAATTGGTGATAATAAAACTGCAAATACAGCAAACCAAATGTCTGCTGAAATGCAATTTGAAATTATAAATTATACTGAAGGTGATTTAATTGTTGACCTTGATTGGGCGATGGCAGAAACCACAACGAATAATTCTGGTGAGCCAATCAATCCTGTAGACTTTGCTGATATGAGATTATTATTATCTAACGCTCCTAATAATGTAGACCCTGTTCAAGTTGCAGATGGAAGTAGTTTTGAAACAATGATTATTCCTCAAACATTAGCAGATGGCACCTATTATTTAGTTAGTGACTTTTCAGCGGCTGATACTGAAATTATTAGATCTTTAAATCTAAATATGGAACTAAACCAAGTGGGTCTTATAAATCATGAAATGCGTAACTATAACAATGCTATAACAAATGAATTTATTTGTGAAGCAAATTATTATGTTATGGCTTCAGTTGAAAAAAGTGGTGACACATATACTATTGTAGACGTAAGACATAACAACATTCTATCTCAAACTATTGCTTGGGGTGGAACAGATGTAAAAGATTATTATGCTCCAGATGGATGGGATAGTCATGTTGTTACAAGTATTGATTGTGTAGGAAATCCAACTATTGCAGGTTTAAATTTTGAATGGATGCAAGAAGTTTGGGGTGAAACAATTGAAGAAGAAGGTGTTGTATACTATACAGTTGATAGTGCCGGTAATGTTACTATTGAAGAACAATATATCTTCACAACTTTATATGGTGGTAGTTTATACGACTACACTGTTTCTGGAACCGGAATCTTAAACCAAGAAACTGGTGAACTAGATTTACAATATAATTTATTCCAAGATGGTTGGTCTGTTGATGGCTACTGGTTTGGAGCTGGAGGTTTAGACAACCCTTATTTCGAGGCGAATTTAGTTAATAACTAAAATTAGTTTTAAAACATAACAAAAAACCATCTAAATTTTATTTAGATGGTTTTTTAATTTACTAATATTTATTTTCACCAAATAAAACTAGCTCACCATGCAACAACTCTTTGTTGATTTTAATTCTAATTATTTCACAACTTCATTTTTCAAAAAACATCATACCTAACCCTAAAAATTTAATACTTGGATATTCTGTGTCTTGGAGCCTTAACTTTTGCCAGTTCCTCCAATATATTTGGTTATTTTTTTTTTCAACATATTTTTTTAT
>Ga0224504_10000008_pt1 | contig 69696 bp, 66 predicted proteins | sample SF_Oct11_sed_USG_3_FD_170160 | JGI IMG/M metagenome (GOLD analysis project Ga0224504, IMG submission 170160) | Sediment microbial communities from San Francisco Bay, California, United States - SF_Oct11_sed_USGS_24 | ecosystem: Environmental > Aquatic > Marine > Sediment | place: USA...
AGAGTCCGAACCCGAACCCGAACCTGAACCTGCACCGATCTCCGGCGCGCCGCAATTCACTGAAGATCCCTCAATCGATCCGGGTACACCTATCTCCGCCGAGATGGATGAGATGCCTCTGCCGATGCTGGCAGACAGTGATTCGGTGGTGCTCGAAAACCTGGAGCAGCTGCTGGGAGAACCCGCGGTGATGCGTTACGTGGTCAGTGACAACGTGATATCGCGAATCGTGGCAACCGTAGACACGCTGGGCAGTCGCAAAATTCCAGGGGTCGTGCAGGTCGTCAATGGGCCGGAGACGCCTTTTTTGGCATCTCCCAATACCGTGCCGGACCGGATCATTCGCAATGAAGAAGGTGATGTCATTCCACAGTTCATCATCGATCCGGCCACCTACGAAAGGTATACCCCCTATATCGAATTGCTTGAAGCAGTCGATGCTGCTGAATGGGTGAGCATCTACCGGGATTATTATCCGTTGTTTCTCGAAGCCTACCGGCAAATGGGTTATGCCCAGGGAAACTTCAATGACCGGATGATTGCGATTGTTGATGAATTGCTCGCAACACCGTCAGTTTCTGACCCGGTGGAATTGCTGAAGCCTGAAGCTTATTTTCTGTTTACTGATCCCGACCTGGAGGCACTGACTGCCGGCCAGAAGATCATGCTGCGCATGGGTAGCCAGAATGCCATGCGCGTGAAGGAAAAGTTGCGTGAAATCAGGGCGCAGTTATAAACAGGTCTTCCGTGAAAATCGGCATATAACAATCCGCGACTGACTTGAGCAGTCCGGGTGACGGGTGGCAACCGCTGCCGGTTGCCGCACTTTGATGGCCCTATTCCCCTATTCGTAAACCCAGCGTGAATATTCCTTGCCCGCGCTGATGACGCTGTGCGGTAGTTTATCCATCAACTGCTGAAAATCCCGCCCTTTGAGGTGAATCAGGTGTTCGTGGTCGCCGGCCTCGATATAGATGTCGGCCGCATGCCTGAGTTGGTCGTCCCAGATCACTTTCAGCCCGTAGGCGTTGCTCAGGGCGGGCACTGCGCCGGTGTCGCAGTCATTGAACAGTTGTTTCAACTCGGGTTCGGTCGCCAGCCTGAGATCACGCTGCAGTTCCTCATTTACCCAGCTCAGGTTAAGGCGGTTGTTTGAGGGCAGTACACTGACGATATAACCGCTGTTATCTTCCAACACCACCGCTTTAGCCATTTGATGCGCGGGGACATGGGCTGATTTCGCAGAATCCACGGCAGAGACCGTGTGCGGATGTTCCACCGTGTCATATTCGACATTGTGGCTATCCAGGTAAGACTTAAGGGTGATTGCAATAGCCATTGCTGTATCCTCGACTTTCCAGGGTCATTTTTTGCCTGTTCGCTGCGGAGCTTGCTGAATACGAAAGCCCGCATCTTTAAGCATAGTCGGTCGAAATTTTATTTCCGCGATGCAGATCAATTTTGTTCGATTTTTATCGTCGCCGGAAGTGGGGTAGGCTGGGCAACCATGAATCCCTGGTTTTTTCTGATCGTCGTCGTCCTGCTGATTGCCCTGGTATTGTGGATCCCCCGCTATCGCCTCAAGCGGGCCCTGGCCCGGCCGTTTCCGGAAGATTGGGTGCGGATTCTGGAAAATAACATCGGCGTTTACCGTAATCTTCCGATGCCTCTCCGGCTTCAGTTGAGGCGCCTGATCAAGCAGTTTCTTCACCAGAAGCATTTCTCAGGGGCGGGTGGCCTGGAAGTCACCGATGAGATGCGTATCACGGTGGCGGCACAAGCCAGCATGTTGCAACTCAACAGGAATAGTGCGCTGTACCCGCGTTTGAAGTACATCATCCTCTATCCCAGCGCCTTCGTGGTCACGCGCTCCGACCGGGATGGGGCGGGTGTGGTAAGCCATGGGCGAAAGGGTTTGTTGGGGGAGTCCTGGCAAAACGGCAAAGTCATCCTGGCCTGGGATAATGTATTGCATGGCGCGCGTAATTTCGTCGATGGCAGCAATGTCGTCCTGCATGAATTCGCCCATCAACTCGACAGTGAAACAGGGAGCACCGACGGGGCACCGTTACTGGCCGGCGCATCCAGCTATCGCAGCTGGGCTGCCGCCCTGTCAGAAGAGTTCGTGGAACTGCAGAAAGACGCCCGGCGGGGATCGCGCTCGCTGATGGACCATTACGGCGCCACCAACCCGGCCGAGTTCTTTGCCGTCACCACGGAAACTTTTTTCGAAAAACCGGACAGTATGGCCAGGCACCACACAGAATTGTTTGAAGTGCTTAAGTCCTACTACCGGGTAGATCCCAGGGATTGGGCCTGACCCTGATTTGATACCACCAACTTTTCCGGTTTTAGGCGGTAATACGTTTACGGGTCAACAATCGGAGTGGGTCATCATGAAAAACTGGGATTTGACAGGAGGCTATTTGTTGGTGCTGCTGATCAATAACCTCAAGAGTTTCTGCCAATCAGGCTGAAGCTCCCGCGCAATCTTAGCCAAAAAGGGCCGCTGCGCCCTTTCATCATTGCCGCAATGCCCCCATACTCGGCTGTCATGGTCAGGGCGATTACATGAGCGAGCACAGGGGTAGCGACCGGCCCCGGTCCAGGTCACTCAAGCCATTGCGGACGCTTTGGCCTTTCATTACGCCTTATTACCGCACGCTGATTGCTGCGCTGCTGGCTTTGCTGATCGCATCAGCGGCCATGCTGACGATGCCGGTGGCTCTGAGATACCTGATCGACAACGGATTTATCGCCCAGAATATGGAGACGGTAAACCGCTATTTCGGTTGGTTCCTGGCGGCAACGGTCATTTTCAGCCTGTTTGCAGCCCTGCGTTACTACCTGGTGACCTGGTTGGGCGAGCGCGTCGTGGCCGATATCCGCAATGCAGTCTATGCGAGAGTTGTCAGGATGGACCCGGCTTTCTTCGAGGTCACGCGGACCGGTGAAGTGCTGTCCCGCCTGACGACTGACACGACCCTGGTACAAAGCATATCGGGCTCAGGGTTGTCCATTGCATTGCGTTCCACGCTCAGCCTGGTGGGTGGCCTGGTCATGCTCATTCTGACCAGTCCCCAGATGGCCTCATATACTTTGATAGGAATAGTGGTCGTGGTTTTGCCGGTCATCATCACGGGCCGCTTCATTCGCAAGCTGTCGCGTCAGTCCCAGGACCGCATCGCAGATACCAGCGGACTTGCCGGCGAGACACTCAATGCCATGCAGACGATCCAGTCGTTTACCCTGGAGGATCTGCAGACGGGTCGTTACGGGGAGGCTGTAAAGAGCAGTTTCAGAACCGCAGTCCGGCGCATCCGTATGAATGCCGTGTTGATCGGGCTCGCCTTTGTCCTGGTGTTTTTCATGCTGACCATTTTTCTGTGGGCCGGATCGCGTGCAGTGCTGGCCGGGGCGATGTCCGGCGGGCAATTGGGGCAATTCCTGATGTATGCGTTTTTTGTCGGATCCTCTGCCACGGCACTGAGTAGCCTGTGGGGTGAAGTTCAGCGGGCTGCCGGTGCGATGGAGCGGTTAACCGAACTGATGCAGGCAGAGCCGGCGATCCAGGCGCCCGTAAAACCGCTGTCATTGCCGGCGCGAATAGATGGAAGCATTGAGTTCGACCACGTGGTCTTCTCTTATCCCTCGCGGCCGGAGAGTCGAGCGATGGATGACGTCAGCCTCAGGATCGAACCGGGCAGCACGGTGGCCATCGTCGGGCCGTCAGGAGCCGGTAAAAGCACCTTCTTCCAATTGCTTTTGCGTTTCTATGACACGACCAGCGGAACAATCAGCGTGGAAGACAGAAACATTTCGGACCTGGACCCGCGCGAATTGAGGAAGCAGATTGGCCTGGTGCCTCAGGAAACCGTGCTGTTTGGTGAAAGCGCAATGGAAAATATCCGCTACGGCCGCCCCGACGCCAGCGATCAAGAGGTGCGTGAGGCGGCAGTGCTGGCGGCTGCAGATGGCTTTATTCAGCAACTGCCTGGCGGCTACCAGACTTTTCTGGGTGAGCGAGGCACCCGGCTATCCGGGGGCCAGCGACAGCGTATCGCCATCGCAAGGGCTATTCTAAAGGATCCCCCGATCCTGCTGCTGGATGAAGCAACCAGCTCACTCGATGCCGAAAGCGAACGACTGGTCCAGGCAGCCCTGGATAACTTGATGGAGAACCGGACCACCCTGGTGATCGCTCACCGCCTGGCGACTGTCAAGCAAGTGGACCGGATTATTGTGATGAATCATGGCCGCATCGAGGCGATTGGCTCGCACCAGGAACTGATCTCAAAAAACCCGCTGTATGCGCGTTTGTCTGAACTGCAATTCGGTGATCTCTGACCCTTCATACCATTCTTTCAATGAATCAGTTCCTGCCAGGCATGAATGGCCGCGCCCTTGATGCCCAGCAATTCATCCTGGTTGAGGTAAATCGGGATACGTTCCAGCAGGTGACGATAAGATCTCGCGTCATTGAATTCGTCGAAGAACGCGTCGGACTCCACCAGGTGCGGGTTCTTGGCGGCGATGCCGCCGCTGATTACCAGGGCTTCCACCGGGAACATGGACAGGCAGTAATTCCGGCAGGCGCGGGCATAAAACCGGGCATAGTATTTGCAGGTCTCTGACGCCTTCTGCCCGGCCGCCAGGGCCTGGGCAGGGCTCAAAGATATCCCGGTCAGGCTCTCGTGGATCAGCGCAGCGCCGGAACCGCTGACCACATCATCCCCGGTCAGCCATGCCTGGCCTTTGCGCGCCAGCATCTTGGATTCTATTTCCCGCTCACGCTTGCTGTGAAATGAAAAGCTCGTATGGCCGGCTTCCGATCCGATGACCACTCTTTCCCCCTTGTAGCGTTTAAGGGCAGCATGGCCCAGTCCGGTGCCGGCCCCGACGATAGCGATCGATCCCGGCCCCGGGCCGGGGCCCGGCCTGACCAGGCGCAGGCGCTCAAAGACGTCTTTCTCGAGGTAGGCATGCGCCTGGGCGGAAAAGTCGTTCAACAAAAATGCCCGGCGCACAGGTTGTGACACCGTCAGATCGATGTCCCAGGCAATATTGGGCAAGGTACCCCGCTGACCGTTTACGGCACCGGCAATGGCGATGGCCAGGGCATCGAACTCCTGCAACGCTGCACTGCCGGCCGGAAGGCTCTCGGCATAGTGTTCCAGCAGTCGATTAAACGAATCAATATCTTCCGACCAGGTCGGAAAGACCACCGGCTCCGACATTGAAATACGGGATAGCCCGGAAATGCGGACTTCTGCAAAGCGGGCATTGGTGCCGCCTATGTCAGCAGCGAGTATCTTGTATTCTGTCATGTATCGGGGTCTTTAACGGTCTATAAAGCTGTTCGTGGCAACTTGAAGTAAACTGAATGTTCAGCCCTGCTTTCCGGAAAGTACTATGCCTGTAAAAATGCTCACTGTCTTGCTATTAGTCACTTCATTGGCATTCAGTCCCGTCGGATTCGCCGAGGACACTGAAATCACCTGGCCGCGCGACCTGGATGTCACGTCTGGCATCGTGACGATGTACCAGCCACAAGTGGATACCTTGCAAGGGGACATTCTCTCTTTTCGCGCGGCATTATCTTTCAAAGACAGCCAGGGCAATGAACCGGTTTTTGGCGCCGCGTGGTTTGAGTCACGGGTTGAGATCGACCGGGAAACGCGACGGGTGCTCATGGTGGAGCTGAAAGTGACGGATACGCGTTTTCCAGAGGGCTCGGAACATGTTCAGGGTGAGCTGGAACAATACATTCGTGAAGGCCTGCCAACCTGGGACTTGGATTTCTCGCTGGACAGTTTGCTGACATCGCTGGAAGCCTCGGAAGAAGAAATTGCCGCGGCCAACAACCTCAAGATGGATCCGCCGGACATCGTCTATCGCGATCACCCCGCGCTGCTGGTGACCCTGGATGGCGAACCCATTCTCAGGGAGATCGAAAATACGAAGTACCAGGCAGTCATCAATACACCGTACCCGCTGATTTTCGACGGTCAGCGCACTTACTATCTCAATGCCGCCCGGGACGCCTGGTACCAGTCGTCGCAGGCCACGGGACCGTGGACCTTCGACCCGTCTCCCCCCGCGGAGATAGCCAGCCTGGTGAACCAGGAGGACGTGGATCAGGATCAGGATGAGGCCACCGGGGACTCTGAACCGGTGACGGCACAGAACGCACCGGAGATCATTGTCACGACCCGGCCTGCCGAATTGATCGTTTCTGAAGGTAAGCCCAGTTTCGAACCCCTGGTCGATGACTTGCTGGTGCTCGCCAACAGTCAGAGTGATGTCTTCATGCACGTCTCAGAGCAGAACTATTATGTTGTGCTGTCTGGCCGCTGGTATTTCGCGCGCGCCCTGAACGGGCCATGGACTTACCGCCCGTCCGACGAGCTACCCGACGCGTTCAGCAATATACCCTCGGAGTCGAAACAGGCCGATTCACGAGTTTACGTCGCCGGTACCGACGAGGCGCGGGAAGCGGTGATGGATGCCCAGATACCCCAGACCGCCGCTGTGCAGAAAGGGCAGGTTGACCAGGAAGTGACCTATGACGGCAATCCAAAATTTGTAAGTATTAGTGGGACCAGCCTGTCTTATGCCGAGAACACGGCTTCGACCGTCCTGAAATCGGGTAACAATTATTACCTGGTTGAGGATGCTGTCTGGTACATCAGCAGTTCAGCAACGGGTCCCTGGAGTGTGGCTGAGAGCCGTCCGGAAGCCGTGGAAGCGATTCCCCCGGAAAGCCCGGTCTACAACGTTAAGTATGTTTACATTTACGAAACCACGCCGGAAGTTGTTTACGTGGGCTATACGCCCGGTTATACCGGAAGTTACGTCTATAACACGACCATCGTGTATGGCACGGGCTGGTACTACCGGCCATGGATTTCACCGTATTACTACTACCCGCGCGTTGCTACCTGGGGTTTCCACGTCACTTACAACCCCTGGACCGGCTGGGGTTTCGGACTGGGCTGGGGATGGGGACCATTCCGGGTGGGTTTCTATTCCGGAGGCTACTGGCATCGCCGTCACCATTGGTATCATCGCCATCATGGCCGTTGGGGACCGGGTGGATACCGGCCGCGGCCCGTACACTACGGAAATAACAACATCAACATCAATAACATCAACGTCAATCGCGGCAACCTGAATGTTCGCGACAACAACCTGTACCGCGACAAAGAGCAGCGGGCTAACGTCGCCAGGACGCGTGATACGCGTCCCGGATCCCAGGAGCTTCGTGATCGCTCCGGGGTTGCCGACCGCTCAGCGGCCAGTCGACCCTCGTCACGACCCGCAGGCGACAAGATCCAGGCCAGTGACCTGAGCCGGCCATCCGCCAGCGACCGCAAGGCCAGGCCATCCACGGCGAAAAATGATGTATTTACCGACCGCAACGGTACCGTTTACCGGCAAACCGACAAGGGTTGGCAGAAAAATGACGGCAAGAGCTGGAAAGATGTTCCTTCCTCGGGCACGCGGGACACATCCAGGTCATCCAATGCGACCTCTTCGACCCGGCAGGCTGCGGGAAGCAGCACGCGGAATACCAGCGCCTATAACCGATCAAATTCCGGCTATAGTTCCAATCGTTCCAGCCTCGACCGGCAAAGTCATTCCCGACAACGTTCTTCGGCGAGAAGCAACCAGTACAGCTCGCACCGTGCACGCAGCGGAGTATCGCGAGGAGGAGGGCGCCGGCGTTAAGCCGGGCGAATGTCGTCTATTTTGTAGTCCGGCTGGCGATCGGAACCTGGCAGACGTCCAGTACCCTGGGAGGTTTGTGGTGAAAGAACTTCTGTTTGCGATCGCGGCGGCTTTTCAGCAACTGCTCGAAACCTTTGCTGCTTGTGTCCACCACGAAGGCAGCCATGCGTTCCTCTTTCGGAATATCTGAGGCCAGCCGCATCCGCCGGATTCGGCTGCTGCTGGTGTCATCCTGGAAGATACCATTTTCATTGACCGGGCCGCGCCTGATCCTTTGCACGACGTCCATGCCTTCGACGACGCGGGCAAAGACGTTCATGTTCCGGTCGAGGTAACGGGGCGCCTGGCCGATAACGAAGTAGAAATCGGTTCTGTTGGAATCCGGGCTGTCATTCCTGGCCATGGCGACCACACCTGGGCAGTGGGTCAGCCAGAGGGTGTTGTCCGCCAGGTCACGGGCGGCAGCGAAACCGCCAACCAATCCTGTTTCATCCGCGAACAAGTCTTGCTTCTGCACCAGCGTGAAGGCGATATCTTCGGTCATTTCGATCTCGAATTCCGCGTCGATCAGCGGCACGAGGCTCAATTCACCGAGATCACTGCCATCTCCGCCCTGCGCGACGAAGCCGTCAATGACGCGATAAAAGCTCAGGCCGTCGTAGAATTTGTCCTGCACGAGCTTGCGGAACTGCGCGACGGTTTTGGGTGCGAACAGAGGGTTGAGTTCAATAACGACTTCGCCTTCCGTCAGGTCAATGAAGACGAGATTGTCCGGGTCGACTTCGCGCCAGGTGGGGTCTGCCGCAACCACGCTGCCGCCAGGTGAAAAACACCCCAGCAGCAACACAATGATCCAGCTGAAGCGAATCATGGCATCTGGATTTTACCACCGCCCATGCCGCCACCCATCGGGTCCATGCCACCCGCTCCGGGTACAACAATGGAGGAGGCCTGTTGACGCTGCATTTCCTTGAGTTCTTCCATGGTGCGTTCAAACGCGGCCTTTGCCGCATCGCCAAAGGCCGCTGCCGCATCCGCCAGGGATTCCGCCGGAACTTCAAACGACAGCGGCATTGGGCCGGCTGACGTCAGTACCTGCGTTGAGCCGACATATTGGTCGTTGCGGGAGGGATCTATTTCTCCGGTCGCCGTTACCGGTGTGAGACGGCGCAGTGTTCCTACCGCGTTATCGGTGAACATTTCCTCCCGGTAAAGGTTTTCGGCATCCATTTTTATTTCATTGCTGGTGTTGGGGTTGCTCATATTCCTATCCTCGATGTCAGGACGTTTATCTGGGGCCAGCCTGCACTGATCACAATGCAGCGCAGTTTGCAGTAAACTGTAAAGCTACCAAAAATTTTCAGCGGAGCGTAGATATCGATGGCTAATATTCGATCTGAGGAAGTCACCTACAGCGCGAACGGCGTTGAAATGAACGCCTACATCGCCTGGGATCATGACCTTGAAGGAGAGCGCCCGGGTGTCCTGGTCGTGCATGAGTGGTGGGGCAATAATGCCTACGCGCGGCGGCGGGCCGACATGCTGGCCGAACTGGGCTATACCGGAATGGCGCTGGACATGTATGGCAATGGACAGGTCGCGGACAATCCTGATGAAGCCGGCGAACTGATGAACGGCCTGCTCGCGGACCTTGCGACGGTTCGGTCCCGCTTTACCGCAGCGCTTGAAGTCCTGAAAGCCCGCCGCACCGTTAACGCTGCACATTGCGCAGCCATCGGCTACTGTATGGGCGGCGGAATTGTTTTGCACATGGCGCGCTATGGTGCCGACCTCAAAGCCGTGGCCTCTTTTCATGGCGCCCTGCCGCTGGGCGTGGCAGCTCCTGGCGAAGGCAGCGAAGTCACGGCGAGAATCGGCGTGTACCATGGCGAAGATGACGTGCTGATTCCCGATGAGGCGGTCACCGAGTTCAGGGCGGAGATGGAGAAAACCGGCGCAGACTGCCTGTTTATCCCTCTGCCGACCGCGCTGCATGGGTTCAGCAATACCCTGGCAACGACCAATGGAGAAAAATACGGCCTGCCCTTGAAGTATGACGAAAGGGCAGATTCTGCTTCATGGAATCACATGCAATTGCTACTGGTGTCGGCATTTGGTCAATAACCAGGTGCCGGGAGCCTCATCAACATGCCCGTAGACGCCGCAGTAGAACGATACCGCGAACAGTTCCGCCGCGAGGAAATCGGCGGATCTTACCGCGGTGGACTTCACCTCGCTTTCACTTCCCTGGTCAGCCTGGCGGTGGTGGCTTTTTGCATCGCCAGCCTGGACCAGGTGAGCCCACTGGAGTGGTTGACCCTGCCGTCAATTTTCATGTACGCCAACCTGGTCGAGTATCTGGGCCACCGTTACCCCATGCATCACCCTGTCAAAGGACTCAAGGTGCTGTTTTTCAGACACACCAAACAGCACCATCGTTTTTTCACCGACAAGGAGATGACCTTCGCGGACAGCCGCGATTTCAAGGCGGTGCTTTTCCCGCCGGAAATGATCGTATTTTTCCTTGGTGGGTTTGGCGTGCCGATGTGGTTCATTCTGTACTACACCGTTTCAGCCAACGTGGCCTGGCTGGCGCTGGCAATGGCCCTGGCCTACTTCCTGAACTATGAATGGCTGCACTTTGCTTATCATTGCGATCCCAGGTCCCGCATCGGACGAATCCCCGGATTGCAGGCGCTGAGAACACTGCATTTGCATCATCACGACCCCAGGCTGATGACGCATTTCAATTTCAATATCACCTACCCGATAGGCGACTGGATATTTCGTACGCTGTACGACTCAAAAAGTCAGCAAAACTGAACCGTCAGAGCTCCTTTTCAATCGGTAGCCAGGACAGTATGCGGGCTCCCGTCCGTTTCCAGATCGAAGCACCGGGGTCGTGCTTGAAGATCGTGGCACTGCCATCCGGGTTGGTTATTTCCCAGCGCAATTTGCCATTTTCATTCAGGAACAGGCGGTAACTGTTTTCCGGGTGGAAATCCCGGTTCATCTGTTCGACAACCTGATGAGCAAACTCCCGGTTGGAAACCACCAGGCCAATTTCGGAATTCAGATCCCTGGAACGCGGGTCAAAATTGAATGATCCAATCAGGGCCTGCTGGCCATCAATCACGAACGACTTGGTATGAATACCGGCGGGGACTTCAGAGTTTTTCCGGTTGGCTCTGAAATGGTCCCGGAGGGCGGCATCCGCCCGTAGTTCATGTAGTTCGGCGCCGGCTTCGAGAATCGCCTTTCGGTACTTCATGTAACCGGAGTGGGCAGTCAGGTGGTTGTTCGACATCAGCGAATTGGTCAGCAGGCGCACGCGAACGCCCCTGTCCGACATTGCCCGTATGTTTTCCAGGCCCTGTTTTGAAGGGATCAGGTAAGCAGATTCCGCCAGAAATTCTACATCGATCTCATCCACCCATTCTTCGGTGAATTCGATCAGCGCCGATTCTCCCTGCCCTTCGAAGCGCTCCAGCGGGTCCACGACCACGTGTGCCTCGGCCCAGATCAGGTCATCACGCCAGCGTCTCAATTCCTCAAGGGTTTCTGAAGTCTCGAAATTCAGGGCATAGGGGAGGGCATCGAGATTATGCAAGGACTCGCGCAGTTGCTTTCGTTGCTCCTCCAGGTCTTCCCGGGTGTAGGTCTTTTTGTGCAGCGTCATGATCGGGACCGCGTAGCGGCTGTTCCAGTATTCGTCGAAGGCCGCACCGGCCTCGGTTGCGCCTTTGCCGACCGTCAGTACGTCCAGGTCGAAAAAATTGGCCTGGGTGTCGACCCCGAAATAATCATTGCCTATGTTTCGCCCACCCAGCACGGCAACCGCGTTATCCGCCATGAAGATTTTATTATGCATGCGGTGGTTGAGATGCCGCTTGTTAATCACGAAATTGAGGTTGCGGCCTACTGTTCGGTTTGCCATCGGGTTGAAAACGCGCACCTCGACATTGGGGTGCGTATCAAACAGTGCGTATGATTTATCGCGGCCACTGTGATAGATATCATCAATCAAAAAACGGACTTTTACCCCGCGGTCTGCCGCTTCGAGTGCCCGCCAGAACAGCAGCTGCCCCGCCAGGTCTCCTTTCCACAGGTAGTACTGCATATCGAGGGTTTTTTCCGCGAAACCGGCAATCGCGAAACGGGCCTTGAAGGCATCGCCGGGATCGGCCAGTAACTTAACGCCAGAAAGGGTTTTGTCTTCCGGCGCTTTCTCGTTGGCGAATCTGCCAAGCAGCGTTTCTTCCGGATGGGCATAGCCCTGGCTGGGGGATTGCTGGAGATCGTCGGGCAAGGTGGCGCAACCGCCCAGCCAAACCAGCATGACGGCGGTGAGCCAGTACCTGGCGAATATGCTTGACGGGTAAAAATGCATCGCAAAAGACTACTCGTCATTGACAATTCTCACAAGGCCGAGCGCATGGGTTAACATGGCATTCAGCGAGGAGGAAGCATGATGAGTCAGACAGGCAAGGGTCACGTACTGGGGGTGGGTGGCGTTTTTTTCCGGTCGAAGGATCCGGGTAGCCTCGGTAGCTGGTACCAGGAACATCTCGGGTTCCAGGTCGAGGAGTGGGGCGATACCCGTGGAACCAGCTTTTCTCCCAAAGACATGCCCGCCACGGCGTTTACCGTCTGGAGTGCCTTTGCGGCCAAGACGGAGTATTTCGGCAGTTCGGGCCAGGGTTACATGATCAACCTGGTCGTGGATGATCTGGATACCGCACTGGCAAATGTTGCAGCCGGAGGCGCCGAGGTACTGGAAGAGCGTGAGGAACACGACTTTGGCCGTTTCGGCTGGTTCGTAGACCCAGACGGCAACCGCGTGGAACTCTGGGAACCGCCGGTGGAAGAGTGAGCGCTATGGACGACCCAATCGTTGCGAGGCTGGATGAGCTGGAAAGCCGTCTCGCGTTCCAGGACGATATGATCGAGACACTGAATGAAACCATCACCCGGCAGGACCGGGAGATGGCGCGCATGGAATTGAGGATAAAGGCGTTGGCGGACAAGTTGCAGGACCTGGCGGAATCGGCATCGATGCCGGGGGGGTCCGCCGGGCATGAGATACCGCCTCATTATTGAGCAGAGCTTTTCAAGGCAAGTTGAGCGCAGGTTCTTGCATGGCGGACAACTGCTCTCGCAAATTCAACACCAGGTCTTCCCAGTAACGGGGGCTGTCGAACCAGGGAAAAGCGATTGGAAAAGCAGGGTCTTCCCAACGACGGGCAAGCCATGCTGCATGGTGCAGCATTCGCAATGTCCTGAGCGCTTCGATTAACTGCAATTCACGCAGGTCAAAATCGCAAAACTGGCGGTAGCCCTCGATGATATCCGCCAACTGCTGTTCCATTTCATAACGCTCACCAGACAACAGCATCCACAGGTCCTGGACAGCAGGGCCCGATTGGCAGTCATCCATGTCAACAAACCAGGGGCCGTCCCGCCACAACAGGTTTCCCGGGTGACAATCTCCGTGCAGCCGGATGGCCTGGAAGTTTCCGGCTCGCTGCCAGGCTGTACCGATATGCAGCATGAGGTCTTCCGCCAGGCTGTCGAAGGCCGTTTCCATGTGCGGTGGCAGCCACTGTCCTTCGCGGATGGTCGCGAGGGCATCGTTACCAAAACGTTCCGGAGTCAGTGCCGGCCTGCACTCAAATGGCTTTGACTTTCCCACGGCATGAATCCGGCCGATGAAACGGCCCAGCCAGAGCAGGGTTTCCCGGTCTTCCAGTTCGGGCGCATGTCCTCCCTGCCGGCGAAACAGGGCGAAACGAAACCCGTCGTGCCGGAACAGGGAGCGGCCCGAGATCAGGCTGGGCGCGACCAGTGGAATCTCGGCCTCGGCCAGTTGTATGGAGTAATCATGTTCTTCCAGGATCTGCTCATCGGTCCATCTTCCGGGCCGGTAAAACTTGGCAATGACCGGGTCCTGTTCCTCAATACCTACCTGGTAGACACGGTTTTCATAGCTGTTCAAGGCCAGCAGGCGGCCGTCGGTCAGCAAACCGGTGCTGTCGATCGCCTGCAAAACCGTATCCGGGTCCAGACGGTAATAGGGCGTCGGGTCATTAATGGCATCAATCATCCGGGCATCATAACGGTATTGGGCAATGAACATGCAGCGCCATTCCCGGAATTAAAGTAAAATGAAAACCCCCACCAGGATCTTTATCAATGGCCAACGGCACCCAGAACCTTGCTCTTTTCTGTGACTTTGAAAACATCGCCCTGGGCGTGCGAGACGCCAATTACGCCCGCTTTGAAATCGAAGCGGTTCTTGAGCGGTTGCTGGTAAAAGGCAATATCGTCGTAAAGAAAGCATATTGCGACTGGGACCGGTACAAGGCTTTCAAGGCAGCGATGCACGAAGCGTCGTTTGAACTGATTGAAATTCCGCATGTACGGCAGTCCGGTAAAAACTCCGCAGACATCCGCATGGTCGTGGATGCTCTTGACTTGTGTTACACCAAGGCGCACGTGGACACTTTCGTCATCATTTCCGGCGATTCGGACTTTTCACCGCTGGTGTCAAAGCTGCGCGAAAACAACAAGGTCGTTATCGGGGTGGGCGTGCAGAACTCGACATCTGACCTGCTGATCGCCAATTGTGATGAGTTCATTTACTACGATGACCTGATACGGGTCGTCAAGCGGCGCAAGCCGGTCAAGAAAAAAGTCTCGGGGCGAAAGGGCAGCGGCGAGCATGCCGGTAAGAAAGCCGGCCAGGAGGCCCGGGCCGAGAAAGCCTACGAGCAGGTACTGGAAACTATTGATGGCCTGTTTTCGGAAAGAGGCGATGAGGACAAGATCTGGGGTTCGATGGTGAAGCAGGCGCTGAAACGGCGCAAACCCGGGTTCAACGAAAGCTATCACGGCTTCCGCTCTTTCGGTAAGCTGCTGGAGCAAATGGAATCCGATGGCCTGCTCACGCTGGAGCACGATCAGAAATCCGGCGGCTACGTTATCACCGGCGTCCTATAGCGTCTTTCCACGAAAATCTTTCGATCAGATGGCTGAAGGTCGCGTCCAGTGGCGCCTTAATCCGTACTTTTTCACCCGAGAGCGGGTGCTCGAACTCAAGTGACCAGGCGTGCAACAGCAAACGGTTGCAATCAAATTGCTCCCGGAACAGCTGGTTGTGCTCTCCGCGGCCGTAGGTCGTGTCGCCCACCATGTGGTGGCTGATGTGCTTCATATGCATTCTAAGCTGGTGGCGTCTGCCGGTTTCCGGATACAGGGCCAGCAGGCTGTAACGAGAGCTTGCGTAAGGAGCGACCGGGAAAGGTGTTTCAACCCGGGCAATCCTTTCGTACCGGGTCACTGCGGTCTTGGCCATTGCATTGGGTTTGCGCACATCACGGGGTGGTTTCAGCGGATGGTCAATCAAACCACTTTCCGCCGGCCAGCCCCTGACCACTGCCAGGTAACATTTTTTCACCCGGCGTTTTTCGAAAGCCTGCGCCATGGGTGTCAGCATGTCACGGTTGGTTGCGAACAGATTGACTCCAGAAACCGGCCGGTCCAGCCGGTGAACGGCGTGCATCACCGCGCCTTCATGATGTCTTGCCATCTGCAGCAGCGTTTGCGGACGGTCTTCCAGGATTCGGCTTGAATGGACCGGGATTCCGGCTGGCTTGTTGACCGCGACCAAACCGGAGTCGCGATAGAGAATTTCAACCGGTGACAGCGTGGGTTCGCTCATGGCTGCCAGTGTGGCCGATTGAGCCGATAAAAAAAACCCGGCAGATGCCGGGCGTCAATTTTACAAGCAATGCCCTGATTACGTGCGCATTCGGTGCACGGCGGACACTTTTAGTGATCAGCGCATTGGACCCCCTAGGCGCATGATCGTTTTTGCCTGTCCCCCGAGCATTCGTGCTTTCAAGCTGATATGTGGACGAGCCACGGACTCCAAAATGTCCATGCCTGCTGAGCTGTTGTCTGCATGCAGACGGAGATGTTTGCTTTGGCTTTGTTGCCGGAAAAATACGGTGAACAGCTTTCTTAATTTGTCTTCCATGACAAAAGCTCCCTGACTTCGATGTAGTTTTACCTCCTTTTAAGAGGGGGAGGTCCGGAGCCCTGATTGGGCAAAGAGGGGCAGGGCCCCGGCTACTCCCGCTAACTGCTACCAGACAGTTAGTATTACAGCCCTATATATACAAGAATCGGGCCAAATCAGGCCCGAGTTATAAAAGTACTATTAATCAGTATGTTGAGGTGCATCATGCCAGGTGGCATGGATCTCAACACATATTAACTTGCCGCAGAACGTCAGTCAGGCTGACAAATTTTGTCACTTTGGTTCAGGAAATCGATTCCAGCCAGCCCCATTGATCCCGGGTCTGTCCATTGAACAGCCCAAAGAAGCTATCCTGGAGTTTTTTGGTTACCGGGCCGCAGCCGCCGTTGCCGATGATCATGTGGTCCACCTGTTTGACCGGGGTCACCTCTGCCGCCGTACCGGTCATGAAGATTTCGTCCGCACCATACATTTGCTCACGGGCGATGCTGATTTCGGTAGTCTGCAAACCGAGTTCGGCAGCAAGCGTCATGACGGTATCACGGGTTATTCCTCCCAAAATCGAGGCAGAAGCGGGGGGGGTGAGCAATTGCCCTTTGGATACCAGAAAAATATTTTCACCTGCGCCCTCGCTAAGCAAGCCGTCCGTACCCAGGCCAATGCCTTCCTCGAAGCCCCGTTCGCGGGCTTCCAGCCCAATCAATTGGCTGCTCAGGTAATTTCCGCCGGCCTTGACGCCGGGGGGCATGGTGTTGGGAGCGAGCCGGCTCCAGGAAGTAATGCATGCTTTGATTCCATTCTTCAGGCCGTCTTCACCCAGGTAGGCGCCCCAGGGGCTGACCATGATGGCCACGTCAACGACGCTCATGTCCTTGGGGATGACGCCCAATCCGCAGTTCCCGCGGGATACCAATGGGCGGATATAAGCGCTGGCAAGGCCATTGACTTTCACCGTTTCCCGGCAGGCTTCATGCAATTCTTCGACGCTGTATTTCAATGGAATGCGATAGACTTCTGCCGAGTATTTCAGGCGTTTAAGGTGGTCCATACCCCTGAAGATGGCGGTTCCCCCTGGCGTTTCGTAGGCACGGATACCTTCGAACACCGAGCTGCCGTAATGCAGGGCATGGCTGTAAATATGCACCGTGCAATCTTCTGAGTTGCGTAATTCGCCGTTGAACCAGATCCGTGCTTTGTTGTTCATTTTGGGTACCCGCAAAAAACTTAGATTGTAGAAGAACAATTTTAAAGAAGATTCGGTCTCGCTGATACAATGAATACCGATCTAGGTCAAAAACGAATGAATTCTTGAACCGTCAAGTCCAACATCGCCATCACCATGCGCCTCCGGATTACAACCGGGCTTTCGCGGTGGGCGTGGTCCTTAACGTGGGCTTCGTGATCGTCGAGGCGGTTTATGGAGTGATGTCGGACTCCCTGGCGCTGCTGACCGATGCAGGCCACAACCTGAGTGACGTTCTCGGACTGTTGCTGGCCTGGGGTGCGGCTGTTCTGGCTAAAAAGAAACCCTCGATCCGGCGCACCTATGGTTACTCGAGAGCCACCATCATTGCATCCCTGTTTAGCGGCCTGTTGCTGATGGGCGCCGTCGGCGCCATTGGCTGGGAAGCTATTAGCCGCCTGATGGAGCCGGCGCAGCCGGCCGGCATGACCATCATGATCGTCGCGTCCATCGGTGTGGTCATCAACACAGTGACAGCACTGTTTTTCCTGTCCGGCAAGGATCACGATCTGAATATCCGTGGGGCATTCCTGCACATGGCTGCCGACGCCGTGGTTTCCTTCGGCGTGGTTTTGTCCGGCGCGCTGATCTATTTCTATGGCTTCAACTGGATCGATCCGCTGATCAGCCTGCTCATTGCAGCCGTCATTTTCCTGTCGACATGGGGTTTGCTCAGGGATTCACTCAACCTGGCGGTGGATGCCGTTCCGCCTAATGTAGACCCGGAAGCCGTCAGGAAATACCTGTCCGGATTGCCAGGGGTCAGGGCTCTGCATGATCTGCACATCTGGCCCATGAGCACCACTGACACCGCACTCACTGCCCACCTGGTGATGGATGTATTCCCGGACAGCGACCGTTTCCTCAATGACGTCGCGCATGATCTCCAGGACCGGTTCGACATCAATCATCCGACCATCCAAATGGAGCGACATGACAGCGATGTGATGTGCCGTCAGTCAATACACTGTGCCGATTGACCTGAAAGTCGGGTAGTCTAGGCAACCATGTTCAGCGGATTCTTCGCACAAGCCTTTGTTTACCTGCTGGCGGCCGTGGTTGCGGTACCGCTGGCCAAGCGCCTGGGGCTGGGTTTTGCGCTGGGTTACATCATTGCAGGTATTGCGATAGGGCCTTTTGTCTTCGGCCTGGTAGGGGAAGAAGGCCAGGACGTGATGCATTTCGCAGAGTTTGGCGTGGTGTTAATGCTGTTCCTGGTGGGTCTTGAGCTTGAACCTTCGCTGCTCTGGCGCATGCGTGTTTCCATTCTCGGGTTGGGCGGCTCACAGGTGCTTATCTCGGCCGGCGTCATCGGTGGCATTGCTTACCTGTTGGGTCAGCCATGGCAGACAGCAACCGCCATCGGCCTGATCCTGGCTTTGTCATCGACGGCCATCGTGCTGCAAACCCTGAAAGAGCGGTCCTGGATGGGCGCGCCGGCAGGGCGCGCAGGCTTTTCCGTGCTCCTGTTCCAGGATGTTGCCGTGATTCCGATTCTGGCCCTGCTGCCCTTCCTGGCAATACAAGGAGTCGGGCCGGAGCTTGCGGATGGCGCCAGCCATGGGGCCGGGCTGGAACTTGCCGGGTGGCAGAGGGCGTTGGTCGTGCTGGGGGTTGTGGGTGGCATTATCCTGAGCGGCCGGTTCCTGGTTCGGCCCGCATTCAGGTGGATTGCGTCGAGCCGCAGCGTGGAACTGTTCATTGCCACGGCATTCACGCTGGTAGTCGGTATTACCCTGGCGATGGAATACGTTGGCCTGAGCCCGGCGCTGGGAACCTTCGTGGCGGGCGTGGTGTTGGCGGAAAGTGAATTCCGGCATGAGCTGGAATCGAATATTGAACCGTTCAAAGGCCTTTTGCTGGGCCTGTTTTTTATTGCGGTGGGTTCGAGTATCGATTTCAACCTGGTGATCGCTCAGCCCGCGTTGGTGCTGGGCCTGGTGGCTGCACTGATTGTCAGTAAATTTGTCGTGCTGTTGATCCTGGGCAGGATTTTCCGGCTTAACCTTGCGGACAACCTGATGTTTGCTTTCCTGTTGGCGCAAGGCGGTGAATTCGCTTTCCTGCTGTTCTCATTCGCCACGCAGTCAGGCGTGATAAGTGCTGACTTGTCCAACATTCTCATCGCGGTCGTGGTTTTGACCATGATATTGACGCCGGTGCTGATTATGTTCTATGACCGCGTCGTCAGGCCGCGCTTTATCGATTGCATGTCGGGCGACCAACAAGACGATGAGATTGACGCCCCGCCCAGCCCGGTAATCGTGGCGGGCTACGGTCGCTTCGGGCAGGTAGTCTCAAGACTGCTGGCAGCGGATGGCATCGAATCTACCTTGCTGGACCATGATTCCAGACAGATCGAATTGACCGGACGATTCGGCTACAAGGTGTTTTACGGTGATGCCAGCCGGGTTCAGCTGTTGAAAGCCGCCGGGGCTGACGAGGCGAAGCTGCTGGTGGTTGCGATCGATGACAAAAGGAAAGCAGAACAGATGGTCGCGGCGGCCAGGCAGTATTTTCCGAATTTGAAGATACTGGCGCGGGCTTACGACCGTTCGCACGCTTACAGCCTGATGGATGCCAGTGCCGACGTAATTACCCGGGAAACCTTCGGTTCGGCCCTGATCATGGGTGAAGAGGCACTGAAACTGCTGGGATATGACGAGGTCCGGGCTTACCGCGTGATGCGCACCTTCAAGCGGCATGACGAGGAAGGCCTGGAGAAGCTTTATGAAGTCTGGGGTGATGAACAGGCTTATGGCCTGAAGATCAGGGAGAGCGTGGAGCAGCTGGAGCAGGTATTGCGCGCTGATAACGAGGAACTCGATGACGAATACCGTGATGCGATGGAGCTTCTGCAGAGCGCAGAGTTCCGGAGGTTGAAGGAAGAGTAGACCGTGCACAACGATATTCAGCAGGCCTTCCTGAGTTACCAGCGCGGCGACCGCCAACAGGCGGTGCAACTCGGCCGGAAGGTGCTGAAGCGCGATCGCCGTTCGGTCGATGCCATGCATCTCATGGGGCTGATCGAGAAAGACCAGGGCGCATTTGCAAAAGCCCGTGACTGGTTCAGGCGGGGCCTGAAAATCGCGCCGAGGCATGTACACCTGCTCAACAGCGCCGGCTTACTGGAAGAACACCTGGGGAATCACAGCCGCGCAAAAGCCCTCTACCGGAAAGCACTGAGCGTAGATTCCGGTTATTTTCATGCACGCTACAACCTGGCGAGCCTGTGCGACTCGCTGCATGACTACCCGCAAGCCAGCCGGCTGTACCGGGAGGTGCTGGAGCAGCAGCCCGGGCACGTCGAGGCGCTGGCCAACCTGTCGCTGATCCTCGAGGCGCAACACCAGCCTGACGAAGCCCGTGCGCTGGCCCAGCGGGCGGTTGGGATCAATCCGGAGCACTTCGTTGCGCGGCTGACACTGGCGAATATCGCGAACAGGGATAAAGCATTCGGTGAGGTTATATCGCTGTTGTTACCGATGTTTCAGTCGGGTCGGCTGTCGCCGGTCAACCAGGCAGTCGCCGGTGGCAAATGCGCCTTTGCCTTCGAGAAGCAGGGCGATTTCGAGACTGCGTTCAAGCTTTACCAGGCATCCAACCAGGTTTTGCACGAGGCCTACGCGCCCCGGATGCATAACCTCCAGTCACTCTACGCCCCCGGTGCGGTCGAGCAGATCGGTAACAGCATCGCGCAATTTGATTTCGGAAAAGCGGCTGAAATCGAAGAAGCTCCCGTGTTCCTGGTCGGGTTTCCGCGTTCCGGAACCACCCTGCTCGACCAGGTACTGACCTCACATTCACGCGTCACGGTGCTGGAGGAAAGGGAAAACCTGGTCGATGCCTACAGCCGCTTTCCAGCTACTGAAGCCGGTTTACGCGACCTTCGTAACGCGGATGAGAAAACGCTTTCTGGCTTGCGGCGCAAGTACTGGCAGCGCGTAAAACAGGAGCTGGGAGAGCGTGTTGGCGGGCAGGTGATCGTCGACAAGCAGCCGCTCAATGCCATCGCCCTGCTGCACATCGCACGACTTTTTCCCGGTGCGAAAGTGATCGTCGCCCTGCGCGACCCCCGTGATTGTGTATTCAGCAGCTTTCAGCAGCGCTTTGGCATGAGTCAGGCGATGTTCCAGTTCCTGCGCCTTGAGACCGCCGTTTCTTATTACGGCAAGGTCATGAAGATCGTGACTGCCATGCGTGATGCCGAGGCATTGCCGATGCATTTCGTTCGCTACGAAGAAGTGATAGGTGACTTCACACATGAAATAGGCGGGATGGTTGGCTTTCTCGGCCTGGAGTGGGAGGATGCGCTGTTCGACTACCAGGCAACCGCCAGGTCCCGCCATATTTCCACGCCCAGCGCGGCTCAGGTGATCCAGCCGCTGTATACGAGTTCGATCGGTAAGTGGTGGAATTTCCAGCCCTGGATTGGTGATCGTTTCGAGCCGTTGGAGCGGTGGGTGAAAGAGTGGAGTTACACTACGGTTACCTGAGCTTATAGTGAGAACGACTTGAAACTCCCCGCAGGCACAAAAAACGGGTTGTTCAGGCTGATCAGGCTGGCCGTTATCATTGAACTGGCCTGGTTGGTGTTGATCAACGCGGTGCTGCAGATTCCGTACACGCAGACCGTGATTAACGGCATTCGGCCCGAAAAGTTTCACGTGAGCTGGGAGAGTGCCTGGAGTCCCTACCCCGGCCGGGTTTTTGTTCATGGCGCATCGGCCAATGGCAACTCGAGGTCCCAGATCTGGCAGGTGGATGTCGACTCCGCCTCGGGCTCGATAGGCTTATTGCCGCTCATTTTCAAACACGCCCGGATCCGCAACGTCAATGCTGACAACGTGACCTTTCGCATGCGCCCAAGAACCAAGCCGGACAAGGACTACAGCCGGATCGAAGCATTCTTCCCGGTGATCGAAGGCCGTGAAGTCACCCCTGCAGTTACGACGCCGCGCAAGAAAAAAAGCCCCTGGCAAGTCGCCGTGAACAATATCCGCATCAACGGCGAGCACCGCTACTGGATTTACCAACTGCAGGGCTCTTCAGTCGCCGAAATCGAAGGTGGGCTGAATTACCGGACGCGTGGCGGGCCGCTCGAACTCGATCTGTCCCGCCTGGACGTCGACCTGGGTAAGCACTACCTGAACGGCGACTACGAGTTGCTCAGTCAAGGACAGGTAACGGGAAAGATGGGGTTTACGCCCTTCAATCCACGCGAAAACAAGGGACTGGCGTTGTTGGATTACCTGCTGCTCGATGTCGAAGTCCATATCGATGTGAACAGCCTGCAATTCATCGAGCTGTTTATGCTGAGGTTGCGGGACGTGGCTGTAGATGGCAGCGGACTGGTCAGCGGCCGGTTGCTGTTAGACCAGGGCCGCGTGCTGGACGGGACAGACCTTGTGGTAAACGCCCGCGACCTGCAGGTCAACGTGCCAGCGCATCGCATCAGTGGATCGGGTGCTGTGGGCCTGGAAAAAGGGGCCAATACCGGTGGACTGCTCAACCTTGGCTTTCGGTTTCGCGACCTCGAGCTGCTTCACCGGGATGATCCACGGCCGGTCATCGCCGGCGATACCATGATGATCAAGGTAAGCAGTGACGGGCGGCTGGTGCCGAAGCCGGAACTGCCGGATGAAAACCTGGTGGTGGGCGTTGAGATCGGGAAATTGGGTGTGCCGGACCTGGCCGTGTTCCAGGGCTATCTTCCGCCAGAATTTCCTTTGTCGATTACCGGCGGCGACGCGGTGCTGGATGCGAGTTTGCAGCTAAGGCCGGAAAACGCCAACGGGTACATTCGCCTGGTGTCCGGCAATGCCAGGGCTACCCTCGTCGATCAGGACCTGCAAGCCGACCTTACGGCGGATATAGTGCTGGCCGATGGCCAGCCGGGACAGCTGGCGTTTGACCTCAGCGGGTCCCGGTTCGTTCTCGGTAACGTTAAGGTTTTGGGCCAGAAAGCAGAATTCGACGATCAGGGCTGGTCGACCCGTCTGAATCTGACCAGCGCCCGGCTAGCGCTGGCTGATCCGATGCGGGTAAACGCATATGCGGAGCTCAATGCCAGCGATTCGAGGCCTATTGCGGCCGTGTTCCGCAACCAGGAGGGCTGGCGGCCGGAGTTTATTGCAAAGGCATTGATGGTTGAGGGGATTGAAGGAACGGCCGAACTGGAAATTCTGGGCAGGCGGGTTGCGATTCCCGATTCCTGGGTTACCAGCGACAATATCGAGGCAGGCGCCAGGGTGGTTTTCGCTGATTCGGGCAGCGACGGTGTGGTTTACCTCAAGTACAAAAAAGTCGACGCCGTGCTCAAGCTGAACAACGGTAAGAAAAACATCGACCTGCTCGGGGCAAGGAAGAAGTACGATGCTTACGAATCGTCGCACTGACCGACACCGAAACGCCCCGGGGAGTAATGCTTGCCGGGTGGTGATCAGCCCTGGCCGGAACCCAGCCGTTTTTCCAGTCGGGAAAGTTGTTCACCGATCACCCCGTCGACAGCCGGCGCAATCGCGCCAAGGCCACCTTCCGGATGGCCGAACACCTTGTAAGTGAATGTGATGGTGTTACCGGAACCATTGTCTTCTATCTTCCATACCATCCGGCCCTGGGCCGCCATGGTCTGCAGCGGGCCCAGCGCGCCGTCAAAGCGCAGTTCCTTCCCCGGTGAGAAATAGATGATGCGCAGGTGTTCCACCCGGCCGCTGCCCGGCAGCCTCTCGCAGAAACAGCCGCCGGTTTCGACGTCCATGTAAAGGTTGGCGGCATCTCCACTCCAGCTGTGGTCGCCGCTCCACCACTGGTCGATGTGGCTGGTCATCGTGCGGTAGATGACGAATGCCTCCGCTTCGGTGTTGATCGAGTGACGGACGGTAAAGCCGTGCTCGCTGGAGTGGGTGACCTCAGCCAACGCGGTGGTGACTGGCAGCAGTGCCATCGCAGCAATGAACCATCGAATCACGACTCAGCCTTCTCCGGACTTGCGATGAAAGTGATCCGCAATCACCTGCGAAACACAGGTCGTAAGCTTGCGCGCAAAGGGGATATGAATGAACTCGTTTGGCCCGTGGGCATTGGAATTGGGTCCAAGCACGCCGGTAATCATGAATTGCGCACGCGGGAAGAAATCGCCCAGCATGGCCATGAACGGAATGGTGCCACCTTCGCCCATGTACATCACGCCCTGTCCGAACGCGGCCTGCGAGGCTTTCTCCAGCGACGTGTCGAGCCACGGTGCGATATCCGGAGCGTTCCAGCCGGAAGCGGCGTGATCGGGTTCAAACGTAACCCGGGCGTTGTTGGGTGGATCGGATTCCAGCAGGTTCTTCATCTTGTCAGTCGCAGATTCGCCATCGACGGTCGGTGGCAGGCGCATCGAGAGCTTCAGGGCGGTGTGCGGGCGCAGCACATTGCCGGCCGCTTCCAGTGACGGCATACCTTCCGAGCCCGTTACCGAGAGAGCCGGCCGCCAGGTCCGGTTGAGCAGTCTTTGGAGGTTGTCATTGGCCTGTGGCTGAACGCCTTCGACGAACGGGTAGGCATTGAATACCTCATCTCCCAGCGCATCCGCCATGCGCTGGTTCTGCCGCATGCGTTGCTCCGGAATTTCCGCATGCAGGAAGTCGGGCAGCACCTTGCCGGAATTTTCATCTTCCAGGCGGCTGATCAATTGCCGTAACACACGGAAGCTGGAAGGGACCACGCCGGAGGCGTAACCGGAATGCACACCTTCTTTCAGCACGTCGGCGCTGAGTGTGCCGGCCGCCATGCCGCGCAGTGAAACTGTCAGCCACAGCTGGTCGTAATTGCCGGCGCCTGAATCCAGGCAAACCACCAGGGACGGCGTACCGATCCGTTCCCGCAAGTGTTCGATGTAATGGGGCAGGTCAAAGCTACCCGATTCCTCGCAGGCTTCGATGATAACGACACAACGGGCACGGGGAATACCCTGTTCCTGCAGGGCCATCAGGGCGGTTAAAGAAGCATAGGCGGCATAGCCGTCATCCGCGCCACCGCGACCATACAACTTGTCTTCCTTGATCACCGGTATCCAGGGGCCCAGGCCATCGGCCCAGCCAGTCATCTCGGGCTGCTTGTCCAGGTGGCCGTACATCAGGATGGTGTCGTCGTTGTCACCCGGTATATCCATGAAAATCAGCGGTGTTCTGCCAGGCAGCCTGACGATTTCACAGGACATGTCCCTGACGTTCTGTTGTTTGCACCAGGCGAAAATCTGCTGCACAGCCTCTTCGATGTAGCCATTCTTTTCCCAGTCGGGATCGAAATGCGGGGACTTGGCCGGAATTTTGATGTATTCGACGAGCTCGGGAACGATGGAGTCGTTCCAGACCTCATCGACAAATTTTTGTGCAGCTTGCTGATCCATTCACATGCCTCTGGATAAAAAGATGGTTGAATCTTCAATTATGTCATGCGCTTTAATCATCCGCCACGTGAGCCAGGTCTGCTGCCAAAGGGGATGTGGTCTGGTATGCTGGCCGCACTTCTAACAAGACTCGGAGCGAACGAGTGAGCAGCCAAACCGATACGGCCAACCGGCCAGACATTCCGCCCGGCGAATTCCTTGGGCACCCCAAAGCACTGTGGCAACTTTCAAACATCGAGATGTGGGAACGCTTTTCCTATTATGGAATGCGGGCCCTGCTGGCGGTTTACGTCGCCACCACATTTTTCGGTCATCTTGGAGACCAGGCGAATGCGCAGGCCAGCCTGGTCTACGGTGGTTACACCGCCCTGGTCTATGCGACCGGCATCATTGGCGGCTATATTGCCGATCATGTGCTGGGGTACCAGCGATCGATTCTGCTCGGCGCCATCATCATGGCGGCCGGCCTGTTCGTGCTGTTGATCGAGGATCTGACCTGGTTCCTGGTGGGATTGTCGCTGATCGTGGCGGGTAACGGCCTGTTCAAACCCAATATTTCGACCATGATCGGCAAACTGTATGCTCCGGGTGACGTGCGGCGTGATTCGGGCTTCACCGTGTTCTACATGGGCATCAACCTGGGCGCCTTTATCGCACCGTTTATCACCGCCTCGTGGATCGGCGTACAGTTCGGCATGAAGTGGGGATTCTTCGCCGCGGCAATTGGCATGATTCTGTCTACCCTGTTCCTCGAAGTGGCCAAAAAATCACTTGGACATGTCGGCCTGCCGGCAAAAGGCAAGGAAGGCTGGGGGATGTTTTTCCTGGTGGGGATCGGCGCGCTGGTGATGGCGATTGGCGTGTTCTTCCTGCTTTCTGAAAGTGAGATTCTCGGCTGGTTGCTCGGCGCCATCATGATCGGCCTGATAGCGTATTTCATCATTTCCGGCATCAAGAGCGGGGACAAGGTGCAGCTGCAGCGCTATATCGCGATGATCATCCTGTTCGTGGCCAATGCCTGCTTCTGGGCCCTGTTCGAGCAGGCGGGAAGCTCAATGAATTTCTTCGCCAGGGAATTTGTCACACCGATGTTCGGTGGTATGGAAGCCTGGCAGGCGGGTGGTTTCGGTATCTTCCAGTCACTTAATCCGCTGTACATTTTGTTATTCGCCCCGGTATTTGCGGCGATCTGGCCGTGGCTGGACAAGCGCAACATGAATCCGTCAATTCCGCGGAAGTTTGCGCTGGGCCTGATCCAGGTTGCACTGGGCTTCTACATACTGGTGTTTGCGATTGCCAATTTTCAGAACGCCGCGGGTCTGGTCCCCTGGATTTTCCTGGCCTTGTGCTACCTGTTGCATACCACCGGTGAGCTTTGCCTGTCACCGATTGGACTGTCGATGGTCACCAAGCTGGCCGCTGAAAAGGAAACGGGCATGGCTATGGGTGGTTGGTTCCTGTCGATAGCGATGGCCCAGTACATGGCTGGTCTTATCGCGGCCATCGCTTCGGGTGGCGGACACGGGCCTGAGGCCGGCGCTGCCATCGGCCAGTACTCCGACACTTACATGATGTTGTTCTGGGTTGGCCTGGCCTTTGGTATCGCGTACCTGGTCGTGGCGCCACTGATCAACAAGCTCATGCACGGGGTCAAGTAAGCCAGATGCCCGTCATCAACAGTACCGCGAGACTGCTCGGTCTCGCGGTTTTTCTTTGTTTTCTGGCTGCCTGCAAGCCGGAAAGTCCGGATAGCGGGTCGGAGCATGAGCCCTCCGTTGAGCAAAGCACCGATACGGGGCTTGATGATGAGGTCCCGGCGCCTTCCGATGCTTGGGTCGCTTTCGTGGATCAGTACATCGAGGGATACCTGGCGACGCATCCCGGTTTTGCCGTGGTGCAGGGCCGGCATGAATACGACGGCCAGTTGCAGGACTGGAGTGCGGAAGGCATTGCGCTGGAAATAGTCCGGTTGAAACAGGCCAGAGAACAGGCGCTGTCCTTCAGTGACGATGAACTGGGCGCTGAAGGCAGTTTCCAGAGGGAATACCTGCTGGCCGCAATCGACCGCGCCCTGTTCTGGCTGGACAAGGCGGAATGGCCCTTCGTGAATCCGGCTTTCTATTTCGACTGGATGTCCGACTCGCTCGACCCGAGCCCTTACATCACGCTGGATTATGCGCCGCTGAAAGAGCGGATGAAGGCCTACACCCGTTACGCGCAAAGCGTCACCCGGGCAGCGGGGCAAATTCGGGAAAACCTGCGCATGCCGATGGCGCGGACCCGGTTGCAATACGGTGTTGATTCGTTTGGCGGCATGGCCGCCTATTTCAGAGATGATGTTCCGGAGGTGTTTGCGACGGTTGACGATGCCGAACTGCAGGCAGCTTTTTCCGAGGCCAACTCGGCTGCGGCCGACGCCATGCAGGGGCTTGCCGACTGGCTGAGTTCGAATTTGCCGACGGCAACCGAGGATTTCGCACTGGGAGCCGACCTGTTCAGCCAGATGATCTACGACACCGAGCGGGTCGAGATTCCGCTGGCCGAACTCGAGGCCCTGGGCCTTGAGGACATGCGGCAGAATCAGATTGCGCTGGGTGAAGCCTGTGCCGAATTCGCGCCCGGTGAAAGCATTCGCAGTTGTTTTGCAATGATGGCCAATCGCAAGCCGCCGGGAGGACCGGTGGAATCGGCAAGACAACAATTGTCGGAAACCCGCGCGTTCCTCGTTGAGCAGGATCTGATCAGCATTCCGGGGAATGAGGAAGCCTTGGTGGCCGAGGCGCCGCCTTACGCGCGCTCAAATTTTGCCTACATCAACATCCCCGGTCCATTCGAGAAAGACCAGCCTTCCGTTTACTATATTTCTCCTCCCAACCCGGAATGGTCGGAGGAAGTTCAACAGGCCTATATCGCCGGTGAATCCGACTTACTGTTTACCTCGGTTCACGAAGTCTGGCCCGGGCATTTTCTGAATTTCCTGCATGCCAAGCGCTCCGACTGGGTGTTTGGCAGGTTGTTCGTCACATACGCTTTCGCTGAAGGCTGGGCGCACTACACCGAGGAAATGATGAAGGAAGCCGGTTTACGAGGCGCTTCGGCGGAGACTCGGATTGGGCAGTTGAGCAATGCCCTGTTGCGCAATGCACGGTTCCTTTCCGCCATCGGTTTACATACGCAAGGCATGACGGTCGAGGATTCGGAGAGACTGTTCATGGAGGAGGCCTACCAGGATGAGGGTACGGCCCGCCAGCAGGCGGCGCGCGGCACCTATGACCCGGCCTATCTCAATTACACGCTTGGCAAGCTGATGATCCGTGATTTGCGGAATGACTGGACGCAGGAGCGTGAGGGCAGGGAGTCCTGGAAGGAATTTCATGACATATTTCTTTCTTTCGGCGGGCCGCCGATCCCATTGGTAAGGGCCCAGATGATGGGCCAGTGATGCCATGAAACTGGAGTTTTTCGGAGCAGCCGCTGAGGTAACCGGTTCCTGTCATATTCTGCATATCGGAGATCACCGGATTCTGCTGGACTGCGGGATGATTCAGGGCAGCCGCAAGGACGAGGACCGTAACCGCGATCCGTTTCCTTTCGACGCTTCGCAGATCGATGCGGTGGTGCTCAGTCACGCCCATCTGGACCATTGCGGCCGCCTGCCCTTGCTGGTGAAAAGAGGTTTCCGTGGCCCGATTTTCGCCCAGGAGGCCAGTTGCGAACTGGTGGCCATCCTGCTGGCGGATGCCGCCCACCTGGCGGAACGTGACGCCGAGTACCGAAGCCGAAAAATCGGCAAGAAGGTCAAGCCCCTCTACACCCTGAAAGAAGGTGAGCAGGTCATGCGCCAGTTGCGCGGCCGCAAGTACCGGACCGAATTCAAAGTCATAAAAGGGGTCAGGGTCACTTTTCACGATGCAGGCCATATACTCGGCTCCTGCGCTGTGGAAATCCGGGCGGAAGAACGCGGAGTTGAGCGGAAGATCGTATTCTCCGGCGACCTGGGTCAGTACGATACGCCGATCCTGAAGGACCCGGACCCCATTCCCCGGGCAGACCTGGTGCTTATGGAGAGCACTTACGGCGGGCGAAGGCACCGGGACCGCGAAGAAACCATCCGTGAACTGGGTGAGATTCTCACTTCTCCACGCAGTAACAGAGGCAATATCCTGATCCCCGCTTTTTCTATCGGCAGAAGCCAGGAAATCATGTACCAGCTTGGCAAATATCACGATGAATGGGACCTGGGCCGATTCCGGATTTTCCTGGACAGCCCCATGGCGATCGAAGCCACCAGGGTCTACTGGGAATATCCGCATCTTTACGACGAGGAAGCTACCCGCCTGAGAAAGGAAAATGGCGGGATGCCGCTGCTGCCCACCCTGACGCTGAGCAGGACGCCGGACGAGTCCATGGCTATCAACCGGATAGATTCAGGGGCGATCGTGATCGCGGGAAGCGGCATGTGCAACGGGGGACGGATCATTCATCACCTCAAGCACAACCTGGAGCGCGAGGACACCCAGGTGTTGATCACTGGCTACCAGGCGAACGGCTCACTGGGGCGCCGCCTGGTCAACGGTGACAGCTCCGTTCGCATTCACGGAAGGGATATACCGGTCAGAGCCACGGTCCACACGGTGGGCGGCCTGTCCGCGCACGGTGACCAGGACGACCTGGCCCGCTGGTATGAGAACATGGAAAATCTGCCGCCGGTTTACCTGGTGCACGGCGAAATCGAGTCGCAGGAAGCTTTCAGAAAATACCTGGAAAACCGTACAGGGGCCGAAGTGCACCTTCCAAAGCCCGGGGATTTCCTGGACCTGGTTTAAGCTTCAGAACCGATAATCCAGGTACAGGCGAAGGTCCCAGAAATCGTCGGTGGCCGTTTCAAAGTCATAGTCATGGATCTCGCGGTAGGCCTCAAAGTCATAATCAGTACGATAATTGTTATAGGCGGCCCTGAACTGAATGCTCAGGCCCTGCATGTCGGTGAAGATTCCAAAGCCCGATGTCCGGGTGAACGAGTAGCGAAGATCGAATGTCGCTTCGGCACGGTCCTGCCGCGCATCAGTCAGTATCAGGTCATCGGGCATGTTGTACTTGCCATAGCGCCAGCGCATGACCAGGCCGGGCACCACACCGTTGTGACCGAAATCATACTGCAGCCCAGCACCGGCTGAGCGGGCGCCGGCCAGCTCGGAATCCTGCACCTGGAAGGACATGAACATCTGTGGCGTACCCCAGCGTACGAAAATCGTTCCGCCGTCGTAGGAGTCCTCGTTGTATTCCACCTTGTTGTAAGAGGCGAACCAGCTGAGGGCCTCGCCACTGCCCCGCAAACTCACGCCCCATTGCCAGGTATCGATGGCTCCAGCGACATGGTCACCGACGTCTTGCTGGTTTGTATACTGGCCGGCAATGCTCCAGGTGAATCGGCTGTTTGCGGGTGTGAACCGATAATCGGCATAGAGATATACTGTGTTGACGAAATCCTTGATGTAGTAATTCCAGGCTTCCACGGTGACCTGTTCATTACTGTAGGTAAACGCAGCCATGGCCATTTCTTTTTTCGCGCCGATGTAGTTTCCCGATTCATCGTAATCGTCCGGGTTGTAATTCCCCCGGACCAATTGCTTGCCACGGTCGGATTCCCGGACCCTCGCCCCCCGCACCATGTCGATGAAGCGCCAGTCGTTCCGCTCCTTCATTCGGGCGATGTAGCCGAGATTGAGTTGCAGACCATCTGCCACCGTGTTTTCGTATACGACACCGGAATGGGTTATCGGCGAGAACCGGATATTGGAGAGTGAAACGAAACGGTAGTTGGGCATCTCCTGGCGCCCCGCCTGCAACAGGTGACCGGGCTTCCGGAACTTGATGAAGGCCTCACCCAGTGCGACGTAAGGGTCCTGGCCGCCATCGCCTTCATACAGGCCGCCGAGTCCGCGACGGTCTGTCGGATTGCTCAGAACCGGCACGGCGCCATACACAGTCGCCCCGAGGGTGAGGTTGCGCCAGGCCCTGGTTTCATAGCCGAAAAAACCGCCTGCTGCGGAATAACTCTGGATGTTTTTGTCCGATATTTCGGGGGTCGAGCTGTCCTGCAGGACGCGCAGGTTGCTGTTGCGGTGTTGAGCACTGTAGCGGAGAAGGGCCTTGGTTTCGCCGTTCAGTAACGCGTCTATGAATGTTTCGCTTTCCTGGGCAATTGCATCGGCAGAGGCCAGCCCCAGGCAGGCCGCCAGCAGCACGGTTAGTTGCCTCACATTAAAAATGATGCACCTTCATCACGTCAGTAGCGCCGGGCAACAGGCTGGTTCCGGCGATCATGACGGCGGTGACCCCCCAGGGCAGTGCAAGGCGTCTTGTCAGCGTGGCAACGATGGTTGTGCGTAAGCTCATTATATACCCTTGCTCACCCTGATTTTTCGTTTTCCACGCCCTTGTTGATGATCTCGGTGTACAGGTCCATGAATCGGACGACGAGGTCGTGATATTCAGGATGACGCTCGATCAGCGACCCGCTGAGGCGGGCGTCTTTGATCACCCGGTTCAGAAATTCGATGTCCGAATCCAGTAGCTTTTCACCCTTGCTGACCCGCTCCAGCATGCGCTTGGCGCGCGGCAAACGGTAATCCTTCATCCTGATCATCAGCGCCGCTATGGTGCCGGCGTCTCGCTTTTCCTGGTCCATCATTATCTGGCCTATTGGCGATTGGGGGTGCCCCTGATTATGAATGTTGCACCAGGAGACGGCAATTTTTTCACCGGTCGGTGCGCCGCAGCCGGCGAAATCTGCTCAATTGCTGTTTTCCGCAATGTGCTCGACTATACTCACCCGATGAAACTTCACACCAAGATAGGCCTCGGCCTGGTTCTGGGTGCCCTGGTCGGGGGCTTGTGCAACCTCTTTTTCGAGGACGCACCATGGCTGGAGTTTGTTTCAGACAACATCATGTACCCCGCGGGGCAGGTGTTCCTGCGCATGCTGTTCATGACCGTGGTGCCCATCGTATTCACCTCGATCACGCTGGGTGTGGCGGGCATCGGTGACATGAAAACCCTGGGGCGGCTGGGCGGTCGAACCTTCGGCTACTTCGCCCTGTCGACACTGATCGCCGCGACCATCGGCCTGACACTGGTCAATACCATCAAGCCGGGTGGTGGTCTGCCGGAAGAAACCCGCGATGAACTGATGGCCACGTTTGCAACCGGCGCCGAAGGCATGATGACCAAGGGCCCCCCTGATTTCGGCGTGAGCACTTTCGTCAACATCGTTCCGCGCAACCCGGTTGCCGCCGCTGCGGACATGGACATGCTGGCACTGATTTTCTTTGCCTTGATGTTTGGCGCGGCCCTGACCATGATTCCCCGTGAGCGAGCGCAACCGGTGATCAACGTGCTGGAAGGGATCGGCGACGCCATCATCGCGATCATCAATTGGGCGATGAAACTGGCGCCCTACGGCGTATTCGCACTGATTTTCGTCATCACTTCCGAGTTCGGTTGGGCCATTCTGACCCAGCTGGGCATGTATGTCTTCGTGGTCTTGCTGGGCCTGGTGCTGCATGCAACCATTGGTATTTCAGGCTTGGTGACGATCCTGGGCAAGATGAACCCGATCGCCTTCTGGCGCTCGATCGGCGCACCGATCATTACCGGCTTTTCAACTTCCTCGAGCATGGCCACGCTGCCCACGTCTATCGCCACTGCCGAGAAACAACTGGATGTTCAGCCAAAGATTGCCGGCTTCGTGTTGCCGCTGGGCGCTACGATGAACATGAACGGCACCTCGCTGTTCGAGGGCGTCACGGTACTGTTCCTGGCCCAGGTATTTGGCGTTGATCTGTCATTGACGGCCCAGCTGGTAGTGGTCGTACTCGCCGTGCTGACGGCGATCGGCGCCGCTGGCGTTCCAGGGGGGTCTTTGCCGCTGATGATGCTGGTGATGGCGACGGTTGGCGTTCCGCCAGAAGGCATCGCCATTATCCTGGGCGTGGATCGGATCCTTGATATGAGCCGCACCACGCTGAACGTTTGTGGTGACATTTCCGCCAGTGTCTACATCGACCGGATTGACCGGGAGATGGAAGGGCTGGATCCGGCGGAACCCGTCATTCTGCGTGAAATGAAAAGCACAGCCTGACGCCAGGCGGGTTGCGTTCACTTTCGAGTGAGATTGAAAGATGAGCTTTACCCTTAAAATTCTCTCCGGGCTGTTTCTGGGCATCCTCACCGCACCCTTCTCGGTGGCTGGTGAAATTTTTATTGGCTTGCTGCAGATGACGGTGCTGCCGTATATCGTTGTGTCCCTGATCGGAAATATCGGCGCCATTTCCTGGTCCGACAGCCGTGGCCTGCTGGACGATGAGATCGAAAGCGGGGCGGAAATCATGTTGCCTCTGGCTTACCCTTTTCCCAACCTGGGAACCTCGCTGCCTTTTGCTTTTCTCAACGACAACGGCGAAGTGGTTGGCTTCGAAATCGAGATGGCGAGTAACCTGGCCAGCGACGTGGGCGTTGAACTGGAGCTGGTCAGAATCCAGCGGGAGGATGTCGGCAGGCTGTTTCAAACAGGCCAGATCGATATCGTGATGTCCGGGCTGGCTGTGACACCTTCCAGAGCGATGGAATGGAATTTCAGTAAGTCACCGATGGACCTCAGTTTTGGATTACTGGTCCCGGACCACAAACGCAATGAATTCTCGACACTGGACCGGATCCGGTTAAAGAGCGACCTGACCCTTGGAGTCGTGCTAATGGACCTTGTTTGTCTCGACCTGGGTGGAGCTGGAGCAAAAAAACGGCACCGTCGATCTGTTGTTCGGCCACTGGATCCATGGGGGTGGAGCAAAGAGCACGGAGCCTCGCTGGTCAATCCTCCGCGACGTACTGCACTGGGTCGATTGACGGTTGCATAACGCTGCATGAAAACCCTGCTGCTGACGCTGCTTGCGATGATCGCCTTCGCGGCGAATTCGCTTCTTTGCCGATTGGCCCTTGGTGAGGGGTTGATCGACGCGGCCAGTTTTACCGCCATCAGGACGGTCTCTGGAGCGGTCACCCTGGTGCTGTTGGTGCTGCCCGGCTGGCGTAAAAGCGAGCACCCCCGGGTCAGCTGGAAGAGCGCCCTGATGTTATTCGTGTACCTGGCGTTCTTTTCCTTCGCGTATCTCTCCCTCAGCGCCGGCACGGGTGCCCTGCTGTTATTCGGTGCGGTCCAGCTGACCATGTTCACGGTAGCGCTGCGTTCGGGCGAACGGTTCTCTGGCCTGTCGTGGCTTGGCCTGACGATGGCCGTGGCGGGGATTATCTACCTGGTGCTGCCGGGAGTGACAGCGCCTGATCCGCTGGGGGCCATGCTGATGGTGGTCGCTGGAATTGCCTGGGGCTTCTATTCACTTTCCGGCCGGGGCGTGAGCAATCCGCTGGCTGCTACCGCCAATAATTTCCTGTTGGCTGTTCCCTTGGCGGTTCTGGTCAGCCTGCTGTTCCTGCAGGAATTCCAGGTCAGTGGCAGGGGAGTTCTACTGGCCGTGCTGTCAGGTTCAGTCACATCGGGGCTGGGCTACGTAATCTGGTTTGCCGCGCTCAAAAACCTCACTGCGAGCCGGGCGGCGACAGTGCAGTTGTCGGTGCCGGCTATTGCGGCAATCGGCGGCCTGTTTGTTCTTTCCGAGCCCATCACCTTCCGGCTGATCATCGCTTCGATTGCCACGCTTGGGGGCATCGCCATCGTACTGAAACAGAAAGCCTAGCAGAGCTTAATTGCAAGCCACCCTATTGGCTCATGGGGCTTAGATTGACCTCCAGCCTGGTAGTGACTGCAACGAAATGGTTGCTCGGGATGGGTGTCCAGTCTTCCTCATAATCCGTCAGTTTTTCCGAAACGATCAACACCGCTTCGGTCTTCTCACCATCCTTTACCATGCGGCTTTTCCCGTTGATCGTCTCGAACCGTTTACCGGTGGAGTAATAAAGCGTTCTCGACTGATCTTCCGGCATCGAGCTGTAACGGGTTCCAACAATTCTGTACCCGTCCGTCACCATCATGTTGAAAGTAGAAACCTCTTCTCCAATACCGGCCTCTTCTTTCAGCTGCTGAACGGTATCGAAGGTTTTCTGGAAGCAGGCCTGGATCTGTTTGGTCGTCAGCGGTGGGCCGTCTCCCCTCAGTTCATACGCGTTCTGCATCAGCAGGGCAAAGACATGTTCGGAATCCGTCTGCCCCTGGATCCAGAGGAACAGATCATCATTCAACAGGGACAGTAACTTTCTCTTGATGCGCTTGAATTGAGGTATCACTCCATTATGCATCATCAGGAACTGGTCATAGTGGAACGGGTGAGAGTTGCTTTCCGAAACGCCACCTTCGGATGCAGCCCTGATATGGGCAAACAGGCAGTCGGTCCGCATCAGGGAGGCATTGTAGATCAGGTTATTGTTGTTCCAGGCCGGGGTGATGGAACGGAACAGTCCGGGACGTTCGCTCAGCCGATGGGCATACCAGCCCAGGCCGAAGCCGTCGCCGTTCAGGGCCTCCGGCATTTCTTCGGCGCCATAGCTCTGGTGCACCAGGGAGTTTTTTGGCTTGATCAGCAGTTCATCGACGATGATGGGTTGGCCAAGGTAAGCAATGAATCGACACATATACGGACCCTCACAGCTTCAGGCACCCGTTAATCCGGGTCGCCGTGACGGGATCTGAGCGCCTGCGTGATTTCAATTAAACCGGTTTCTCCGGCCCGGAGCAATACCAGCAAGTGGTAGAGCAGGTCGGCCGATTCGTTGATCAGTTCTTCCCGGTCGCCCGCCACGGCGGCCAGTGCGGTTTCGACGCCTTCTTCACCCACTTTCTGTGCGATCCGCTTGATGCCGTCGTCGAACAGCCGGGTGGTATAGCTGCCTTCGGGGCGGTCGATCTCCCGTTGTGCGATCAGGCGTTCCAGGCTGGCCAGAAAGCTGAGGCTGGGTGCCACATCCCGTTCATTGTCAAAACAGCTGTCGGTGTTTCTGTGGCAGGTCGGCCCTGCCGGTACCGCCATGACCAGAAGACAGTCTCCGTCACAGTCGCCGTGAACTTCAACCACCTCCAGTGTATTGCCGGACGTTTCTCCCTTGGTCCAGAGGGCTTGCCTGCTGCGGCTCCAGAACGTGACTTTTCCGTTTTCCAGGCTTTGGGCCAGTGCTTCACGGTTCATATAAGCCTGCATCAGTACGCGGCCGTCGAAAGCGTCCTGGACAACGGCTGGCAGTAAACCTTCCATTTTTTGCCATTCGAGCAGATCGATGTGCTGCTTGGTCTGGATCAACATGGTCGAACCTCGATGCCGGCCCGGGCCAGCGATTGTTTGAGGCCAGGGATCGGAATCTGGCCTGAATGAAACACCGTGGCTGCCAGGGCGGCGTCCACGTCTGCTTCGGAAAACACCGCGGTGAAGTGTTCAACACTGCCTGCGCCGCCCGAAGCCACCAGCGGGACCGGCAGAACCTTCCTGGCCTGTCGCAACTGCTCGATATCGTAGCCCGCCCGGGTGCCGTCGGCAGACATACAGTTCAGCACTACTTCCCCGGCGCCCCGTTCGACCACTTCGCTCAACCAGTCCAGCGTCTTGCGGCCAGGAGCCCGCATCGCGTCAGGGGTTCCCGTATGGGAACGAACTGTGAAGTCTGCGCCCTCTGCAATGGAATCCACGCCGATCACCACACACTGGCTGCCAAAGGACCTGACCAGCTCGTCGATCAGTTCCGGCCGCTCGAGCGCAGGCGTGTTGATTGAAATCTTGTCTGCACCCTGGGATAACACCAGGGCTGCGTTTTCGACGCTGCGAATGCCACCGGCCACGCAGAAAGGAATATCGATGGTTTCCGAGACCCGTCGCACCCAGTCGACATCGACACTACGGCCTTCCGGGCTCGCGGTGATGTCGTAAAAGACCAGTTCGTCGGCGCCTTCGTTGCGATAGCGTTCGGCCAGTTCGATGATATCGCCCATCACACGGTGATCCCTGAACTGCACGCCCTTGACTACCTGGCCATCACGCACATCCAGGCAGGGGATGATTCTCCGGGCCACGGTGGTGTTCACTTCAGGACCTCCAGTGCTTCGGCAACCGTGAAACAGCGCTCCAGCAGGGCTTTTCCGGTGATCGCTGAACGGGCGCCGGTCTGGCTGAGCTGCTGCAGATCCTCAAGACTGCTGACGCCGCCGGATGCCTGCAGCTGCAAATCCGGATAGCGGCAAGTGATTTCCGAGTATAACGCCAGGTTGGGGCCGGTCATGGCGCCGTCTCGCCCAATGTCCGTGCACAGCACATGCGCAAGCCCTTTGTCCGAATAGAAATCGAGCAGCGACCACAGAGACTGTGCTCCGCCCCGGGTCCAGCCGTGAGTCCGAGGCCACGGTATTTCGTCTGCGTCGATGCGGACATCGAGCGCGGCGACCAACCGGTCTGAACCGAAACGCTCCAGCCAGCGGGCGAGCAGCGCAGGTTCATCGACCGAAAGGCTGCCGACCACAACGCGATCGGCTCCGTGATCCAGGCGCATGCTGACGTCGTCTTCGTTGCGAACCCCACCGCCGGTCTGAACCGACTGTTTCGACTGCCCGAGCAATCTCAGCAGCGGCTCGATGTCGGCGGCTTCTCCATCTCGCGATGCAGCCAGGTCCACTACATGCAGCCAATCGGCACCTTCTGCTGCGTAGACGGAAGCGAGACGTACCGCGTCCATTTCATACACCTTGCATTGATCAAAATCGCCATGCAACAGGCGTACGCAGCTGCCGTCCAGCAGGTCGATGGCAGGAATGATTTCGAGGGTCATGGTGTGGGGGTCTCCAGGAAACCACGCAGTAACTCAGCGCCGGCACCGGCGGAACGCTCGGGATGAAACTGGGCGCCGTAGAAATTGTCTTTCCGCACAATAGCGCTGAACTCGCTGCCGTGGAAGCTGGTGGAAAGACTCCATTCACTGACCGGTGCTGCGAAAGAATGTACGAAATAAAACCATTGTCCATTCAGGTTCGCCGTCAGCCTGTCGGCTTTCTTCTGCATCAGCGAGTTCCAGCCCATGTGGGGGACTCTCAGGCTTTCGGTTTCTCTCAGCCGCTCGAGCCGCCCCGGGATGATGCCCAGAAGTCCGGCATCGTCCTCCTCGGATGAATCGAACAGCAGTTGCATGCCAAGACATATCCCCAGCACAGGTTGCTGCAGACTGCGCAAGGTGTCCACCAGGCCATGCCCGGCCAGGACCTCCATTGCTCGCCCGGCGGCACCGACGCCGGGCAGGATAACCCGGTCGGCGGCTCGAATGGCGTTCGCACTGGCGGTGAAAACCGGTTCCGCGCCCAGCCGGCGCAAGGCGTGCAGCACTGAAGCGATGTTTGCACCGCCGCTGTTGACTACCGCGACGGACATCAGAGCACTCCCTTGGTGCTCGGCAAAGCGGTACCCTGCCTGGCCAGTGCCGGCTTCAGTGCCCTGCCGGCCCCTTTGAACAGCGCCTCGATCATGTGGTGGGTGTTTTCACCGGTGGCCTGCAGGTGGAAAGCCGCGCCCAGCGACTGGCTGAGAGAAGCGAAAAAGTGCCTCACCATTTCGGTCGAAAACTCTCCGACATGGTCGCGTGGAAACACTGCCTCGAAAACGATGGCGGGGCGACCCGAGAGGTCTATGGCTACCTGCGCCAGCGACTCGTCCATCGGCAGCAGGAATCCGTAGCGGCCGATGCCACGGCGATCACCCAGGGCGGAATTCAATGCCTGCCCGAGCGCCAGGGCGCAGTCTTCAACGGTATGGTGTTCGTCAATTTCCAGGTCGCCTGAACAGTCCAGTTCGAGGCGGAAACCACCGTGACTGGCCAGTTGGTCCAGCATATGATCGAAGAAACCAATGCCAGTCCGGACTTCGCTGCTGCCACCGGCATCGAGGTCCACGAACAGGCTGATGTCCGTTTCGTTGGTTTTGCGCTTTACGCGGGCCTGGCGGGGCCGGTTGACCAGCTGGTGCGTTATGGATTCCCAGGTTTCGTGACCGGGCCCGATTCTAAGACCGCCAATGCCCATGTTCCGGGCAAGTTGCAGGTCTGTTTCACGATCCCCGATGACCCAGCTGTCGGCAAGGTCGAGTTCACCGGATTTCAGGTATTCCAATACCATGCCGATGCCGGGTTTCCGGGTTGGGGCATTGTCATGCTCAAAATGCGGATCAATCAGCACATCTGCGAATTCGATGCCCTGCGAGGCGAACACGTCGATCATTTTCTGCTGCGGTATTTCATAATCCGCGGTCGGGAAGGAATCCGTGCCCAGGCCGTCCTGGTTACTGACGATCACCAGTTCATAGCCTGCCGCAAGCAGGCTGAGCAACGCGGGTATCACGCCGTCAATGAAAACCAGCTTTTCGAGCGAGTCGATCTGCTCGTCTTCCGGCTCACGAATCAGCGTGCCGTCACGGTCCACGAACAGAATGCGCCGTTTGTTTGAGCTCACTTTGGGTTCTCCCATTCTTCAAGCAGCTTGATCAAGGCCGCCAGGTCATCATTCGAACCGATTGAAATCCGGATGTAGCCGGCCATCATCGGGTCTGATGGAAACCCACGGAGGATGACGCCGTGCCGGCGCAATACGTCAGAACTTCATCGGCATGGTCCACCTTTATCAGGACGAAGTTGGCCTGGCCGGGAATGATTTTGCGAATAAAGGAAAGCTTGCGCAAGGCGTCCAGCAGGTATTGCTTGTTGAACCGCAGGCGCTCCAATAACGCCTGTTGTTTTTCCAGCACACCAGGCTCCAGCATCCGCAGCGCCAGCTCAACAACCGGGCTGGGCAGTGGATAGGGTGCGATGACACGCCTGAGCAGGTCGATGACTTCAGGCTGCGCCAGGACAACGCCGCAACGCAGCCCGGCGGACGCCCAGGCCTTGGACAATGTCCTTAGCACGACCAGTTGCGCGTTTTCGTTGATCAGGTTGACGGCGGAGGCCTGGTCGCTGAATTCTGCATAGGCCTCGTCCAGGACGACGATCGTCTGGTTTCGTGTTTCCTGCAGCAACCGTTCAAGGAAGCGGGGATCGATCACGTCACCGGTCGGATTATTGGGGGATGTCAGAAAAATCAGTTTGATCTGCGGGTTGTCCCGCAGCGACTGCACCACGGCTTGTTGATCGAGTTCGAAGTCTTTTTGCGGATCGCGATTGACGGAAATGATCTGCGCCCCCTGGGTCCGGGCGGCGATCTGGTACATTCCGAAATTCGGCGGGCATTGCAGTATGGCGTCCTGGCCAGCGCGGCAAAATACACGAGTCAGCAAGTCAATGCCTTCATCGCTGCCGCGAGTCACCAGGACCCTGTCTTCCGGCAAGGCATACAGCCTGGCCAGGCGGGAAAGCAGTTGCGCCGGTTGTGGGTCCGGGTAGCGATTCAGGCAGCCCGGCTCCTCGATCAGGGGCCAGGGCGCTTCATTGGCGTTCAGCAAAATGCCAACACCCGGGGCCTCTTTGCGGGCCGAGGAGTAAGGTGTCATAGCCACGATATCGGGTCTGGCCAGCGATTCGATCCCCATCAGCAATCACCCCCGCCTTGCAACCGGGAGCGAACGGCCATCCGGTGTGCATCCAGTCCCTCGGTTTCTGCCAGGATTTCGGCAGTGGGACCCACCCGGGCGAGGGCTTCGCGGCTCGCCTGTTGCAGCGTCATCCGCCGCATGAAGTCAGCCGGCCCCAGTGCGCCGTGAGAGCGTGCCCAACCGTAAGTCGGCAGCACGTGGTTGGTTCCGGAGCAGTAATCGCCCAGCGACTCGGGCGTCCATGGGCCGACAAAGATGGAGCCTGCGTTCCTCGCCTGTTCTGCCAGGTCTTCGGCATTGCCGGTGTTGAGAATGAGGTGTTCCGGCGCGTAGTCATTGGAGATTTCCAGCGCAGTGGCAAGCCCGTCCACCAGGATGATCCGTGATTCGCTCAGTGAACGCTCCAGGATGCCGGCGCGGGGCGATTGCGGGGCCAGCTCACCGATTTTTTGGATAACGGCTTCGGCCAGTTGCCCGCAATCGGTCAGCAGTACCACTTGTGAGTCCGGACCGTGCTCGGCCTGCGACAACAGGTCCCAGGCAACGTGTTCGGCGTTCGCATTCGAATCAGCAATGACCAGCACCTCGGAAGGACCTGCCGGCAAGTCGATTGCGGCGCCGTTTGGATCTTGTGAAACCTGTTGCTTGGCCTCCGTGACCCAGGCATTGCCGGGTCCGAAAATTTTGCTGCATTGCGGAATGAGGTCAGTGCCAAAAGCCATCGCTGCGACAGCTTGCGCGCCGCCGGCGCAGTAAACGCTGGATACGCCGCACAGGTGGGCCGCCGCCAGGATATTGGCTGGAATTTTGCCATCCGGCCCGGGTGGTGAGCACATGACAATTTCGCTGCAGCCTGCAAGAGCGGCCGGGATCGCAAGCATCAGCACAGTGGAAACCAGGGGCGCGCTGCCACCCGGTATGTAGAGGCCCACCGGCGACAATGCCTGGTAACGCACGGAACAGGTCAGGCCCGGTGCAGTCTCGACCGTTTGATCCCTGGGCAGATCTGCCTTGTGAAAGGCCCTGATGCGCTCACCGGCGTCTCGCATGGCTGCAATCAAAGAGGGCTCTGCCGCATCGACAGCGGAGTCCAATAAGTCAGTGCTGAGCAGGTAGGCAGCAGGCTCTACTCCATCGAATTCCCGGGTCATGGCGATGACTGCATCATCACCGCCTTCGCGAACGCGCTCGATGATGTGCCTGACCGAATCGGTCAGCCCCTCGTTACTGAAAACCGGGCGTTGTAACAGGCGCCGCTGTTGTTTGGTGCTCAGCCCGGCCCAGTGTATGGGTTTCAAATCAAACATCAGGCCAGCATTTTCTCGACCGGCAAGACCAGGATGGCCGATGCTCCCTCGGCTTTCAGCGCTTCGAGGTGCTCCCAGAATACCGCTTCACCGCAGACCGCGTGAATGGCAATGCGGTCAGAGCCTTCCAGCGGCATGATCGACGGGTGCTCTACCCCCGGCAACAGTTCAGTGATGCGTTCCAGCGCACTGCGCGGGGCATGCAGCATCACATACTTGCTGGTCCGGGCCTGCATCACGCCTTCCAGCCTGGCCAGAAGCCGGTCGAGCAAGGCCTGTTTTTCCTCTGAGATACCGTTGACCCGGCCATAAAGCGCTGCCTGGCTCTGGTACAGCTCTTCAAGTTCACGCAGATGGTTGGCCCTGAGGGTTGTGCCGGTGGACACCAGGTCTGATATGGCGTCGGCCGTGCCGAGCCCGGGCGCGATCTCCACGGAACCGGACAATTCGACAATTTCCGTTTCCACACCCAGTTTCTCCAGCAGGTAACGCGTCAGCGCCGGGTAGCTGGTTGCAATACGGGCATGCGCCAACTCGCTGATGCTGCCTATTTTCCGCTCTTCGGGGACCGCAAGAGACAGCCTGCAGTGGCCAAACCCCAGTTTTCTGAGGCGCTTCAGTTCGGCCACGCTGTTACGTTCCAGCATGACTTCGCTGGCGATGTTTTCGCCAACGATGCCCAGTTCGCAAACCCCATCCAGCAACATGCGGGGGATATCGTCATCCCGCACCAGCAGTACGTCAACCGGGAAGTCCCTGCCGTACCAGAAAAGCTTGTCCTTACTGCGGGCGAAACTCAGTCCACAGCTTTTCAGGATATCCAGGGATTTTTCCGACAGGCGGCCGGATTTTTGTATGGCGACTCGTAAACGGGTCATGATTGATTTTTCTCCAGGCGATCCAGTGCGGCACGGTATCCTCCCGTGCCGTGTTCCATGAAACGGGCAACGCGGCCTATCGTGGTGACGCTCACCTCGGTCATTTCCCTGATCTCGCGGTAGGAATAGCCCTGGTCTACCAGTTGGGCAACTCGCCACCGGTCCACCATGGCCTCGACTTCTGCGGGCGTACACAAGTCTTCCAGAAACTGTTTGACTTCACGGGCGGTTTCCAGCGACAGCAAGGCCTCGGACAGGGAACGCGCAGCGGTTTTCAATTCACTTTTCTGTGACAGGTCGTGTTGCTTCATATCGTTCTAATGTACTAATGCATTAATACATTAGAAGGCTACTCTATTCTCTGGCCGGAAGCAAACATATTGAACGTGTTTAAACCCTTTGCTTGCTGGTAGCATCAAAACCACTGTAGAGAATATATTGAACACCAAACAGGAGCGATTTTCATGAAAGCAGGAGTCATGGCCGGTGCATTACTGTTATTCGTATCAACAGCAGTGAATTCGGCGGTTAAAGAATCCGAAGAAATGACTTTCGACGTTGCTCCGGGCGTGCGTATCAGCCTGGAAAACATCAATGGCGACATTACTATCGCGGCAGGTCCGGGAGACAAAGTCCAGCTCGTCGCATACAAGAAAGCAGGCACGCAGGAATATCTCGATGAACTGCAAGTCGTTGTCGATGCGGATGAAAATTACATCCGGATTGAAACCAAGCACCCGAAAAGCGAAGGTGGCTGGTTCAAATGGGGCAAGGACAGCAGCGGCAGCGTGGCATATGAAATTGAAGTGCCCTACGACGTCAATCTCGACACGATTTCCACGGTCAATGGCGATGTGCAAATCAGTGCGGTGGGTGGTTCGGTGAAGGCCGAAACGGTCAATGGTTCGCTGAAAGCCATCGGGCTGGCCGGCGACGTCAACCTGGAAACGGTCAATGGCAGTGTCCGGGCAGAGTTTGACGAACTGGGTGAAGGTCAGCGCGTTAACGCCGAAGCGGTCAACGGCAAGATCACGTTGTTGGTTCCCGCGAATACCAGTGCGCGGGTGAATGCCGAAACCGTCAACGGCAGCATCAACGCTGAAGACTTTGGGCTGAAGCCTGAAAAAGGATTTGTCGGTCGTGACCTGTCAGGTGATATTGGTGGCGGCGACGCGCGCATTTCGCTGGATACGGTGAACGGGTCGATAAAAATTTCCAAGAAATAGCTGTTCTGCCAACTTCGATCAAGACCCGGCCTCCCGGCCGGGTTTTTTTGTAGTCGACTCTGATATATCATCATTCGTCTGACCCGCCCATTTGGAAAATTGAAAAGATGAGCCAGGTGCATTGGCAAGGTGTCTTTCCGGCTTTAACAACGAAGTTCACCGCCGCAGATGAAATCGACTGGGAATCCATGGAGCGCCACCTGGAGTTCCAGTTGAACGCGGGCGTTCACGGGCTGGTCGTACTGGGTTCACTGGGTGAGAACTCGACACTCTCAACAGCAGAAAAGTTGGCTACCGTAGAATTCTTTGCCCGGGCTGACCGGCGTGGCGTGCCCTTGGTGACCTGCATCGCGGAGTCTTCCACCCGGGATGCCAGGGAATTTGCGATCGCAGCGCAGGATGCAGGCACTGATGGTTTCATGCTGCTGCCGCCCATGCTCTATCCCAGCGATCGAAGGGAAACCCTGACTTATTTGCATGATGTCGCTGCAGTGACGACGCGCCCCATCATGTTGTACAACAATCCGATTGCTTACGGGGTAGATCTCTCACCCGATGATTTTGCGCGCCTGGCGGACAACAGCCGCTTCGAGGCCATCAAGGAATCCTCGGCCGATACCCGCCGGTTTGGCGAAATTCGCAGGCAGGTAGGAGATCGATTTGCGCTGTTTTGTGGTGTCGATGACCTGGCCTTGGAAAGTTTTTCCGTGGGCGCCGTTGGCTGGGTGGCCGGGCTGGTCGTGGCATTCCCCCGCGAAACTGTTCGTCTCTGGGAACTCTGCCAGGCCGGCCGGTTGACGGAAGCACGGGAGTTGTATGACTGGTTTCTACCACTGCTGCATCTTGACGTTGGGCCCAAGTTTGTTCAGCAGATCAAGCTGGTTGAAGCGCTGGTGGGGGTCGGCAGTGCCAAAGTGAGGGCGCCCCGAATGCAGCTGACCGAGGCAGAAGCTAGCCACGTTGAAAAAATTCTTGAGCAAGCGCTTGAGCGGCGGCCGGAGGTCTGATGAGCTCCATCACCACCGCTCCCGTCAGCCTGGCCGAGCAGGCCTACCGGCTACTCGAAGAGCAACTGGTTACTCTGGCGCTGCCACCCGGTAGCAAGGTTTCAGAAGGGCAGCTGATCGCGATGACCGGTTTTGGCCGCACGCCGGTAAGAGAGGCGATACTCCGCCTGGCGCAACAGGATATGTTCACGGTATTGCCGCGTAAAGGCCTGGTCGTAACGCCCGTGAGCAGGGCCAGCATGGTTCATATCCTGGAGGTCAGGAAACCCCTGGAAAGGGTGGTGGTCCACCGCGCAGCGCTCAACGCCAGCGACACTCAGCGAAGTGAAATTGCGGCCATAGCAAGAACATTGACGATATCGCATGACAGTTTTGAAGATTTTCTGAAGCTGGACAGCGAACTCGATGATCTGCTGGATAGCTGCGCCGGTAATCCTTTCGTCAGGGCCGCTGTCTCCCCTCTCAGAAGCCATTGCCGGCGTTTCTGGTATTTCCATCGTAACCAGATGCAGTTATCAGATGCGATTTCCGCCCACTCCAAGATGGCTCGCCTGGTTGCGCGCAGGGAGTATAACGGTGCCCAGAAGGCTTCGGATGGTGTGATCGCCGTCATGGAGCGCCTGATGGCCGGAATCGAGCGCTGAGAATAGATGGCTGCAGCGCATACTTTTCATTGCATCGACGCCCATACCTGTGGCAATCCGGTCCGGCTGGTCTACAACGGCGGTCCACAGCTGGATGGCCTGAGCATGCTCGACCGGCAACAGCACTTCATGGCTGAATATGACTGGATTCGCACATCATTGATGTACGAACCGCGGGGCCACGCGATGATGTCCGGCAGTATCCTGTACCCATCAAGTCGGGAAGATTGTGACATCGGCGTGTTATTTATCGAAACGTCCGGTTGCCTGCCCATGTGTGGACACGGGACCATCGGGACGGTCACGATTGCCATTGAGAACGGGCTGGTGACGCCGCGGCAGCCGGGACGTCTCAGCCTTGAGACACCGGCGGGCAAGGTCGACGTGACGTATACCCGGGAAGGCAGAAAAGTCAGGTCGGTCAGGCTGACCAATGTGCCTTCATTTCTCCATTCTTCCGGATTGGAGGTTGATTGCCCTGAGCTGGGCGGAGCGCTCCGTTTCGATATGGCCTACGGTGGCAATTTCTACGCAATTATCGAGCCCCAGGGCATTTATCAGGACCTGGAGCAATTGACTGCCGCCGATATCGTTCGCCTCAGCGCCCTGCTGAGAGACAGGATCAACGACAAGTACCGGTTTTCTCACCCGGATGATGATCGCCTGTCTCACATGCGCCATGTTATGTGGACGGGGCGCCCGGTGAAACCGGATTCAAACGCCAGGAATGCCGTTTTCTATGGCGACTCGGCGATTGACCGCTCGCCCTGCGGGACCGGCACCTCATCGCGCATGGCTCAACTGGCGGCCCGGGGAGAGCTGGCTCCGGGCGAGTCTTTCGTGCACGAGAGCTACATTGGTAGCCAGTTTACCGGCTGTATCGAGGCCATTACCCGGGTGGGCGAGTTCCCTGCCATCGTGCCGAGCGTGGAGGGATGGGCCAGGGTTTATGGCCACAATGTGATTACGGTTGACCCGGATGATGACCCTTTCTGGCAAGGATTTGTCGTGACGTGATGACTTGCCGGGAATCAAAGCAGGTGAAAATTCATGAATAGATGTGTGCTGTTTATTTTGGCCGTGCTGTTGTCGCCGGTGGCCACCGTGTCGGCTGACGACCGCGAAGCTTTCCGGAAAATTTACGAAAAGGAATGGGCGTTCCGGATGCAGGAATTCCCCATGTTCGCTTCCAACACCGGAATCGATGATTATGCTGACCGCCTGGGCGATGTCAGTGAAGAGGCCGAGACGAGACGTTACGCATTCTGGAAAGATATCCGGCAGGAACTCAACAGCATATCCTGCGCACGCCTGGATCGTAAGGAGTGCATTAATTACCGGATTTTTGTCAAGCAGATGGACGATTTCCTGGCTGCTTATGAAATCAAGTCTTACCTGATTCCGTTCACCAGCGATTGGGGCTTCTACATGGAACTGGGGCGCCTGCCGGAAGAGACGGAGTTTCGCAGCACGGAGGATTACCGCAATTACCTGGCGCGTTTGCACCAGCTGCCCCGGGTCATGGACCAGTACATCTCGCTGATGCGAAAGGGACTGGCGTTGGGTTTGACCCAGCCTCGCGTGGTGCTTGACGGCCGGGACGAGCCGATCAAAGCTCAGATCGTCTCCGATGTAAATGACAGCCCCTTTTTCAAGCCCTTTGTTTCCATGCCTGAGTCAGTAGCGGGGGGCGACAGGGCGGAATTGTTGGCAACCGCCGAAAAGGTCGTCGCGAGCGAGGTCATCCCGGCTTTTCAGCGGCTCAATGATTTTTTCCGCGACGAGTACATACCCGGGGCCCGCCAGAGCCTTGGCGCAACCGAATTACCGGATGGCGAGCGCTATTACCAGGCGCAAATCCGCTTGTATGCGACCGTCGACATGTCGGCCCAGGAAATTCACCAACTGGGTCTCGAGCAAGTCCAGCGGATCCGGGCGGAAATGGAAGCCATCATCACGGAAGTTGAATTTGAGGGTGATTTTGCGGCATTCCTGGAATTCCTGAGAACCGATCCACAGTTCTATGCCAAGACCCCCAGGGAACTGCTGGCCCACGCTTCCTATTACGCCAAGAAAATTGATGGCAGGTTACCGATGCTGTTCGGCCACCTGCCCAGGCAACCTTATGGCGTGGCGCCCGTTCCGGATGAACTGGCGCCTTTTTATACCGGCGGCCGCTACGTGGGTGCTCCGCTGGAGGCGCGCCGGGGTGGCTATTACTGGGTGAATACCTATGCGTTGGAAAGCCGAACGCTGTATACGATTCCGGCTCTGACCCTGCACGAGGGTGCGCCCGGCCATCACACGCAGAACGCACTGGCGCAGGAGCACCAGGACCAGCCGCCGTTCCGGCGTTTCGATTACATCTCCGCCTATGGCGAGGGCTGGGGGCTTTATTCGGAGAAGCTCGGGCTGGAAATGGATATTTATGAAACGCCGTACGAGCATTTCGGCAGGCTGACCTACGAAATGTGGCGGGCTTGTCGCCTGGTCATCGATACGGGGATCCATGCCATGGGCTGGACCCGGCAGCAAGCGCTCGATTTTCTGGCATCCAACACGGCCCTGTCCATTCACGAAGTGACGACGGAAATAGACCGATACATCTCCTGGCCCGCACAGGCACTGAGTTACAAGTTGGGTGAATACACGATCTGGCAGATGCGAGGCCGCGCAGAGCAGGACCTGGGTGCAGATTTTGACATCCGGGCATTTCACGATTTTATTCTTTCACTGGGTTCAGTGCCGCTGGATGTGTTGACCGAGGAAACCCATCGCTGGATCGCCGAACAGCGCTAGTGCAACGCCCGGCGAATCCATAATTATTCAAATCCCTGAAGCAAGGACCCTTGAAACCATGAAGATCAAAGACAGGAAAGCCGTGTCATTCCATTACACGCTGAAAAACAGCCAGGGCGAGCAAATTGAATCTTCGCGCGACCGGGACAATCCCATGACGTATTTGCACGGCGCCGGCAACATCATACCGGGGCTGGAAAAGGCCATGTCAGGCAAAGCGGCCGGAGATCAATTCGAGGTAACCGTGGAACCTGCCGAGGCCTATGGTGAACGCGATGAGAGCGGTTTCCAGCGGGTGCCGGCCAAGCATTTCGGTGAAGGCAGGCGCCTGCAGCCAGGCCAGCTGGTTACCCTCAACACTCAGCAGGGGCCGAGGCAGGTGACTGTGGTGAAGGTTGGCCGATTCAATGTTGACGTCGATACCAACCATCCCCTGGCAGGGCAGTCACTAACGTTTGACGTAGAAGTGACCGATGTCCGCGAGGCGACAGATGAAGAAGTCTCACACGGACATGTACACGGTCCCGGTGGTGTCGAACACTGATTCAGGACTTGCGGGCAATGGCCCTGAGTTCGTCCATATCCTTGATTCGCACCTGCTTGCGGTCTACCTTGACCACTCCTGCTTTCTGGAAGCGTGCCAGCACGCGGCTGACGGTTTCGGTAGCCAGTCTCAGGTAGCTCGCTATATCCCGGCGGGACATGGCGAGAATGAATTCACGGTCCGAATATCCACGGCGTGAGAATCGATCCGACAGTGACAGCAGGAACATCGCAATACGCTCGTCCGCACTCAGGTCACCGGCGATGGTCTCCAGTTCACTGATGCGCTGACTCATGACCCGGAACAGCTCGGACTGGAGTTCGGGCATGTGGCGAGCCATGCTGGTCACCGTCTCGAAAGTCAGCCCGCAAACCGCACTGGTATCCAGCGCCACCACGTTAGCGACATGTTTGCAGGAATGAATAGCGTCCAGGCCGATAATTTCACCCGGCAGGTGAAAACCAAGGACTTGTTCCTGCCCTTCATGGTCAATGACATAGCTCTTGAAACAACCCGTCCGGACAGATGCGACAGAGCGGAATTCGTCACCTGCGCGGAACAGATGTTCACCTGGCTGGATGGGGCGTGAGCGATGAACAATCTGCTCAAATCGTTCGGTTTCATCGGGAGTCAAACCACGCGGCAGGCAAAGTTCGCCCAGCGCGCAACGGCTGCAGGCTACCTGTGCCCGGGAGGGTTCACGCCGGTAATCCCGGATGTTAGCCACTCTTAAGGAACTTTCCATAATGCACTCTCCATATAATTAGTTCTTTTGAATGCATTATATGTTTCGTGCACAGCTTTGCGCATGCGTAGAAATACGTATGCGGAGGCATTACGGTGGGCCGCAAATTCAGATGACGCGCGAGAATTTCGGGGTCGTTGCGGGCTCCTGCATGTACTCATCAAAGGTCATTGCGATCGCTCTCAGCAGTAACCTGCCCTCGGGTGTCGCCCTGAATTCGTCGTCACCCATTTCGATCAGCCCGTCACGTTCCAGTTGCTCGAGGTTTCCGAGCTCCAATGCAAAATGGTCATGAAAGTCGATCGCGTAGTTGGACTCGAATTCGCGGAAGTTGACTTCGCCATGGCACATGATGGACTCGATAATGCTGCGCCGCAGCCTGTCCTCGGTGTTCAGGCTCACACCGCGCCAGATCGGCAGCTTGCCCTCGGCCACGACCGATTGCCAGGTGGGTATGTCCTTGAGATTCTGGGCATAGCAGTCGCCTACTTTGCCGATTGCACTGACACCCAGCCCGACCAGATCGCATTCCTTGCGGGTCGAGTAGCCCTGGAAATTCCGCTGGAGCCCACCTTCCTGTTGGGCAATGGTCAGTTCATCGTCAGGCAGGGCAAAGTGATCCATGCCGATGTAGACATAACCGGCGGCCGTCAGCTTGTCGATGGTGAGTTCCATCAATTCCAGTTTGGTCTCGGGTGAGGGTATGTCCTTCGAATCAATCATGCGCTGTGCGCGGAAAAGATGCGGCAGGTGTGCGTAGTTGTATACCGCCAGGCGATTGGGCTTGACGCTGACCACGGTGTCGATCGTATTCGCGAAGCTTGCGGTAGTCTGCAGCGGCAAACCGTAAATCAAATCGATGGAAACGGAATTGAAACCCAGCTTGCGGGAGGCTTCCACCATATCCAGCGTGGCGTCCTTGTCCTGTATCCGGTTGACGGCTTCCTGGACCTTCGGGTCAATATCCTGAACGCCCAGGCTGATCCGGTTGAATCCCAACGAAGCAAGGTTGGCTAACCGTTCGCGACCTACCGTTCTGGGGTCGACTTCGATGGAAAATTCTCTGCTTTCATCGCCACTCAGGGAAAAGTGCTCCCCCAGGCAAGTCATGAGCTTGCCGAGCTTCTCGTCATCGTGGAATGTCGGTGTTCCGCCTCCCAGGTGTAACTGGATCACTTCACGGTCATGATCGAAAAGTTCACCCTGCAGGGCGATCTCCCGGTTGAGCAGTTCCAGGTATTGATCCGCCTGTGTCTCGTGCCGGGTGACTTTTTTCATGCAACCGCAGTAATAACAGAGCGATCTGCAAAACGGCAGATGCACGTATAGCGATAAGGGCTTGGGGATCAGTTCGCTGTTACTGGCCGCGGTAAAGCGCCGGTAGGCTTCAGCGTCGAAACCTTCCATGAACTGAACAGCTGTGGGATAAGACGTGTAGCGAGGTCCGGCTACATCGTATGTCTTGATGAGTTCTGTGTTGAATTTGACGCGCTGTTCCATTGACTGTTCCGGCTCTTGTCCTGCTTTATAAGTGAAGCGTAAACGATGCCACGAGGGGCAATGTTGATCGGAGTCAAAAGCTTAGCCTTTGACACTTCATCTGCTTGAAATACATTCAAAATCTGGCAACAATTCTGAGGGAAATGGGAAACTAAAACATGACACAAGTCAATTACCCTCCAAGTGCCCGCTCGTACACTACATGCATCGACGAACCAGAACAGCGGTTTTTCGAGGGAACACGATTGTGTGAAGACTCTCCAAGTCTCAAGAATTAGGCCAGACTCACGTCTGGCCTTCTTTTTAGCCTGGAAGAAACACGGCAGTCGTTGCAGGATTACTGCAAAACGGTTCAGCCGGTTTTAAAACCTGTTTTTGAATGCGACCCATCACAGAACGGTTTGCTGGCCGACTGTCCACAGCGGCACAAAGAGCCGCGCATTTTGACGCACTCCTGGCCAAACTGGTTGTGCATCCGCAGACGGCCCCGAAACGTGATCGGGCCATCCTTGATGCACGAGATGGTGATCTTGCTGGGGCGCTGCGATGCCGCAATTTCTGATACTTCCGAAATTTTACCCGGATGGAGAAACTCCTTATCCAGGTGCTGGCCATCACAGTTCGGTTTGGTTCCCGAGTGGCCGCAACGGCACAACGACAGGTGGTTGGCATACTGAACCGAACCGTCTTCCAACACCATCGTGATATTGCCGGTGATCTGCAAAGGGCCACCATTGGTTACCAGCGCCTCGTTAGGCACTTCCAGCAGTCGCGGCGCGCTATGGTTTTTCTGGCGCTCCTTGAACCATCGATCCAGTGCTTTGGCCGACGTGCTCTGATGGTCCTTTCCGGTTAAGGATGAACTGCCACTGTCGACAGAATCGTCCATATAAGCAACGAATGCCTCACCGGATTTCTGACTGCTGGTTTGCGAATCCTGCTCGATTCGCGCAGCGGCGGATGCCGCTCGTTTGGTCGTGTCATCCATGACATCTTCCTCCGAGAAATCCTTTCCCTGTTTATACTGTAGCAGTTGTTTCTGACCAGTGCGAGAAATTTTGTGCAAAAAATAATCAATAAAGCCATCTCATTCATCCTGTTATTGGCCAGTTTTTCGTTGTTTGCCGCACCCGATGCGGCACCTGAAAGAGAGCGTGGCGAGGGGCCGTTCGATCGTCTGGTTCTGCGCGGAGTGACGGTCATCAATGGCGAAGGTGCGCCTCCCATTGGCCCGATGGACGTCGTGATCGAAGGCAATCGTATTGCTTCGATTCACAACGTAGGGTTTCCCGGGGTTCCTGTGCTGGATGAAGACCGTCCTGAAATTCAGCCAGGTGACCGGGTGCTGGAACTACAAGGCCACTACCTGCTGCCCGGCTTTGTCGACATGCATGCGCATTTCGGTGGAGACGCCCAGGGCGTACCCGCGGAGTATCCGGCGAAACTCTGGTTGGCTCACGGCATCACGACCATTCGCGAGCCAGGCAGTTTCAATGGTCTGGACTGGGTGAAGGAGCATCAGCGACGCAGCGCCGACAACACGATCACGGCGCCCAGGATCGTGCCATATGTCGGCTTTGGCCAAGGCAACGATGGCCCGTTTCTGACACCGGCGGAAGCCAGGGTTTGGGTTCGGGATATCGCCAAACAGGGTGCCAGCGGGATCAAGTTTTTTGGCGCCCCGCCGGAAATCATGAAGGCGGCGCTGGACGAAGCCCGCGCACAGGGTCTGGGATCGGCAATGCACCACGCACAACTGGATGTGACGCACTGGAACGTCCTGGATTCCGCCCGGGCGGGGCTGACCACTATGGAGCACTGGTATGGGCTTCCGGAAGCTCTCTTCGAACAGCAGGTAATCCAGGATTATCCGGCCGACTACAACTACAGCAATGAGCAACATCGCTTCGGGCAGGCTGGTCGATTATGGCAGCAGGCAGCTGCCCCCGGATCTGAAAAATGGAACTCGGTCAGGGACGAATTGATTGCGCTTGGCTTCACGTTGAATCCTACCCTGACCATTTACGAAGCAAGTCGCGATCTGATGAGGGAAATGAATGCAGATTGGCAGCAGGATTATGCCCACCCCAACCTCTGGGCATTCTTTCAACCTTCGCGGCGGGCCCATGGGTCTTACTGGTTCGACTGGACCACCGCGGATGAGATTGCCTGGAAAGAGAATTTCAGGTTGTGGATGACTTTCCTCGATGATTACAAGAATCATGGCGGCAGCATTACCTTGGGATCAGATTCGGGGTATATCTGGAAACTCTATGGCTTCGGTTACATTCGTGAAATGGAGCTATTGCAGGAAGCGGGATTCCACCCCCTGGAGGTTTTGAGATCTGCGACCATCCAGGGAGCAAAGGTGCTGGGTATGCAGGACCGGATCGGGTCCATTCGCCCGGGAAAGCTGGCAGACCTGGTCGTCACCGCCTACAACCCACTGGAAAATTTCAAGGTGTTATACGGCACGGGCCATTTCCGGCTGAATGACGGTAATCAGCCGGCGCGCCTGGGCGGCGTTCGCTATACCATCAAGGACGGCATCATTTATGACGCTGCCGAATTGCTGGACGACGTGCGCGAGATGGTGAAAAGTGCGCGGAGCGAAGCAGGCAGCGGTCCCGGACCCGAGCGGCTGCCTTTCATTCCGCAGTAGGCCGGCTCAGGAGGTGCTGAAGATCAACTTGGGCCGGTTATAGAGTGTCGCCGCCATCGCGGCAAGCACCAGACCGATGACCAGCGTACTGGCAATGGACATGCCGTACCAGCTCAGCGCAACGGCCTCGTCGCGGATCAACTCCCCGATCAGGAGATTTTGTGAGAACAGAGGGATGTTCATCATCCAGGCTTCGGCCTTGATCGGGTTGGCCATGAAAATCAGGCTCGGGATCATCGGGATCAGGATGACCAGGCCCATGTAACTTTGTGCTTCGCGATAGCTCTTGGCAAACGAGGCCAGCAAAGTCAGCAGGGCAGCCGCCAGAATAGCCACAGGGGAAATCACGAGCAGTATTTTCAGCAGCGTTTCCAGGCCCAGTGTCAGGTCCATGCCGAAGGCGCCAACCGGCAGGTACGGCAGCACAATGCGAAAGGAAACCAGGGTCAGCGCCAGCGAAGCCATGGCGAAAACCATCGTGGTCAGCATTTTTCCGGTCATGATTTGCCAGCGCGGCACGGGGTTGATCAACAGCGGTTCCAGTGATTTGCGTTCTTTTTCACCGGCCGTGGTGTCCATTGCCAGGTGGGTTGCGCCTGTGAACGCAGTGATCATCAGCACGTAGGGAAGAAAAATCACCGCCAGTATGGCGCGGCTCTTGGGTGTGGACAGGTCCACGTCCTTGACCATGACGGGAGACGCCAGTTGCGGTGAAATACCCCTCAGGCGCAGTCGTAAAGAGCCGATTTGCTGACCGTATCCATACAACAAACCCTTCAATTTCCGGATCGGAGCATTCGACTCCTGCCGGGAAGGGTCAGAGATCACTTCCACCGGCGCAGGCAGACCTTCCGCCCACTTTTCCGGGTATTCCGGGAGAATTCGCAGGACCATGGGGACTTCCTGGCTGCGGACCATCCCGTCAGGGTCTGCAGGAGCAGCCTGGATGACCGTACCCTGCTGCTCCAGGTAACGGATCAGGCTGGGAGCGTATTCTGCGCCGATCACCGGCAGTTCCAGGGTTTTCTCCGCCCGTTCCTTTTCCGCACTTTCCAGAAACCACATCATGCCGACGAACAGCAGCGGGAACAGCAAAGGTCCCAGCAACAGGGAGTTGAACAGCGCCCGGCGGTCCCGGATGTTTTCGCGCACCTCTTTTCTGAAAACCGTTGTCAGTCCGCTCATGCCAGTAACCCTTCCTCTGAACCGATCAGTTTGACGAAAGCGTCCTCCAGTGAGTCGCAACCGGAGCGTTGTAACAGTTCCTCGGCGGTTCCGTCGGCAGCTACTTCGCCCTTGGCAATGATCACAATGCGGTCACACAGCGCAGCCACTTCCTGCATGATATGCGTGGACAGGACGACCGAATGGCCCTCTGCCTTCAACTGGCGAATGTAGTGACGCAGTGCCCGGGTGCTCATAACATCGAGCCCATTACTCGGCTCATCCATCAACACCGTTTGCGGGCGGTGAACCATGGCGCGGGCGATCGCCACCTTGACGCGCTGGCCCTGGGAAAATCCCTCGGTGCGCCGGTCGATGAAGTCAGCCATGTCCAGCGTTTGGGTCATGCTCTCTATTCGCTCCGTGATGGACTTCCTGTCCATGCCATGCAGTTCGCCGTAGTATGAAATATTCTCACGTGCGGTCAGCCGGGAATAAAGTCCCCTGCTGTCCGGCACCACGCCGAGAGTTCGTTTGATCTCCATGGCGTCGCGAGTCGGATCCAGCCCGTCTATCCTGATCTCTCCTGCGTCCGGTGGCAGCAGCGAATAGAGCATGCGGAGTGTGGTGGTCTTGCCGGCGCCGTTGGGGCCGAGCAGACCGGTGATTTCACCGTCCCTGGCTTCGAAGGACACGCCATTTACGGCCTTGACGTCACCAAAGTATTTACGCAGGTTCTTCACTTCAATCATGGTGTCGGTCCCGTCAGCGAGATGAAGAAAGGCGTCGGCTGCAGGTTCGACATGCAGTCGGTCTCGAGGTCATCCGCACTGCCTTCGATGACAAATTCAGAAACGATCTTACCCATGCAGCCCCGGGTGGTGGCAATGTGCCCCTGCCCGGGAGCGACCAGGTGGCGGCTGGAGGTAAAATGCACGGCAACCTGGTCGGCGTATTCAGGGGGTGTTACAGGGTCCAGTTCACCTGAAAGTAGCAGCACGGGGACGTCGCCTCCTACCGGTTCGTGAAAATTGTCAGGCACCGGGCCCCGCGGCCAGATACCACATTGAATGCCGACCGCCTTTTCCATGATGTCGCCCAGCAGGTATTCATTCGGTTCGGGTTCCGGTGGATACAGCGGGTAGTCCTCGCTGCACATCACGGACATTTCCATGCCCTGGGAGATGCTTTGCTGCAGCCCCGTGGCCGCAATCAGCATCTGGCTGGCCAGGCGGTCGAAACGCTGCTCGGTTGCCGCCTCATGTATCAGGAGTGGCAGCATCGCCTGTGTATCGGCGGAATAAGTCAGGAAGCGCAACGAAGTGGACAGCACTTCGCGATTGAATGTCAGGTCAAAAGGTTCACCTGTGGTCGGGTGCTGAACGGTGACATCGACCGGGTTCTGATCCAAATCCCGGATCAGACCGATCAGTTTACCGGTCGTGTCCGGAAAGGACTCTCCACACAGGACATCTTCATCACAGGCGGCCAGGACCCGGTAAATAGCCTGGTCGAGCTTCTTGGCATGCTCGGTTCCCAGCGCCAGTGTCTGTGGCACAACACCATCCAGCACGACGCTGCGCACCCGCTCGGGGTACAGCCGCAGGTAAACCTGGGCGGCGCGGGTACCGTAAGAGCCGCCATACAGGTTGACGGTTTCATAACCCAGGGCTTCCCTGGCGGCATCGATATCATGCATGGCGATCGTAGTGGTGTAATAACGCGGGTCGCCGTCCAGCGAATCGAGGCATTGCTGGGTGCTTCGGCCAAGTTCATCCCAATCCAGAGCCAGGGCTTCATCGAGTTCGATTTGCGGGCATTTCAGTGGATTGGACTGTCCGGTGCCCCGCTGGTCGACCAGCAGGATGTCCCGGTTCTCGTTCACTTTGCGTAACGCGCCCGCCACGATGGGCCAGCTTTCGGTAGCCGACTGGCCAGGCCCGCCGGCAAAAAATATCAGTGGGTCCGGTTCGGCCACGCGACCGCGGGCCGGAATGCGTGCGACACGGACCCGGATCTGCCGGCCGTCCGGTTCTTCGGGGTTTTCCGCAACCTCCAGCCAGCCGCATTCACCGACCGTCGACAGCGGTGTGCCCGGAACCAGCAATTCACAGGTCTGCAATTCTATACCGGGCACATCGGAGTCCGATTCCGCATGAATGTCGGAAGACGTTATCAATAGCACGGCGATGAGCAGTGCCGGCGCGTTCAGTGGTTTGAAAAACATGGCATTCATTATCGTGGGAACCTGCGAGCGCAACAGGTTAGGACGAATCCGCGGCACTGTCCATAGGTGATTAGTCATTGAAATAAGCTGTGATCTCCACCACATGTGGATGATGACACTCCGCGTAGGTTAATCTCTCCCCATGTATGCACTCGAAGTCAACGATCTCAGAAAAACCTACAGCAATGGTGTCGAAGCGCTCAAGGGCATTTCGCTGCAGGTCGAAACCGGGGATTTTTTCGCTCTGTTGGGCCCCAACGGCGCCGGTAAGTCGACGCTGATTGGCATCATCTCCTCGCTGGTCAACGCCAGTAGTGGCGAAGTCAAAGTGTTTGACACCAGCGTTCAGCACCAGCGTTCACTGGCGATGTCACACATTGGACTGGTGCCCCAGGAGCTGAATTTCAATCAATTTGAAAAACCGATTGAGATCGTCGTCAACCAGGCGGGGTACTACGGTATTCCACGGCCGGTGGCGATCGAACGGGCAGAAAAGTATCTCAGGCAGCTGAACCTGTGGGACAAGGCGGAGAAAATATCGAGAACGCTTTCCGGCGGCATGAAACGGCGCCTGATGATTGCACGCGCCATGATGAATGAGCCCAGGTTGTTGATACTGGATGAGCCCACTGCCGGTGTGGACATCGAGATCCGCCGCTCCATGTGGGAGTTCATCAAGGAAATCAATGCCCAGGGAACCACGGTCATTCTGACCACCCATTACCTCGAAGAAGCTGAAAGCCTGTGCCGGAATATCGCCATTATCGATCATGGTGAGATCATCAAGAACACTGACATGCGGTCGTTGCTGGCAACGCTGGACGTGGAAACTTTCGTGCTGGACCTGCGCGAATCAATCGAGCACTGCCCAAGTGTGGAAGGTATGGACATCGTGGTTCGGGATGACAGAACGCTGGAGGCTTCCCTGCCGAAGCAGAGGTCATTGAACAACCTGTTCGCCGAGTTGGAACGCCAGGGGATACATGTATTGAGCATGCGTAACAAGGCCAACCGGCTGGAAGAATTGTTCATGGGGCTGGTGGATAAGGCACAGCCGTCCAGGGAGACAGCGGCGTGAGCAATAACCTCCTCTGGGTGGGATACGTCACTATCGTCAGGAAAGAAATTACCCGCATTCTGCGCATTTGGGGTCAGACTATCGTGCCGCCTGCCATCACGATGACGTTGTACTTCATCATATTCGGGGAACTGATCGGTCGCCGGATTGGTGAGATGGGTGGTTTCACCTACATGCAATACATCGTGCCCGGGCTGATCATCATGTCAGTGATCACCAATTCATACGGCAACATGGTGTCTTCGTTTTTCGGCGCCAAGTTCGGCAAGCATATTGAAGAGCTGCTGATCTCACCCCTGCCGAACTGGGTGATCCTGGCCGGTTATGTCACTGGCGCTGTGGCCCGGGGCCTGATGGTGGGTACCGTCGTGATGGCGGTTTCGCTGTTCTTTACGCCGATTGAAGTGCAGCATCCGCTGATCATGTTCACGGTGCTGCTGTTGACGGCCGTGGTATTCGCTCTGGCAGGCATGGTCAACGCCATATTTGCGCAGAAATTCGATGATATTGCGATCATTCCAACCTTTGTGCTGGCGCCCCTGACCTACCTGGGCGGGGTGTTCTATTCGATCTCCCTGCTGCCGGAGTTCTGGCAGAAGGTATCCGTGGCCAACCCGATTCTCTACATGGTCAACGGCTTCCGATACGGCATGCTCGGGGTTTCCGATGTCAGCCTCGCCATGACTTACGGCGTCATCCTGGTTGCAGGCGGCATCCTGTTCTTCGCATGCCTGTATCTGCTTAACCGGGGCACCGGGTTGCGGAGCTGAGGAGCCTCAAGGGCCGTGGGCCTGCTGCTTGTTTTTGGTGCGCGGATGGCCCGAATCGGTTAAACTGTCAGGTTAATCCGGTAGGAAATAAACCCTTTAATTACAGGATTCAAAATGTCTGAATTTTCACAGCGGGACGAAAAAGAAAACGCCCCGGTTAACTGGAGCGTGACTGCAGTTCTGGGACTTACCTTTCTCGCCGCTATAACGGTCGTACCCTGGTATGGCATCGTGCATGGCTACAGCGGCTGGGCCTGGCTGTTTTTCGCCATTTTCATGGTGTTTAACGGCATCGGTATCGGCAGCGGCTACCATCGCCTGTGGTCACACCGCACTTACCAGGCGCATCCAGCTTTGTCGTGGTTCCTGGCCGTCATGGGCGGCATGGCGCTGCAGAACAGTATCATTGTCTGGTCCGCCCGCCACCGCATTCATCACCGCGATGTCGACGATAACGACAAAGATCCCTATTCAATCGGACGCGGGTTCTGGTTCGCGCACATCGGCTGGATGTTGAGGGATTATGACAGTGGTGCGATCGACTACAGTGTCGTCAGGGACCTCGAGAAAGACCCGGTCGCTGCCTGGCAGCACCGCTGGTACTGGACACTGGTATGGACTACCAACGTTGCTGTGCCCCTGTTCCTTGGTTGGCTGACGGGTGACATGCTCGGCATGTTTCTGCTGGTTGGCGTTCTGCGCCTGGTACTCAGCCACCACGTGACATTTTTCATCAACTCCCTGGCTCACATGTGGGGTAAACAACCTTACACCGACGAGAATACCGCTCGCGATCATCACTTGATCGCTCTGCTTACCTACGGCGAGGGTTATCACAATTATCATCACCTGTTTCAGAGTGATTATCGTTGTGGCATTCGCTGGTGGCACCTGGATATCAACAAGTGGTTCATTTCGACCTGTGCCCTGCTGGGGTTGGCGAAGAACCGGAAACGAGCTCCTGCCTTCAAGGTTCTGCGAGCCCGGCTGAACATGGAGTTCAAGGTGGCGCGTCAGAAACTCGAGCAGGAAGGCGTCAGTTCGCGTTGGCGCGAACAACTCGAAACTGAATACGCGCAATTTGTGGACACCATCAAGGAATGGCAGCAGCTGCAGATGGAGCGCGTGCAGGCAGGCAGGCAAAAACTGGCGGAGCGTTTCGAAACGGAAACCGCTTCATTCACCTCGCGTTACCGTGAGTTGGAAATGAGCCTGAAGATGCAGCATAAACGCCTGGCCCTGCTCACTTCACAAGTTATGTAATCCGGAAGAACCGCCGCGCGTTTGCGGTGGTTTTCTTTGCCAATACTTCGGGGTGTTCGCCCCTGACAGCCGCCAGCGTGCCCAGTATCCAGGGCAGCCAGCGTGGTTCGTTGCGGTGGCTTTTTACACGCGGCTTCAGGTTGCGTGGTTTGAGGTATGGGGCGTCCGTCTCGATCATCAGGCGGTCTGCGGGGATGTCTTGCAGAAAACCCTTCATATGGGTGCCGCGGCGTTCGTCACAGATCCATCCGGTAATCCCGATGTGGCAGTCCAGGTCGAGGTAGTCGTGAAGTTCTTGCTGGCTGCCGGTAAAACAATGCACGACGATATCGGTCAGCCGGTCCCTGGTTTCACTCAGAATCGCATGAAAATCTTCGTGCGCATCGCGCATATGCAAAAACAGCGGCAGGCCGGTATCTTCGCCGATAGCGAGTTGCTGCCGGAAGACGTCCCGCTGCACATCCCTGGGCGAGAAATCGCGGAAATAGTCCAGACCGGTTTCACCGACCGCCACGACCTCCTGTTGCAGGGTCAGGTTGCGCAGCCGTTGATCGGTTTCAGCAGTGTAGTCTGACGCCCGGTGGGGGTGGACACCCGCTGTCGCAAACAACAACTGGGGATGGTTCCGCGCCAGGCTCAGCGCAGCATGACTGCCCTCGTCACTCGCGCCGGTTACGATCATTTGAACGACACCCGCTTCGCGCGCCCGGTCCAGCACTGCGCTGCGGTCGCTGTCGAAAGAGTCGTGGGTCAGATTACAGCCAATATCAATCAATTCCATGGCGCGCATTCTATCTGAATTGCCCGGCACATCCACGCGGCGTTTCATACCGGACCATGTTCTGCCGTACTTGAACTCCAGCCCAAAGCGGTCAGAATACCGTGATGGATATTCAATGGAACGCCTACTGGCGCCTGATGCGCTTTGACAAGCCGATCGGCATCCTGTTGCTGCTCTGGCCGACCTGGTGGGCGCTTCTTTTTGCCGGCGAGGGAATGCCGCGTTTGAAAAATGTCCTGATTTTCAGCTGTGGGGTTGTGCTGATGCGTGCTGCCGGCTGCGTGATGAATGATATTGCTGACCGGGGTTTCGATCCACACATAGAGCGCACGCGTCTGCGGCCGCTCGCCTCCGGGGAGCTCTCTCTGCAACAGGCCCTGCGCCTGTTCTTTATCCTGATGTCACTGGCGTTCGTGCTAGTGCTGTTTACCAATCCACTGACGATCAAGCTGGCCTTCGCCGGCGCGTTGCTGGCTTCGAGCTACCCGTTTTTCAAGCGCTTCACCCACCTGCCGCAGGTGGTGCTTGGCATCGCCTTTGGCTGGGGGATACCGATGGCGTTCGCAGCCGAAACGTCGACCATTCCAACCCTGGCCTGGTGGCTGCTGGCGGTCAATACAGCCTGGTCCGTCATCTACGACACGCTTTATGCGATGGTGGACCGGGAGGATGACCTCAAGGTCGGAATCAAGTCCACGGCAATTCTTTTTGGCCGGTTCGACCTGCTGATTACCGGTCTGCTGATGCTGCTGATGCTGGCCATGTTGACGGCAATCGGCCTGGCGCTGAGCCTGGGCTGGCCCTGGTTTATTGCCGTACTGGCCTCTGCCGTCCTGTTTGGTTTCCAGTTGCTGGTTGCCCGGCACCGCCAACGGGACGCCTGCTTCAGGGCGTTCCTGGCCAATAACTGGGTGGGGCTTGCCCTGTTCCTGGGAATCCTGGGACACTTTGCGTTGTCAGGATCATATTACACAGCCTGATTTCCGGGTGCGGGTGCCCTGGCAACCACCCAGACGGAGATTCGCTGAATACCTGCTGACTTCAAAACCCCGGTGCATTCTGCCAGGGTGGCGCCGGTGGTAAGCACATCATCCACCAGCGCTGCGTGTTGCAGTTTTTCGCGCTTTTTTGCCGGCAGAGCAAAGGTAAATGCGGCGTTGATGTTGACCCTGCGGCTGACCGCATCCAGCCCCGAATGCGCTCGTGTCTTCCGTGTCCGTCGCAAAGCCGTGGGATACAATGGGATTTGCAGCGCCCCGGCGGCATATCTCGCCAGAATTTCTGATTGATTGAAAGTCCTGCTGACAAGCCTCGACCGATGGAGCGGTACCGGGATAATGGCGTCAGGCAGCTGTTTACCGCTCGCAACAACCGCGCGGGTCAATCGTTCTGCGAGCACCTGCCCGGCGGCCAGGCTGCGGGAGAATTTGAAGCGCCGCACCAGTTGGTCCACCGGAAATGCATATGGCAAGGCGGTGATCGCTGAATCCCATGGAAACGGGTAGTTGATGCAGCGCTCGCAGTGGCTGCTGTCGGTGGATGTGATGGGCAGACCGCAGCCGGAGCATGGCTGTTCGACGTGTGGCAGTTCTTCAGAGCAGGGCGGACAAATATTGCGGCTCCCGCTGCCCAGGCCGCACAGGATGCAATGTCGTGGCAGCAAGGCATCAAGGATGGTTTCAGTCCATGCGTGCATGTCATCCAGCTTGAGCGCATCGCAAAAAGAAAACAGGGGGACATTCATGCGATAAAATGTCAGAAAATCCAGCCCGGAACCGCCTTGTCCCATCTACAACATATCCACGACACGTTTGATCGCATCGCGAAGCGCTACGATGACCATGCTGCATTGCAGCAGGAAGTGTGCAGCCGTTTACTCGAACGCACCACGTTCAACCGGCGCGATCCGTCATGGGTTCTGGACCTGGGCTGCGGGACCGGCGCAGGCAGTGCTGGTTTAAAGCAGAGTTTCCGCAAGGCGCAGGTCGTGTCCCTGGATACGTCCGGGGCGATGTTGGCCCAGGTTAAGCGCCGGTCCAGCCTGTTGCGGCCGCTGCGGCCGGTATGCGCCAATATCGGGGCCTTGCCGTTCAGTTCCCGTTCTGCTGACCTGGTTTTTTCCAACCTGGCCAGTTACTGGTGCCCTGATCCGATGGCTATGTTTTCCGAATTCCGCCGGGTGCTTTGTCCTGACGGAATGGTGTTGTTCAGTACGCTGGGGCCGCTGTCGTTTGCCGAGTTGGCAGCTGCCTGGTCCGCCGTGGACGACAGCGTGGAATTTCCCGGGTTTTCTGACATTCTCGAAGTGGGTGATGCGTTGACAGCGGCCGGGTTCAGAGAGCCGGTGATGGACACTGACCGAATTGTACTGAGTTATTCCAGCCTGGTGACGATGCTCGACGAACTCGAGGCAACCGGGATGTCGCTGCTGGTTAAGGGCTGGAACCGTACGAAATCCCTGGCCGGGTTACTGGAAGCTGCGTATTCTGATAAAACCAAAGACGGCAAGTATCCCCTGGGTTTCGAAATTTACTACGGGGTCGCTTTTGGTCCGGCCGATGGACAGCCGATGAAAACCCGGGATGGGGATGTCGCCACCTTTTCCATCGACGCCATCAGGAAGAATTTCCGTAAAAAGTCCTAACATTGAGACTTTGCCAAATTCCCTCTGCTGGGCTATGATTAATCAAGGGCAAAGTTTTCATCAGAATTCAAAAATCGATCAAACCGGAATTGTCGTCCCCCCTTACGGCGATTCTGGTTCGAGACCGGGTGTTCCCCTTGCACTAGGTCTCACGAAAGGGCCGGTTGACCCCTTACCGGCCCTTTCTTTTTTTCAGGGCAGGTGAGGGCGCCCCAGGTAGTCGTGAGTTTGCATTTCGGTCAGCCGGCTGATGGTTCGCTCGAATTCAAATCCGAGTTTGCGGCCGGTGTAGAGTTCCTTGATCGGTACCTCGGCAGAAATCAGTAAGTTGACGTTGCGGTCGTAGAATTCATCCACCAGCGTGATGAAGCGCCGTGCCTCGTTCGAATCGGATTCACCCAGTTGCGGCGTGTTACTGATTACCACGGTATTGAAGGCGCGTGCAATTTCGATATAGTCGATACCGCCGCGCGGTTTTTGACACAGCTCTTCGAATTCAAACCAGATGATACTGTCGCCACGGCGTTTGGCCTGAAACACCCTTCCGTTAATCGCCAATTCATGGTCGAGTTCGCATTCTGCGGCCATGCGATTGAAGGCCCGTGTCATGACCTGTTCAGCGTTATCATCCAGCGGATGATGGAAAATCTCCGATTGCTCCAGGATGCGCAGCCGGTAATCGGTGTTTCCCGGCAACTCGATAACCTGGGTATGGCGCTTAATCAGGTCGATCGCGGGAAGGAAGCGGGCACGCTGAAGACCATCCCGATAAAGGTTTTCGGGCGTGATATTGGACGTTGTCACCAGCGTGACGCCGTTTTCGAACAGGTGCTGGAGCAAGCCGGCCAGTAGCATCGCGTCGGCAATATCGGACACAAAGAACTCATCCAGGCAAAGCACGTTGCAATCACGGGACCACTCGGCAGCGATTCGGGACAAGGGATCGCGAACCTGGCCCTGCGCCTTGAGGCTGTCGTGCACGCGCTGCATGAACCGGTGGAAGTGGATGCGTTGTTTGCGCTGCACGGGAAGATGTTCGAAGAAAAGGTCCATCAGCCAGGTCTTGCCACGCCCAACACCGCCCCAGATGTACAACCCTTTCACGTATTCGGGCCGCTGCCGGCGAATCCTGTCGAGCAATCCCGGATCGCGTTGCCTTTGCAGCTCATGCCAGAGGTCATCCAGCGCATGGATGACCCGGGATTGTGCAGGATCAGCCGTGAATTCACCCTGGCGGGTCAGCATCTGGTACTGCTTGAGGGGGGGTAGTTTCTGTGACACCCGGTTTTACAGGCTTTCGGGCTGGGTTCCGGCGGACGGCAACTGCTCACGCACACCGTTTTTCAATAAGCCGCGCAGGTCCATCAACCGGCGGTGGAAAAAATGATCTGCTTCCTTCATAACCACCAGGTCTGGTGGCGGTTTGAGTTGACTCACCCATTGCGTGACCAGGTCAATATTGACGATTTCGTCCTCGTCACCCTGGATCACCAGCCAGGGGCATTCAGGATGGGGCAGGCAGTCAAACGGATAGCGGTCTACCGGAGGCGCGATACTGATCAGTTGCTTCGTGTCGAGATTGAGAGCGGCCCTTGCAGCCACGTAGGAGCCGAAGGAAAATCCGCCCAGCCACAAATCGTCATCCGGCCGCGTCCGGCGCACCCACTCGGCGACCGCGAACAGGTCATCGGTTTCGCCGTAACCGTCGTCGTGCTCACCTTCGCTTTCCCCGGCCCCGCGGAAATTGAAGCGGACGGTTCGCAGCCCCAATTCCCTAAAAGAGCGTTCCATGATCGTCACGACTTTGTTACGCATGGTGCCGCTGTGCAGTGGATGAGGGTGGCAAATAATGACGGTGGCCGGAACTTCGCATTCGCTATCAGGAATATCCGTGGCGCACTCGATAGCGCCTGCCGGCCCGCGGATGAAAAACTCGCCGTGCTTATCTGGAAACTGTTCTGGTTGCTCGAATGTCCGGGCCTCTGTCATGTCCTGGTACATCGCCGCGAAAGAGGCTTAATGATACCGCAGAGAGGGGCTTGCAGGCCAGACGGATTGATTTCTGCTACATTTGATTAATGACGCCCTTCGACCATTTATGAGCCGGGAAACTTGAATTTCCTGGCCCACCTGCTGCTGGCCGGTGACGATGAAGGCCTGCGTCTGGGCGCCATGTTGGGCGATTTCGTACGCGGCAGTCGCGCGCTGGCCCGCTATGATGCGCCGACTCGTCTGGGGATCAGGCTACACCGGCATATTGATGCGACCACCGATGCACTGCCCGCTGTCACCGGGTTGCTGGAACAGCTCAAGCCTCCTTTCAGGCGGTATGGTGGCATTATCATTGACCTGGCTTTTGATCATCATCTGGCCAGGCGCTGGGATGAGTTTTCTGCTGTCCCGCTAGCGGCCTTCGATCAGGGTGTCAGAAAAATGTTGGCGGAGCATGACGCCATCGTGCCGGAGCGATTGCGCGGTTTTATGCGGTATGCCGACCGTCGGGGGCTGTTCGAAGCCTACCGTGAAAAATCCGAAATTCTATACAGCCTGCGGGGAGTTGGCCGCCGCCTGTCAAGGGCCAATCCCTTGCACCGCGTGGATGAAATCTGGGATGACTTCGAGCCCGTGGTCGCCAAAAGTTTCGCGCCCGTGTTGGGTGAAATTCAGTCTAACGTGGATGGCTGGCTGAAATCGAAGTCGACGATGACCGGGTCGTGATCTGATGCCCTGAGCCAAGGCTGGGGGTGGTCCATGTTACGGGCGAGCGTTGCGTTGATATGCCAGATTTGAGCAGCGCGTGCATAACCGGCAACAGCGGGTGATGCGAACAGGTAATCCAGCGTGCCGGTTTGTCCCCGATACAGGAAGCTGTGCTGCGGCAGGCCGGAGATCTGTTCCACCAGGTCGATGTACGACGCGGCTTTGAAGCTGGCGACCGGGTCTTCCATGCGGTAGGCATTCATGTCTCCCAAGATCATGATATTTGTGGTACCGAGGGTCTCGCCCAGATTTTCCAGCCATTCAATTTGTGTGGCGACGGCAGCAACCCTGGCCGGGTTCCAGCAACCCTGACCGTCATCCTGGTCCGCATTGTGACCGCTGTCAGGGCAACTGCCCTTGGACTTGAGATGGTTGGCGGCTGCCAGGAATTCCACCCCTGACCGGCGGTCGCGAAACAACTGCGCCAACGGCTGCCGGCTGAGCCCATCGAACTCCGGGCTCTGCAGCATGTGGGCCTTGCCGACTGCTTCGAGAACCTGCTGGCGGTAGAGCAGGCCGACCGTGATGACGTCGGTGCCAATACGATCACTTCCGGGCCGGATGAATGCCCAGTCCGTATTGCCGGATTGGTTCAGCAGGTCCAGCAGGGTTTGGACGGCGCTGCGCGGGCCAAAGCCGTCGTTTTCCAGTTCCTGAACCGCCAGCAGGTGGGGCTGTATGCGGGTAATTGCAGCCCGGGTCCTGGCCGCACGGGCAAGAAATTCCTGGTAAGTCTTCGCGCCACGGTCGGTAGGAAAACCGCCTCCGGATCCGTCACCGTTGAAGAAATTGAGCAGGTTGCTGCTGACAATGCGAACGTACCCCGCGGCTGCAGGTTTGAGCGTGTCCGGCTCAGGCATATTCGCACGCGGTGCGCCTTCCAACCAGAGTTGCTGGCCACGGCCGTTGTGGCCCAGTAAACCACTCAAGTCATCGAATTGGCTGCCCACCGGCATCGCCGAAACGCCGGTTTTTGGCAACCTGGCCACGATGGAATGATTGCGGTTTTTCCGTTCCTGCTCTGCCGCTGCTTTACCCGGCGGTTTTACTTCAGTTGGGATTCTGAGCACGCCGCTGCCGCTGAGGGTGAATTCACCCGAGGACAATTTGTAAACATCGGTCACCGTGAGGGTTTGTTCTAATGACACCCGCATGCTTTCCAGTGCTTCCCTGGATTTTGAATTCAGTGGCAGGGCTATCCGGGTTTGGGGTAAAGAGGATTGATCTGCGCAAATTTCAAAGTTGCCGACTTCAATGATCGAAGTTTGCTTGTCCCTCGATGTACCGCGCTCGGCTACCTGACCGTTGACGGCCATAACCTGACCGGGCAAGGCGGAGAGCGAAAGCGACTCGTCCGCTATGAACAGGGCGCGTGAACGCTTGCCGTCCCAGGCTTGTGCATTGTCCTCGATGTAAACACCGTGGCTTTCAGAAATGTGCGTTACGGTCCCCCGCGTAGTAACCGTGGTTTCTTGCAGCAGTGAATACCAGCCATCTCCCTGGATCAGGTTGATGGGCGTCGTGTCTGCCTGGCACAGGCTGGCAGACAGCGGAGTGGGAGCGCCCGATTCGGTGCAGGCAGCAAGCAGCAGCAGGCCCAGCAGGGCCGCGCCGCTATTGCAGCATGAATTCAACGGCCGCCTGGATCTGCTCGTCCGTCAGGGATGGATTGCCGCCGCGAGCGGGCATCGTGTTGATACCGCTGATCGCGCTGGCCACCAGGCCGTCAAGCCCCTTGGCGGCCTCACGTTCCTTCATCAGGTCGCTGCCTTTGATCGGCGCACCCGCTACTCCCGAGTCGTGACAGGTCATGCACAGACCGCCGTAAACTTGCGCGCCGTCCACCACCACATCTCCAGTCGGGGTAGCATCTGCAATAGCAGCCTGGGCTTCTGCCAACGCCGCTGCGCCTGCTTCGCCCGAACGAACCGAGCCGACCGGGGCAATCCGTTTTTCAGCCATCAGTCCCTGGCTGGGATTTGCATCACCGGTAGGGTCCGGCTGGATATAGCGTGCCAGGAATATGAGTGCAACCGTCAGCACCATGAAACCGGCGATGACACCGGCGAACTGACGCATAAACGCGCTGTCTGCTTTGCTATCCATTGAAACCTCTGAAACGTCGATATAGCGAGTTGGCAAGCCTCATAGTATAACGTTTACTTTAATGGGGGAAAACCGCTAAACTACGCGCCCTGAAGAAAAAAGCGCCCGTAGCTCAGCTGGATAGAGTACTGCCCTCCGAAGGCAGGGGTCACAGGTTCGAATCCTGTCGGGCGCGCCATTAAATCAATGAGTTAGGGTTGTCTGTTCTGGCTCATGTGCTGTTCATGGTGCATGGATGGTGTACAGGGCTTGATTTGATGTCCTGCGCCATGCACCTTCTAAGGGGCCATCACCCTCCAGCCAGGGCATCAATTCGGAGCAGGCGCCCCAAGTGACCTTTCCCCTGCAGAGGCATCCAGCTACCTCAAAGCTGGGAAAACTGATTTATTTTCCAGAACACCCCCCATACCCCCCCGCACTGCATTCGACCCCCCGCCTATATGTGGGAACCTGGTTCACGCCGGTTTCTACATAATTTTTGAAAATTTTTAGAAAAATGCTGAAATGACTGACGACCGCTTTGTGGTCTACAGCTGAAGTTTCTTTATAGGCTTTGAGATAGCGAACAATCTCCGTTTCCGGCCAGTAACGGAACAACAAAGCAGCTTGCCTAAAGCA